>Ga0209445_1000557_pt1 | contig 21059 bp, 16 predicted proteins | sample MarorgKNORR_S2LV_4_FD_188223 | JGI IMG/M metagenome (GOLD analysis project Ga0209445, IMG submission 188223) | Marine microbial communities from the Southern Atlantic Ocean, analyzing organic carbon cycling - NADW_A/KNORR_S2/LV (SPAdes) (version 2) | ecosystem: Environmental > Aquatic > Marine >... | reverse complement strand
TAGGAAAGTGTTGTAAGTAATTGTATCTGCTGAAGAAAAAAATGGCGTCCCCTAGGGGTTTCGAACCCCTGTTGCCGGGATGAAAACCCGGTGTCCTAGGCCTCTAGACGAAGGGGACAGGAATTTAGCTGCCAGACAGTCTGGGCAGGAAGCGGGGGATTCTAAGGAGCTTGGCCTATCCAGTCAAGGCTTCCGTTTCTAATTTCATTAGTATCTGAGTCCCATTACCCACTAACTTCATCCCAATCTGAATGTTGATTATAACCCCCATGAATTAAGCCTGAATCCGACTCACATTTAAAAAGGCTAATCTGTGTAAATCTTGACCACATATTTGGACTATGACATGCTCGAATTCTGCCGATAATGTGACAAACTAACTAATATAAAAGTAAGACCGCCTGCCAAAATGCAATTGAAGGAATCATACGACCCTGGATGTTAACTCCAAATACGGCGGGGATAGAGAGGATTACTAGAATGAGCAAGAAGAAACCGGGCGATATTGGGAGTTCCGAAAATATCACTATCGACCAAAAGCTGATTGACGAAGGGACTGCGCAACTAGCCAGCGAAATTAAAGTGTTGGAGGCATGGCTCGAAGAATTAGAAACCTCCGGTGATAACAATGCCGAAGTAATTGCCACCCGTAAATCCTACAACGATATGCTCCGTAGCCGTAAAGAAATGCTCAATACACTTGAAAACCAAGCCAAACTGCCAGGGATTTAAGCTGGCTTACTCTCAAACTAACTTAGACATTTTCAGTTCCAAATTGAGTCTTAATGCTGTCAAAAAATCAAGCCGCTACCATGCTTACCTTACAGTCAAGCATGAATGCGAAGGTCGACCCTAACTGGGTTACAGCTCGATATCCCTACCTACGAGCCGTCGCTATCGAAGGTGCAGAAGCCATTGAGCACCACGGCTGGAAATGGTGGAAGAAGCAAGATAAAGATTTAGCGCAGCTGCAAATGGAATTGGTCGATATCTGGCACTTCATTCTCTCTGAAATTCTGCTGCGCAATGGCCAAAACCAAGCAGCTCCATTAAACCATTTACTAAACGCACTAAAGCAGACCAATAACCAACAACACATTAAATTTGATAACGCAACGTACATTCTAAAAAAGCTCGATCTAATAACAAAATTAGAACTTTTAATCGCAATTTCAATAGCAAGGCGAATTGAGTTAGCTGTATTTGAATCGATTATGCACGACTGCGAACTAAGTTGGACCGAACTGTTCTCTCAATATGTAGGTAAAAACGTTCTCAACATGTTTCGGCAGGATAACGGGTACAAAAATGGCACTTATCAAAAAATTTGGGCGGGACGAGAAGACAACGAACATCTTGTAAAGATCCTAGAATCACTGGATCCCAATATTCCAAACTACAAGGACGAAATCTACAGCGCTCTCGTAAGTGCCTATCCAATTTAACTCCGTTTAAGCGTAATAGGCATTCTCTTTATTAGAGTGGTCAGTAATGTCTCTTACTTCTTTTAGTTGAGGAATATGAGACAGCAAAGCTTTTTCCACACCCTCCTTCAACGTTACGTCTACCATGCCACAACCTTGGCAGCCGCCACCAAAACGCAGGACGGCAATGTCGTCCTCAAATATCTCTTCCAATGACACATGCCCACCGTGAGCTGCTAATCCGGGATTAATTTCATTGGAGAGTACGTAATTAATACGATCCTCAATCGGACTGTCATCGGTAATATTAGGCAACCGCGAGTTTGGAGCTTTTATAGTCAACTGCCCCCCCATAGAATCTTTGGAGAAATCAACTACCGCGTCTTTAAGAAAAGGTATACTATTCTGATCGATGAAGGCTTTGAAGCCTCCATATTGGTTCATTTCGTCATCCTCTTTTTCTTCTCCTGGTCGACAAAAAGATATGCAAGTCTCGGCTCGTGGAGTCCCAGCATCCAGGATAAAAATCCGTACGGCAATACCTTCACAGTCTTGCTTCTTCAAAAGATCGGTAAGGTATTCTTGGCCGGAATCAGTGATAGTGACCATAGGGGTTTCTCGTGGTGTCCTTACAGTGGCGCAATAGTAAACTATTGAGCTTTAAATGAGAATACCTGAGCATATTAGTTGGTTATTTAATTTGTTGCCCCAAAGTGGGTATTTGTTAGAATTGCGAGCTTTTTAAGTCGCTCAAATGCAGGTAATAACGTGAATCCGAGTAAAGGTGAACAAATCCTCCGCGAATTGCTGGAACAACGCATCCTGATTCTAGATGGTGCTATGGGGACTATGATTCAGTCGCATCACCTCGATGAGACAGCGTTCCGTGGCCCAAGATTCGCAACTCATTCCCATGATCTCGCGGGAAACAATGACTTGTTATGCCTTACACAGCCTGAGTTAATCAAGAACATTCACCGTGCCTACTACCAAGCCGGTGCCGACATCATTGAGACAAACTCCTTTAATTCTACACGCAGCTCACAGGCAGACTATCGACTAGAAGATATTACCTATGAGCTTAATCTGGAAGCGGCAAAAATAGCACGGGAAGTTTGCGACGAAATGATAGCCAATTCTCCAGAAAAACCTCGGTTCGTAGCCGGCGTATTGGGGCCCACTAGTAAAACCGCTTCTTTATCTCCTGACGTTAACGACCCAGGGTTTCGTAACACGAGTTACGACGAGCTGGTGGAGGATTATAGCGTTTCCGTCGCCGCATTAATTGATGGTGGCGTCCATATAATATTAATTGAAACAGCATTTGACACTTTGAATGCCAAAGCCGCTATTTTTGCTACACACCGGGTTTTCGAACAAAAAGAGTCGATACTTCCGGTGATTATTTCTGGCACAATCACTGATGCCAGCGGAAGAACATTGTCCGGTCAAACTGTTGAGGCCTTCTGCAATTCAATTGCCCATGCTAAAGCATTAGCTATCGGATTCAACTGTGCAATGGGGGCTGAACAATTGCGGCCTCATATCGCGGAGTGTTCTTCCATAGTGACCAGCTATGTTTCAACCCACCCCAATGCTGGGCTACCCAATGAATTTGGCGAATATGATCAAACTCCTGAAGAAATGGCTTCCATCATAGGTGAATTTGCCGAGCAAGGATTTGTTAATATTGTCGGCGGTTGTTGCGGCACAACGCCTGACCATATAAGAGCCATCGCTGACAAGGTCAGCACCATTACTCCTCGCAGTCTCCCAAAGATCAAACCAGCATGCAGGTTAAGTGGTCTGGAAGCCTTTAATATTGACGATGAGTCCCTATTCGTAAATATCGGTGAAAGAACCAACATTACAGGCTCAGAGAGATTTTCTCAGCTTATTCGTGAGGAAAACTATGACGAGGCTCTCGATGTTGCCCGCCAGCAAGTTGAAGCAGGTGCGCAAATCATAGATGTCAATATGGATGAAGGCATGCTGGATTCAAAAGCTGCGATGGAGACATTTCTGAAACTGATCGCTGCTGAACCGGAAATCAGTAAAGTGCCGCTAATGATAGATTCTTCAAAGTGGGAAATCATTGAGGCGGGGCTCAAATGTTGCCAAGGCAAAACGATAGTAAATTCTATCAGCCTTAAAGAAGGGGAAGAAGATTTCCTTAAAAAAGCGGGCTTCTGTTTGAAGTATGGAGCAGCAGTTGTCGTTATGTCGTTTGACGAAAAAGGCCAGGCAGACACCTTGGCACGTAAAAAGACAATCTGTCAGCGTAGTTACGATCTTCTCGTCGATAAACTTCATTTCCCAGCTACAGATATTTTTTTCGACCCAAACGTTTTCGCCATTGCCACTGGCATAGAGGAACACAACAACTATGCCGTCGATTTCATCGAGTGCTGCCGGTTCGTCAAAACTAAATTGCCAGGGGCGTTTGTATCAGGAGGAATCAGCAATGTGTCTTTTTCATTTCGCGGTAATAACGCCATACGAGAAGCTATCCACTCGGTATTTCTTTACCACGCTATCAAGGCAGGATTAGATATGGGGATCGTCAATGCCGGCCAATTAACCGTATACGACGACATTTCCGCAGACCTAAAAGAGGCCGCAGAAGCCGCTGTGCTTAATAAAGATCCGAACGCCACTGACCGCCTTATGGAGCTTGCTCAGTCTGTCAACGGAACAACAAGTCCAGAGCAGGAGGAAACACTGCCATGGCGCTCAAAGAATGTGGAAGATCGCCTCAGCTATGCGTTAGTAAAGGGTATTACGAAATTCATAGAAGAAGATACTGAAGCTGCCCGACAACAAGTCAGCAACCCTATTGGAGTTATTGAGGGATCCCTGATGCGGGGCATGGATGAAGTTGGCGACCTGTTTAGCAGTGGCAAAATGTTTTTACCACAGGTGGTAAAAAGTGCTCGCGTAATGAAGCAAGCCGTCGCTTACCTGCTACCATTTATTGAGGCCGAAAAGGGAGCCACAGGAATTCAAACTAAAGGCAAGATTTTACTAGCCACGGTGAAAGGTGATGTACATGATATTGGTAAGAACATCGTTGGTGTCGTACTCGGCTGCAATAACTATGAAGTAATCGATTTAGGTGTCATGGTCTCTTGTGAAAAAATTCTTCAGGTCGCTCGCAGGGAAAATGTCGATATCATTGGCCTCAGTGGCTTAATAACGCCTTCGCTAGAAGAAATGATCCATGTTTCTAAGGAAATGCAACGTCAGGGGTTCAATATTCCCTTATTAATTGGCGGCGCTACCACATCCAAAGCCCATACCGCTGTTAAAATCGAACAGAATTATCACAACGATGCTGCGGTTTATGTGCCCGATGCCTCTCGCAGTGTCAGCGTGGTAAGTAAGCTGTTGAATGAGGATGCCAAAAGTGAATACTGTGTGCGAGTTCGGCAAGAATACGAATCCATTCGCGAGCGCACTAGTAATAGAAAAAATAAACGGTCACTCCTTGATTACGAAATTGCAAACCGCAATATGCTCGATGTTGGCTGGGATAATTTTAGTCCGCGTACGCCTTCCTTTGAAGGCGTACGTGTGTTCAAAGATTACACACTAGCCGATTTAGTGTCTTACATTGACTGGACCCCATTCTTTATTACTTGGTCCCTTATAGGCAAATATCCAGCCATTCTCCAAGACGACAAAATTGGTAAAGCCGCGACCGAATTGTTCAGCGACGCCCAAGCGATGCTTAAGAAAATCATTTCCGAGAAGTTACTAGAGGCACGTGCAGTGATTGGATTCTGGCCTGCAAACCGCCTCGGAGACAATGATGTGCAGCTGTTTCAGCCAGGTCGTTCCAGGGAAGCTTTGACTACCCTGCATTTTCTCAGGCAGCAGATTCAAAAAGATAGAAACTCTGCAAACCTTTGCTTGGCTGATTTTATTGCCCCTGAAAATTGTGCTCATAATGATTATATTGGTGGTTTTGTCGTGACTACCGGGATAGGCACTCAAGAGCTCGCTGCCAAGTATGAAGCCCAGCATAACGACTATGACGCATTACTTGTAAAAGCACTCGCAGACCGGCTCGCGGAAGCGTTTGCGGAGCATATGCATGAACGAGTGCGCAAAGAATTCTGGGCTTATCAACCTGACGAAGCATTTTCCAATGAAGACCTGATCCACGAAAAATATCAAGGTATCCGTCCAGCACCAGGATATCCTGCTTGCCCTGATCATGCTGAAAAATCAACCCTCTTTGAGCTGCTGGATGCCCAGAATAGTATCGGTGTGGAGCTCACCGAGAGTTTTGCAATGACTCCCGCGGCAACGGTTAGCGGTTACTATTTTTCTCACCCGGAGTCTCGTTATTTTCCAGTAGGCAAAATTACTGAGGAACAAATATCTGATCTGGCAAACCGAAAAGGAACAGAAGCTGGACTAATAGCTAAGCTGCTTGCGCCAAATCTCTCAGCATAGGCTATGAAAAACGTGATAGCTTTAATTACAATAACGCCCCCTGCCCTCAAGTAGCTACAACGCATGTATCAATATAACGAATATGATCATCAAATGCTCACTGAGCGGGTCGCACAATTTCGCGATCAAACGAGTCGCTATCTGGATGGCAAACTGACCGAAACTGAATTTTTGCCTTTGCGTCTCCAGAACGGTCTGTATGTGCAACGCCTAGCACCCATGCTACGGGTAGCTATCCCCTATGGCCTCCTGTCATCCCAGCAGCTTCGCAAGCTTGCATTTATTGCCCGACATTACGATAAAGGTTACGGCCATATCACTACGCGTCAGAATATTCAGTTCAACTGGCCGCAGCTAGAAGATGCCCCCGACATACTGGCCCATCTCGCAGAAGTAGAAATGCATGCAATCCAAACAAGCGGTAATTGCATCAGAAACACCACAACAGATCAATTTGCTGGAGTTGCCGCTGATGAATTGGAGGATAGTCGTCCCTACTGCGAAATTATTCGTCAATGGTCTACATTCCATCCTGAATTCGCTTATCTACCTAGAAAATTCAAAATAGCCGTATGCGGCACAGCTGTGGACCAAGCAGCTACCCAGGTTCACGACATCGGAGTTTATCTGGTATCAGGACCTGAACAACAAGTTGGTTTTAGAATTCTGGCCGGTGGCGGTCTTGGTAGAACCCCCGTAATTGGGCAAGAGATATTCCCCTTTGTAGAAAAAAAACACTTATTAACCGCGTTGGAAGCTATTCTCCGTATTTATAACCGCCAAGGGCGACGAGACAATAAGTACAAGGCCCGTATAAAGATATTAGTGAAAGAAATGGGAATTGAAGCTTTTAAAACAAAGGTCATAGAGGAATGGCAACGTATTAAAGACGGACCACAAACCCTAACGGAAAAAGAAATCAAGCGCTGTAAATCTTTCTTTCTAGAGCTCCCTTATACCGCAAATCAAGATAACCCTGATACCTTAACCGAAGCGTTACAGAAAGAGCCCCTTTTTCTGAATTGGTACAGGCGTAATGTAAAACAACATAAACGACCCGGTTATGCGATTGCCACCATAGCATTAAAAGAAACTGGTACCGCGCCCGGCGATGTAACTGATGTTCAGTTGGAACACATTGCAGATCTATCTGATGAGTACAGCTTTGGCGAAGCCCGGGTTAGTCATCGCCAGAATGTCGTGTTAGCTGATGTTGCACAAGAAGAACTCTACGCTTTATGGCAGCAATTACGAAATCAATCTCTGGCAAGTGAAAATCTGGAATTATTAACAGACATGATTTGTTGCCCGGGTGGGGATTTTTGTGCATTAGCAAATGCTAAATCCATCCCTATAGCAGAATCAATTCAACGTGAATTCAGTAATCATGACCAGCTGTTAGACATCGGTGAAATCACCCTCAATATTTCTGGTTGCATGAATGCTTGCGGACATCATCACGTTGGAAATATAGGTATTCTGGGCGTCGATAAAAAGGGTGAGGAGTTCTATCAGATATCACTTGGTGGATCATCAAAGAACGAAGCAAGCCTAGCAAAAGTTCTTGGTCCGGCTTTCGCTGAGGAAGAAATTCCATTCGTAATCAGAAAAATTATCGCCGTTTATAAAGATAATCGTATTGATGGTGAAAAATTCCTAGGGACCTATCAACGAATCGGCCTCGAACCATTCAAGGACAAAATTTATGCCAAAGCTGATTAGAAACAGGGCAGTAGAAAATGACCTCTGGACTGTTTTAAAGGAGGCTACCGGACCGGAGGTCCTAAAAGTGGTGCTGAACAAGAATTTTATTGTACCAATAAGGTTCTGGGAAACCTACAAGTCAGAAATAGAGGAATATTCTGGACAAATAGCCATCTGGCTGGACAGTGATGAAATGGCGTCTGATATCGAGGCAGAACTGCATAACTTTCCTCTAATTGCGCTTAACTTCCCTGTGTTCTCAGATGGTCGCTCCTATACAAACGCTCGGGAGCTACGCGGGCACCTGAACTATCAGGGAGAAATACGTGCTATTGGCGACGTCTTAAGAGATCAACTTTTTTACATGTCACGTTGTGGATTTAATGCCTTCGCAATACGCCATGACCAGGACCCTAACGCTTGCATTCAGGCATTATCCGATTTTAGTACGGGCTACCAAGCCTGCACTGTTGAAGCAGAACCGTTGTTCAGGCGCTTCTGATTTTCTGCACTCGATAAATACAGCGGTTGTTGTATATATGAACACTGGATTTAAATTCCTAATTTTTCTTCTATGACATTGTTCGCCATTCGCTCAGAGCGGCTTTTGGTCCATTACGCAGATATTAACGCTGTAGATTTAAAAGGTAACGACCAGTTGCTTCTCCGTGGAGCACTTTCATAAGACTCTCCTCCAGTTGGTCGAACCCAATCTCAGTGCAAATACGTTCCAGATTTGGTAGGTACCAGTCGCTAGCCAATCTTTCCCAAACTGCTTTTTTCCTTTCCAACGGCAATTCCACCGAATCTATTCCAAGTAAATTCACACCGCGCAGGATAAAAGGTAATACAGATGCTTGAAATGCAACCGACTGCACCAAGCCACAGGCAGCGACACTTGTTCCGTAATTAAGTGCTTTGATCACATTAAATAACGTATCTCCACCAACTACATCCACCGCTCCACCCCAGCGCTCTTTTAGTAAAGGGCGAGCACTAGTCTCACTTAATTCTGATCGATCAATGACTTCTATTGCGCCAAGTTCTTTGAGCAAATTATGATTTGTCGTTTTACCAGTACTGGCAACAACCTGGAAACCTAACTTGTTAAGCAGCATAACTGCTACGATACCAACGCCCCCGCTTGCCCCTGTTACCAACACATTTCCACTATCTATTGAAAGGCCGTTGGCAATTAGTTTTTCGATACACAGCGCTGCTGTAAAACCCGCAGTGCCGAGAATCATACTGTTACGCATTCCCAATTCTCTAGGGCAAGAAACAACCCAGGCGGCAGGAACACGAACGAACTGTCCAAAACCACCAGCAGTATTCATACCAAGATCATAACCATTCACGATCACTTCCTCTCCTTCTTGAAAGAGATCGGAGCTAGTCGCTCTCACGATTCCTGCAGAATCAATGCCAGGAGTGTGAGGGTACTGTCGAGTTACTCCTTTATTGCCATTGGCGGACAATGCATCTTTATAGTTGACTGATGAATAGTAGACTTCAATCAGCACATCTCCTGCAGGCAGGTCATTCACGTCGCGCTCAATTAGCTCAGATTCGAATTTATTTTCGGAAACCTCACTAATCTGAAGTGCTTTGAATTTTAATAGTTCCATTGATTTTACTTTTACTCGTAGTTACTGATACTTATCGTCGGTCGATCTTTCAAACCATTTGGAAAAAAGCTTATCTGCTGTGCTTTCAAGAACACGTCCCAGCCTATCTTGTATTGATTTTTTAAACACGTACTCGACTTCGTATACTTCAGCATTATCGCAAGCATCAATGATGCATTCATCGCTAGTCCTAATTTCATCCACCATGTACCGTTCTTTGGCTTGAGTCCCAACCCAAACTTCACCAGTGGCAATTTTATCAATCTCAACGCTTGGGCGGTGGTCTTTAACCCACGCCTTGAAAATCCCATGAATTGTCTCCACATCTTCTTGCACTTTATCACGCCCTTTTTGCGTAATTTCGCCAAATGTCGTTAGTGTGCGTTTAAATTCACCGGCGCTGATCATTTCATAATCGACATCATATTTTTTTAGAACCTTGGAAAAGTTAGGTAACTGGACGATTACACCGATAGAACCAATCAACGCAAAGGGAGCAGCTACAAGCTTATCTGCCAAGCAAGCCATCATGTAGCCACCACTTGCAGCTACTTTATCAACACAAATGGTCAGCGGGATTTTTTCGTTCTTTATCCGCAATAATTGTGATGAAGCTAAACCGTACGCATTAACCATACCACCCGGACTTTCCAGCCTTACTAAAACCTCGTCCCGAGGGTCTGCTATTGACAACACTGCTGTTATTTCCTCACGCAGGGAAGAGATGGCTTCCGCCCCAATATTTCCTTTAAAATTAAGCACATAAAATCTCTTTTTTCTCGTTTCTTCGCTGTCAACTTCTTCAGCCTGCCCCTTTTTGAGCTGTTGTTTTTTCTCCTTACGTTCAGCCTTTGATTCCTTTCGTTCCTTTTTATAAACAAGCTTCAGATAGTCTTTATCAAGAACTTTCTCTCTCAGCGTATCTCGCATTTCTTCGATATGATCATTCAAACGAGTAGCTTTAATACTGCCTTTCTTCCCGGGCTTTTTGTTTTTTTGCCCAGTAACTGCGATTACACTTAAAACAATAATAACGGCCACCACAATAGTGCCCGCTTTAGCTAGAAACATTCCGTAATCAATTAAATATTCCAAACAAATATCCCCTTTTTATTCAAAGCTGGAAAGACCAGCACCAATGTTGTTCTTATTAAAATGTATTTCAAAGTAACCCCGCCCTTACTTGTTCGGAGTAGTACTGAATGAGCTCTCCTGCCACGCTTATACCTGGGTGAGGAACATTGGGTAATTGATCTATGTCATACCAATCTGCTTCTTCTATTTCTTCAGGTTCTGGTTCAATATCTCCAGACTCGTACTCAGCAATGAATCCCAGCATTAATTGAGACGGAAATGGCCAGGACTGACTCTTCACATAACGAATATTATTAACGCTTATGCCTACCTCCTCCCTAACTTCCCTCAAAACCGTATCTTCGGCTGTTTCGCCAATTTCAATAAACCCGGCAAGACAGCTGTAAAATCCGCTCTTGAAACGAGCACTCCTGGCCAGCAGCACTTCCCGACCTCTTACAACTAATACAATAGCGCAAGGATTTATCCGCGGATAGAACTGTTTATTACATTGATCACACAAAAGAGCCCTTTCCGTTTCGTGATGCCTAGTCGGGTTTCCACAGCCGCCGCAAAACCGATGTGTGGCATACCAGGACAAGATCTGACTCGCCTTGCCGGCGATCGAAAAGTCGATATCGCTTTCCTTAAAAAGCAGGCTTCTTAAACTACGAGTTTCAGCGGTAATTTTATCGGATATATCGTGCGCGGTATGGGCAGCGATAAACTGTTCACCATCATGATCAACCAAAAGAAATTCTGCATCGGCAGGAAGCAAGTCAATTACATGCTTATGCTGCCAGATAAAATTATCATCCTTAACAAGGACTCTATTATCACAGAACAGGACCAAGCGATCTGTACCAATTAGGCTTTCTCTTTGTAGAAAGAAGCTTCGACTACTCATAAAGATAAAGTTACTTCATTTATCAGCTATGTGCCATTCGATAGGAATTGAACTGCATAAAAAACTGCAGTCGCGATAATCACGGGTAGGACTAACTCGGTGCTATTCAAAAAACCGAGGGGAGATTACTTTCCCCTCGGTTTTTTATATCGACTTAAATAGTTGAGGCTACATCCAGTTATACATGATCACGCCAGCGGTTATTGTCGTAACTATAAAATACGGCAGAGCCATGAAAACCATTTTGACATACCCCAACCTAATCCGTGGCGCGATGCCTGACATCAACAAGAACAGGAAGGCTGCCTGTCCATTAGGTGTAGACATACTTGGAATACCAGTACCCATCACTACCGCAGTAGCTTGCGCTTCATACAATTCACGCGACAGAGCACCTGACTCCAATAGTGGCGTGATCTGGTCCATGTAGATAGTTGCCACGAATACGTTGTCACTAATGGCGGACAAAGCACCGTTGGTCAGGAACACCATAAACACCTGCATTCTGCCATCCATGGACAATACCCATTCCATAACTGGCGTGAACATTTGTTGATCGTTAATCATTGCAACAATGGCGAAGAACACAACCAGGAGTGATGCAAAGGGCAATCCTTCGACGAAAGCCTTGCCAAGATTATGCTCATTAGTCTCACCCAGCAAAGAAGAAGCAAGAATGATTACACCGAGACCAATCAAGCCAATTTCAGCCAGGTGCAGTGATAAAGCGATGACCATTAGCACGGAAACACAGATTTGAATCTTGATTACCAGCCGATCCCTGTCAGTTTCTGATTCCTGAATTCGCTGATCTTCTGCAGCGAGCACTTTTCGTACGTTTTCTGGTAGTTCAGCGCCATAGCCAAAAAACTTACCAAAGGGCCGAAAGTACTCCAGCAAGATACACATGATGAAACCAGACACCAGGGTTGGCATAGTCGCAGGTGCATTAACCAGGAAGAATGTCACGAAATCCCAATCGGTATGACCTCCAATAACAATATTCTCGGGTTCACCCACCAGGGTGCTTACCCCACCTATCGCGGTAGCAACTGCACCGTGCATCAACAGGCCACGGAGATATCCGCGAAAATCTTCCAGATCTTGCAGATGTGTTTCTTCAATATGGCTGTCATCGGAAGGCAATCCGGGCTCGTGCCCGACCTTGGTAATCACTTTTTCATACACAAGGTAGAAGGTGGTAGCTAGTGCGATGAGGACTGCAAGGATAGTCAAGGCATCTAGAAAGGCAGAAAGTACGGAGACAACAACCACCGTAGCAAAATTCATCATGACTCGAGATTTTATTCCCAGCAATACCTTGTTTATAAATTTGAATAACATTTCCCTAAGAAAATGCACCCCGGCCACCATGAAAATAACAAGGAGGATCACCGGTAGCCCGTGCAAAACCTCGTCATAAACATGGTAGGTATCTGTGAGCCCCAGAGCTAATACTTGTAATGCAAGCAAGCCGCCAGGCTGGAGCGGAAAACATTTCAGTGCCATCGCTAGAGTGAATATGAACTCAAATAGAATGATCCAGGAAGTGACGAGCGGTCCCAAGATAAAATAGGCCGGCACATTCAATACAAGCGCGGCTATAACCGCCTGCTTGTACCACATTGGCGTTGGACCTAAAAACATGTCCATAAATGAACCTGAATTATGAGTGACAGTTGCAGTTGTCATCGATTACTTCCTCAGATTGACGTTTATTCGAGCGCTTTTGAGTCGCTATTAATTAATTTTAAAGAATTCTTGTTTTCTTTTTCCAAATTCAGGAAATCGTGAACATAAAATGCCCGGGCGAGATCGACATTTCTGATCGGCCGATCAGGCCCGGGCGAAATTCACCAGATTCTGCCCCACTATTGCAATATTCTCAGCCAAATGACCGCCGCGCTGATCGTTCTTCTTTTCATTCGACGCTCCTCCTGGAAACATTGCCCCAATAATTGTGCACCCGTCAAAACGGAGTTAATTAAAGCTGACTCCCACATGTCGTTATTCCAAACAAGCGTCTCCATATAAGTAATACCTCACTGATTGCAGTAACTAGCTTCGGGGAATAAAAAAATTAACAGCGGAGCAGGCAATTGAATTTTAGGTCCGGCCTCTATAATTCCTATACTTTTTTAGATATTTATCAAAGCTCAAACGCGCTAGATGGTATAGGTTAAATTTCGTCTATTCAAGAAATTTCGAGGCTTTGGTTCCCTCTGGAAAATGGATATGCTTGGGCTCAGCCCGCCCGTTTCTCAGAGTCAATGTCCAGCCAGAGGCACCCCTGCTCACTCTCAGCTTCAATTTTCTGTAAACGCTTTCTATGGGTCTCGAGCTCTTTTTTAGTAGCTTTTAGTACAGGTAAACTTGGGCGATTCGGATCAGCTTTAAGCATGTTTTTGTTCGTTCTAGCAACCCGGCCTTGTTCCTCCCGAAGTGAAAAACTAGACTGGCCGCTGGTCATTGCCAAATAGACATCCGCTAAAATTTCAGCGTCCAGTAGAGCCCCATGTAATGAGCGCTGGGTATTGTCTATTTCATAGCGCTTACAAAGTGCATCCAAACTGTTTCGTTGACCGGGATGTTTCTCTCTCGCTAACAAAAGCGTGTCCAGAACAGTACATATTCCTTCCAAGGAATTGCAGACAGATCCAGTCTGATCTAATTCGTGATTTAGAAAACCTATATCAAACGGAGCGTTGTGAATAATGAGTTCTGTATCCCCAATGAACTCTAAAAATTCCTTCTCCACCTGATTAAACCGCGGCTTATCAGCTAGAAAGCCCGAAGTTAAACCGTGAACTTCGATAGCAGCTTCGTCTATGTCTCGGTCAGGGTTGAGGTAGCATTGAAATTTCTTATCGGTTCGTCTGCGATTTTGAAGTTCGACGCATCCGATTTCGATAACTCTATGGCCTTGTTGAGGATCCAGGCCAGTAGTTTCCGTGTCTAGCACTACCTGGCGCATTTAGCTAATTCTCCTTCACTTCGTATTAAGATCGAATTCATCTATACCCAGATTGGCAAGTTGGTCCGCAATCTCATTCTCTTGGTGGCCACTATGCCCCTTAACCCAATCCCATTCAATCTGATGCTTTTCAGCTAGTTCGTCAAGTCGTTTCCACAAGTGGATATTCTTCACAGGTTTCTTATTAGAGGACTTCCAATTATGCCGTTTCCAATTGTTTATCCACTCGGTGATACCGGACAGCACATACTTGGAATCCGTCGTTATTATTAATTTACAGGGCTTGTTTAATGCTTCAAGGCCTTTTATAACTGCGGTCAGTTCCATTTGATTGTTGGTGGTTAGCGCCGCCCCACCGTAAAGGGTTTTTTCGGTATTTCCATAACGCAAAAGCACCCCCCAGCCGCCTTTACCCGGATTGCCACGACAAGCACCATCTGTATACATTTCTACAATTTGTGACAAGGCGGTGCTCCTCTAGGCAGGTTAGTCGTCTCAGTAACTAGTGTATTCTTATCCTGGTATTTTCAGCCGCGATAATCCCGGCCACTGACGCGGGTACCGGCCGCCACTTGGGGTGAATCGGCGTCATTGAACCTACCTGCTTTACACAAAGCAAAAAATAGGCGCCACCAAACGGGCTCTTTATCTTGCTTCCGAACCGCTCTATCTTTTGAGCATATTTCAGCAGCCAGGAACTTTTCAATGGCAAAAAATGCAGCCCGTACTCTATTGAATCAGTGCGCAAATTCAATAACCGTAACCAATCGGTTAATCTCCCTTTTGAGATAAAACGCCCACGCCAAGGAATGTTTAATTTGCGCTTAAATACTTTCCAGACCCCCCAGTGTGAATAGGGATTGAAACCGATAATCAACATTTGTCCACCTGGGCGCAACACACGTGTTGCCTCCCTCAATAACCGATGACTGTCATCTGTAAAATCCAGAGCGTGATGAATCACTACAACATCGATACTATCCGAAGCGAGGGGTAATTCTCCGTTATCAGCTACTGCGCTGCGAGCGCCAGCACGCCATGCAGGGGCAAATACTATTTTGTGCCCTGCAGGACTCTCATCGATAAGCGAATATTTCTCGTCGCAAGCCATTTGCAGAATATGATAACCAAACAGCCGGTTAATTATAGGCCCCGTAATCGCGCGTTCCGTCTCCAATACTTCACTGCCCTGAGCCGTCCGAAACCACTGGCCCACTGAGGTTGTCAGCATTTCTAAGTCTGACATTCCATGTAATGGACGATTTTTCGATCTATTTCTGGAGATAAATTTCATTTCACAAACTACTGTATACATTTCTGCGGGTTGATTTTCATGTCGTTAAATTCTAACCTCGATACCCTCTTTTGGCCACCATCAGTATTGCAGTCCCTTGTAATCACAGGAGTTCTCTATATTATGTCGGTTTTGCCTTCCTGCGTGATTATAATCCAAGGTATTTATTCTGTATCGGCATTTACTGCTTTGCGAAGCTGGAAGGATAACTTTTAGGTTCTCACTGTCTATAAACCCCTATGTGTATTTTTGGAAGTAAAGCAGCATCCCATATAGTCAGTGTTAGTTTTGCATTACTAACAATCACCTCGTGTCAATCCGTTTCACTCGAAACCGAGGGCGCGCCAGCCCCAGACATTGAACTGGTCACCAACAAAGATCCTCTCAATCACCCCCAAAACACCGCGGCGGTTCCAAAAATCCAAGTAGAAGCAACCATTACTGTATATGAACTTAATGATGTGTGGGAAAGGATTAAATTGGGCTTTCAGCTCAAGGAAGCCTACGAACATCCTGCCGTAGCAAAGCAAGTCATTGCCTATGCTAACAATCAGCGCCTATTCGATTTAATCGCTGAACGATCCTCTCCTTTTCTTTACTGGATTGTCGAAGAAATAGAGGATCGAGGCTTACCCATGGAATTAGCATTAGTCCCAATAGTCGAAAGTATGTTTGATCCCAATGCGTATTCAAGGCAACAGGCAGTTGGTCTTTGGCAGTTCATGGCGCCCACAGCACGAAGCTTTGGACTTCAACAGGATTGGTGGTATGACGCCCGACGAGATCCCAGAGCTTCAACAAAGGCTGCTTTAGATTATCTTCAAAAACTTTATGAGCAGTTTAATCAGGACTGGTTGCTAGCCTTGGCGTCCTACAACACGGGAGACGGCAATGTCCGCAAAGCCATTCGTCGCAATGGAGGACCAGCGTTAAAAGCCAATTTCTGGGAACTCCCTTTAGCCAACGAAACACGCCTATATGTGCCAAGAATTCTTGCCCTTGCTAGCGTGATTTCCGATACGAACAGTTTCGAAATAATACTTCAACCAGTTGACAACAAGGAGCCCTTGGCGATAGTTGAGATAGGAGCACAGATCGATCTTGCCCAGGCGGCGAAGCTGGCACAAATAGATTATGCCGAACTTAGGGCTCTTAATCCGGGTTATTTACAGTGGGCCACTCACCCAGAAACCCCCCAAAATCTGGCAGTACCGGTAAATAATGCTGAGCTTCTTCTAGCAGGATTAAAAGGTATTGATACAAATGATCTAGTAACTTGGGACCGCTACAAGATAGAACCTGGTGACACCTTAAGCGGGATAGCCCAAAAGCTGGGAACCCGAGTAGATATACTGAAGACAGTTAATCAAATACCAGGTACTCGGATAATTGCAGGTAATTCACTGATGGTGCCACGAACCACCGATACGAGCGTTCTAACCTATTTACCAAATATTCGTACACCAAAGGCGTCAATCATAAAACCACCCTTGTCGTATACGGTTCGTCGAGGCGATAATTTGTGGGCCATTGCACGAAAATTTGATCTAAGATCTAAAGAAATAGCCCAACGAAATAAAATATCTCTCGCCTCTGTTCTTCAGCCTGGCCAGATATTGGATTTAAGATTTGCGAGCAATTCCACTCACGCTATAGACAATGCCAAGGAGGTTAGCGAACTCAAGCTCTACCATGTGCAGCCCGGTGACTCCATGGCATCGATCGCAAAACAATTCGATACCGACCTCGGCATACTCTTGAATTGGAATGAGATAGCTAAAAAAGATTTAATCTTTCCTGGACAGCAAATCAGAGTCTACCCTCCAGGCGCAGGCATTGAATAGTTGTTTCCCGCATGACAAACACTTTCAATAACCCGTCAACGTCTAACGAATTCTTAGGCCACCCCAGAGCGCTGGTCATCTGTTTCTTCACAGAGATGTGGGAGCGATTCAGTTATTATGGGATGCGTGCCCTTCTAATTTTTTATCTTACACAACATTTCCTCTTCTCCGACGAAGCCGCAGCTGGAATTTATAGTGCTTACATTTCACTAGTATATATAACGCCTGTCATAGGTGGCATTGTGGCAGACCGTTATCTCGGACAGTCAAAGGCTGTCATACTAGGAGCACTTCTGCTGGTTGCAGGACACATGGGTATGGCCATTGAAGGGCTGAAAGCTGTGGAGGTGACAGTTCAAGGCCAAATTGAAATTCAGCGAGACCCTTTTTATCTACAGGTTTTTTATCTTTCGCTCTCGCTTATTATAATGGGCGTAGGTTTTTTGAAAGCAAATATATCAACGATGGTGGGGTCCATGTACGAGCGCTCAGATCCCCGTCGTGATGGCGCTTTCACCCTGTTCTACATGGGCATAAATCTGGGCTCGTTCTTCGGGGCAATTATTTGCGCATTTCTTCTGCAATATTACGGGTTCAGTTACGGGTTTGGTGCAGCCGGTATCGGGATGTTGTTCGGCCTAGCGGTATTTCTACGCGGGCAACATGAATTCGGAGAGATTGGCAAACCGAAAAACCCCGAGTTGCTAAGACAAGCTGTGTTCCCTTTCGTAAGTCGAGAGATAATAATCTATCTTTCCACTCTGCTCGGGGTCTTAGTTTTCTGGCAACTCATGCAGAACCGAGTTGTAGTGGGAGGCATTCTCGGATTTTCGTTGGTATCAATGGCCTTAGTTGTAATTACCTATGCTTTCACCAAATGTGAAAGACTAGATCGCAATCGAATGCTGGTCTGTCTTTTCCTTATGTGTTATCAGATTATCTTTTGGTCATTATTTGAACAGACTGGAAGCTCGCTCAACTTAATGACAGATCGGAACATTGATCGAGTTATACTTGGTTTTGAAATTCCTGCAGCCGCTTTTCAATCAGTAAATGCCTTTTTTATAATTGTTTTAGCCCCCGTATTCAACTTGATGTGGATATACCTCGCGCATCGCGGCTGGGAGCCCTCAACACCAATGAAATTTTCTCTTTCTCTAATTCAATTAGGGCTTGGCTTTCTGCTCCTCGTATATGGTGCTTCAATAGCGACTGACTCAACTCAAGTTGCGCTGATCTGGCTTGTACTACTTTATCTATTACATACCACCGGAGAACTTTGCATTTCTCCGGTAGGATTATCAATGACTACCAAGCTTTCTGTTCCCAAGGTGGTGGGCATGATGATGGGATGCTGGTTTCTAGCTTCAGCCGCGGGAAACTACGTTTCGGGCACCATCGCTGCTATGACCGGTTCCGATACCGTAGGAGGAGAAGTCACTGACCCTGCTGCTGCGCTTGCCAGCTATATGGAAATCTATGCCACCGCGGGTTGGTATAGTATAGGGGCCGGAGTGCTAGCCGTCTTTCTAGTACCTCTCCTCAGGCACTTTATGCATGGCATCAAGTAATTCAAGTCCATTTAACCATTAAACAATGCAATTAAAGTAAAATAGCTCATAAATGTTATTTGATCAGGAGGGCACAAGTCCATCATGGGATTTCTAGCAGGAAAACGTATTCTGATTCTGGGTGTTGCAAGTAAACTGTCCATCGCGTCTGGCATCGCGTCTGCTATGCACAGGGAAGGAGCTGATCTGGCATTCACCTATCAAAATGACAAACTTAAAGACCGTGTAATCAAGTTCGCTGAAGGCTGGAATTCAAATTTAGTATACCCCTGCGATGTTACGAGCGACCAACAGATCGAGGAGTTATTTTCAGCCCTCTCTGAAAACTGGAGCGCTCTTGATGGTATCGTCCACTGCCTCGCCTACGCACCCGGACATGAATTAGATGGAGACTACGTTGATGTCACGACCAGGGACGGATTTCTCACTGCGCATGAGATCAGTTCTTATAGCTTCGTGGCTCTGGCCAAGGCAGGGAGGGCCCTTATGCACGGCCGAAACGGTTCTCTGTTGACATTGAGCTACCTGGGATCAATGCGAAGCCTGCCGAACTACAACGTCATGGGCCTTGCCAAGGCAAGTCTAGAAGCGAATGTCCGCTATATGGCTAGCAGCCTTGGGCCAGACGGGACCCGTGTAAATGCTATTTCTGCTGGCCCCATCAAGACACTGGCGGCGGCGGGGATCAAAAACTTTCGTAAAATGCTCCAAAACAACGCTCGCCAAACACCGTTGCGCCGTAATGTGACCACTGCGGAAGTGGGAAATGCCGCTGCATTTCTTTGCTCTGACCTGGCATCAGGGATTAGCGGTGAAATCTTATATGTAGACGGCGGTTTCAACACCACCGCAATGGGCGCACTGGAAGAGGCTACCGCAGAGTAGCGTGAAAATTACAATAAATTTTGACCCAGTGCTAAAATTCTTCTCTTACTTCTCTTCTCTGAATATCTGCGTTGCTTCTTAGGTTGTTTAAAAACGCCTCAAAATTGCTACTGCCTAACCCTGTACTAAGCGTTTCTGTTAAAGCATCCAGCTCATCCTGTTCCAAAGAATCGACCGCACCAGAATTGACTTGATTTAGCTCCAATAGCACAAATGTGCCGTTATCCAAAGTGATAGTTGTAAGCTCTGGAAGGGCGGTAGGCCTCGGCATACCGAAAGCCTTAGTTACAATTTCGCGATTCACTGTAAACGAATTGCGCTCGATGTCTTCCTCAACGATCCATTCTAATTCGTTTGCTTTCAATAAGTCATCGAGTCCTTCGCCTCTTTCCGCGGCATCCAATAAATTTTCACCCACTTTCTGCACTTCCTCTCTCTCCATCTCAGTACGCATGATTACAGCGATTTCGGGTTGCACCTCTTCCAGGGTCGGCACTGCCGCTTCGTTGAATTCTTGAATACGTAAAACAACTGCCTGGCCGGTACCTAATTCAACAACATCACTGTTATTTCCATCCATTAAAACTTCGTCGGAAAAAGCCGCTGCGATCAATTCCTGATTAGAGAAAATTGCGCTACCACCAGAGCGTCCTATTGGTTCGCTCTGCAAAATAGGAAGATTAAGCTCTTCTGATATCGTGAGTAAATCTCCGGTCTCAAAAGCTAAATTGGATAAATTTTGAAGCCTTTCTGCATAAATCAACTCGATTTCGGCACTTTTTTTATCGCGCTCAATCCTGTCTACAACTTCTTCGTATGGTTGAAAGAAACTTTCTGAATCCTCAGTAAGTTTTACCAGATGCACACCAAATTCAGTGATAATGGGATCAGATACCTCGTTTACGGCAAGTATTTCGAGAGCCTCTTCTATTTCCGACGGAAAAGCGCTTCCGTCTGTATAACCTATATCACCCCCTTCTTCGGCGGAGAGGATATCGCTGGAAAACTCTAATGCTAATGCTTCAAAATCTTCCCCTTCGAGAATTCGCTGCTGGGTTTCTCTAGCTAACGTGAGAACGTCGGCTTCGGCAAGATCCACTCCCACTTCAAACAAAATATGGGCCGCTCGTTTTTCCGATGAGCCTTCGTATTCTTCACGTTCAGATTCATATTGGGCTATTAACTCGATTTCATCGACTTCGATTTCTTCAGAAATTTCATCTTTATCCAAAATTACGTAACGTACTACTAAGCTTTCCTCATCGATAAAATCCTCCTTGTTCGATTCGTAGT
>Ga0209445_1000555_pt1 | contig 21106 bp, 17 predicted proteins | sample MarorgKNORR_S2LV_4_FD_188223 | JGI IMG/M metagenome (GOLD analysis project Ga0209445, IMG submission 188223) | Marine microbial communities from the Southern Atlantic Ocean, analyzing organic carbon cycling - NADW_A/KNORR_S2/LV (SPAdes) (version 2) | ecosystem: Environmental > Aquatic > Marine >... | reverse complement strand
TGTACCTCTACTTCGCGGACCACAAGGGCACCCACATCCGCCTGGCGTTCGCCGACGAGGTCACCGGACCGTGGACCGTCCACCCGCCGGGGGCGCTCCACCTTGCCGACTCGGGGCTCCCGACCGAACCGCCCGAGGTCTCCGACGAGCAGTTCGCGGCGATCCGGGCCCGCTACGAGGCCGCCCTCGGCATCGACCGGATGCCGAGCGACCTGCGTGGCGACCTGACCATCCCGCACGTGGCCTCGCCCGACGTCCACGTCGACGAGGCGGCGGGCGAGGTGGTCTGCTACTTCCACGGCCTGGCGGGGCTGGGACGACAGGTCTCGAAGGTGGCCGTCTCGACGGACGGGGTCAGGTTCCGCGTGCTGCCCGGGGAGGTTCCACACACCTACCTCCGGGCGTTCCGGCACGACGGGGCGACCTATGCGCTCGCGATGCCCGGCGTCGCCTACCGCTCGGCCGACGGACGTGGGGGATGGGAACAGGGGCCGACTCTGTTCGAACCCGAGATGCGCCACTCGGCCGTGTCTGTGCGCGATGGCGTGTTGCACGTGTTCTGGACGCGGGTCGGCGACGCCCCCGAGGCGATCCTCCACTCGACCGTCGACCTCGACGGCGACTGGGCGAGGTGGCGGGCGTCCGAGCCCATCGAAGTGCTGCGGCCGGAGCGGGCGTGGGAGGGTGCCGACCTTCCGGTGGCACCGTCGATCCGGGGTGCGGCCGACGAGCCGGTCAACCAGTTGCGCGATCCGGCCCTGTTCGAGGATGGTGGGCGGACGTTCCTCTTCTATGCCGTCGCCGGGGAGTCCGGCATCGGCCTTGCCGAGGTCACCTGGTAGCGGCGAGGGCGACGGCCACCTCGGTGGCGACGCGGGTGTTCTCCTGCACGAGGGCCACGTTGGCTTCGAGGCTGGCGCCGCCGGTGGCGTCGGCGATGTGGGACAGCAGGAACGGCGTGACCTCGCTGCCGGTGATGCCGTTTGCGTCGGCGGCGGTCAGGCCTTCGACGATGGCTGCGTCGATCACGGTCCGGTCGGCCTCGTGCTCGGTGGGGATCGGCACGCCGAGGACGATGCCGGACGCCAGTCCGGCCGACCAGTGGGCGTCGAGCACGGCAGCCGCCTGGAACGCTTCGTCGACCCGTGCCGAGACCGGCAGGCGGCCGCCCCTGGTCCAGAACTCCGGGAAGGCATCGGTTCCCCAGCCGAGGACCGGCACCCCGAGGGTCTCGAGCGCCTCGAGGGTGCGTGGCAGGTCGAGCACCGCCTTGGCGCCGGCACACACCACCGCCACGGGGAAGCGGCCGAGGGCCGTCAGGTCGGCGGAGACGTCGCCGTTGTCGCCCCGGTGGACCCCGCCGATACCGCCGGTGGCGAAGACCCGGATGCCGGCCCGGTTGGCGGCGAACATCGTGGAGGCAACAGTGGTCGCTCCAAGGAGGCCAGAGGCCAGCACGGCGCCCACGTCCCGGAGGGAGGCCTTGGCCACTCCGTCGGCGGTGCCGAGTCGTTCGAGTTCGTCGTCGGACAACCCCACCCGTAGCAGGCCGTCCACCAGTGCGACGGTTGCGGGCACGGCGCCCCCGGAGCGCACGAGGGCCTCGAGGGCGAGTGCCGTCTCCACGTTTCGGGGATAGGGCATTCCGTGGGCGATGATCGTCGACTCGAGGGCCACGACCGGTCGCCCGGCGGCCAGGGCATCGGCGACCTCGTCGGCGAGGTGTAGGGGATCCTCCATCGGGTCATTGTGTCTCATGGTGGGCCCCGCCGACACCGCCGGGAGTCGATAGAAACCGTCGGAATGAGGATTGTCTGCAACGGAATCCGTTGCTAAGAGAGGGAATGACGACGAATTCCCTTGCGTTGCTGTAACCCGTGCGCGAAACTACGGGCCATGAGGCGTCCCGCACTCCGCGTCCTCGACCTGGCCGGCGGCCCGGCGGCCATGGGTCATGTCCACGGCACCGCCTACGCCGACGAGATCAGGCGCTACACGGACGAACGCGTCCGCCTCGTCGCCTCTGGCGACTGGAGCGGGAGGCCCCTCGATCGCGATGGAGTCCTCGCCCTCGCCGAGGCCTGTATCCCTGCCCATGAGGCGCACTCGCCGGTCCTCCACGAGGAGATGTGCGGCATGGCCGAGGGCGCCGGCATCACGCTTGCCGAGGCCATCGTGGTCGGCGGCTTCACCGACTTCGTCGACACGGTGCGCTCACACGTTGCCGGAAGTCATCCGGCCGCCGTCGTCGAGGACGACTGCACCGCCTTCATCGTCCCCGACAGCCGGGCCGACGGCGTCGGCCTCTACGCCCAGACCTGGGACATGCACGACTCCGCCACCGAGCACGTGGTCCTGTTCCGCGTCCGCCCCGACGACGGGCCCGCAGCACTCGTGTTCTCCACCACCGGCTGCCTCGGCCAGATCGGCATGAACGAGGCCGGCGTCTGCGTCGGCATCAACAACCTCACCGGCATCGACGGCACCACCGGCGTCACCTGGCCCACGGTCGTCCGTGATGCACTGCTGCGGTCCACCGCCGACGAGGCCCTCGAGGTCGTGCTCGGCGCCGACCTGGCCGGCGCCCACAGCTACCTCCTGTTCGACGGTGACGGCAGTGGCTTCATGGTCGAGGGCATGCCGACCGCCCGTCCCTGGCTCGGCGTCGACGACGACGCCCTGGTCCACACCAACCACACCCTCTGGGACGAGGCCACCGCTGTCGAAGCCCCGCGTCCTGCCGACCTCACGGCCAACTCGGCCCGTCGCCTCGAGCGGGCGGTCGGCCTGCTCGACCGCGACGGCATCACCGCCGAGGACTGCATGGCGATCACCCGTGATCCCGACGCGATCTGTCGCGAGTCCGACGACACCCACCACGTCGAGTCCAGCGGTGCCGTTGTCATGCGCCCACGCACCCGCGACCTCTGGGCCGTGTGGGGCGTTCCACGCCACAACGACTACACCCACGTACCGTTCCCGGACTGATCAGGACGCCGTGGTCGCCACCGCCGAGGACATCACCTACGAACAGATCCGCGCAGAATGGTCCGTCGAACTGGCGGCCATCGAGCGGGCGGCCTTCCCCACCACTTGCTCGACGACCTCATCGGCGAGAACTTGTGCGGCAGCCATTCGGCCGACGGCGGCTGGTACTACGGCATCACCATCACCATCACCATCACCATCACCATCACCATCGCCGTCGACCCCGGGTACCGGCGGCTTGGCATCGGACACCAGCTCTACATCCGCCGCAAGGACTTGGTCCGACGGTTCGCCAAGGCGGGAATCGTGGCCGGTGGCGTGATCCCCGGCTACAAGGACCACATCCACGAGATGTCCGCCGACGACTACGTCGACAAGGTCGTCGCCGGCGAGCTCTACGACCCGACCCTGAGCTTCCAGCTCAAGAACGGTTTCGAGGCCCTGGGCGCCATCCCCGACTACATGGACGACCCCGCCGTAGGCGACAACGCCGTGCTGATCGTGTGGAGGAACCCGGACCTGGCGGACCCGGCCTGAGCGCCGACCCGGCAGACTGACCGCATGTCCTCCCTCGAAGAGCGCCGCGCGCGCGGCGCACTCGGACACCTCCGCATCGCCGACTTCAGCAGGGTCCTGGCCGGCCCGCTCGCCACGATGGTGCTTGGCGACCTCGGCGCCGACGTCGTCAAGGTTGAACAACCCGGGGTCGGCGACGACACCCGCACGTGGGGCCCGCCGTGGTGGGACGACGGCGACGGCCCGACCAGCACCTACTTCCTGACCCTCAACCGCAACAAGCGCTCCATCGCCCTCGACCTGCGTCGGTCGGACGACCTTGTGGTGGCCCGACGGATTGCCCTGGGCGCCGATGTCGTGGTCGACAACTTCCGACCCGGCACGATGGGGCGCTTCGGTCTCGACCGTGAGTCGCTGGCCGCCGAACAGCCGTCGATCATCACCTGCTCGGTCACCGGCTTCGGCAGTTCCGGCCCCGGAGGCGACCTGGCCGGCTACGACTTCCTCATCCAGGCCATGAGCGGGCTCATGCACGTCACCGGCGAGGTCGACGGCGAACCCTCCAAGGTCGGATCGGCCGTGGTTGACAAGTTCACCGGCCTCTACGCAGCCATCGGCATCCTCGCCGCCCTCGAAGAACGGCGCGAGACGGGCCTCGGCCAGCATGTCGAGGTCTCCCTCATGCAGTCGGCACTGGCCGGGCTGCTCAACGTGGCCAGCGCCCACGTCGCCGCCGACGTCGACCCCGGCCGGCACGGCAACCGGCACCCCTCCATCGCCCCGTACGAGCCCTACCGCGCCGCCGACGGGATGGTCGCCGTGGCGGCCGCCAGCCCCGTGCTCTGGGAGCGCTTTGCCGACGTGCTCGGGCGACCCGAATGGTGCGACGACCCGAGGTTCGCAGACAACGAGGGCCGTGTCGCCAACGTCGAGGCGCTCGCCACCGAGGTCGAAGCGGTCCTGGTCGACGGTTCCGTCGAGGAGTGGGTCGGGCGACTGCAGGCTGCCGGCATCCCGGCCGGTCCGATCAACGACGTCCGTTCGGCGTTCGCCACCGCCGAAGCGCTCGGGCTGGACCCGGTGGACGTGCTCGGCGAGGGCGACGGAGCCTTCCGCTCGGTGCGCTCGCCGATGGGGCTCTCCGCCACTCCTCCCAGCGTCCGGCGCCCACCGCCCCGCAACGACCAGCACGGCGACGAGATCCGGGACGGCCTCGGCGACTGACCGCCGGTCAGCCCGAATGCGACGCCCGGAAGCGGGCGGGGGTCTCGCCGGCAAGCCGGGCAAACTGCCTCGTGAGGCCGGCCTGGTCGTAGAACCCGCAGGCGGCGGCGATCATGGCGATCGGGTCGTCGGTGCCGGTGAGCATCTCTGTGGCCCGTTCCACACGGACACGCAGGACGTACTGCGTGGCCGTCAGGCCGAACACCTTCTTCATCCGGCGCTCGAGTTGCGCCTCGGAGCAGTCGGCCGCCTCGGCCAGGTCGGCCACCCGAAGCGGCTCGTCGAGGTGGGCCTGGACGAGTTCCACGACCCGGGTCAGAGCCTCGAGGGCGATCCTCTCGTCGCTGGGAGTCGCGAGGTCGCGGCTCACGCTCACCAGTGCCGTGACCTCGCCGTCCTCCTCGATCGGCAACTTCACCGTGAGGTACCAGCCGAACGAGCCGTCAGGTCGCCGGATCAACTCGAGTTCGTCCCGGAGGGGCTCACCGCTGGAGAAGACGTTGCCGTCCTGTTCCTCGTAGCGCTCCGCCAGGGGTGCGGGGAAGAGGTCCGTGGCCCGGACCCCGAGGACGTCGCGCTTCGAGCGGCGACCCGAGCGGCGGACGAAGGCATCGTTCACGGCGAGGTAGCGGCCGTCGGATCCCTTCATGCAGAACATGACCTGGGGCAGCGAGTCGAAGAGCTCCAGCAGGGGCTGGATCGCCCCACTCGGCCCGTGGTCCGGGGAGAGGTGGGCCGAATTGTCCGATTCGGACGCCATCAGGGCGCCGATCGTACAAGACGCCGGGCTGGTGCTCCTTCAGACTGTGGACATGATCGAGCGGACCGCAGCGTCTTCGCCGGATGGCGCCCCTCTCGGCATCGACGCCACCGATGCGGCCGACCGACTCGCCGAGGACGCCGTCGCCCTCGCCACCCGCTGGATCAACCTGGCCGGCGCCGACGAGACCCGCGGCGAACGGGCCCTCGGAGACCGGCTCGCCCGGCTCGTCGCCGACCCCGACGGGGTGGCCTTCACGATGCGCTTCGTCGACCGTGTGGCCCGCCACCGCGACGACCGGGCGGCTGCCCGCGAGCTGGCCCGCCTCGTCGCCGCCGGCGAGCTTCCCGGCTTCCTCGGCCCATTCGACAGGTTGGCCCTCCGCATCGGCGCCCGCCTCGCTCCGCTGCTGCCGTCCCTGGTCATCCCGCTGGCCCGGCGCCGGATGCGCGGCATGGTCGGCCACCTCGTCGTCGATGCCGAGCCCGAGAAGCGTCGAGCCCACCACGCTGAGCGCCGATCCGAGGGTTTCGCCCTCAACGTCAACCTGCTGGGTGAGGCCGTGCTCGGGGACCGGGAGGCCGAGCGACGCTTCGAGGAGACCCTCCGGCTGATCGAGGACCCCGAGGTCGACTACGTGTCGATCAAGGTCTCGGCCATCGCCAGCCAGATCAACCTCTGGGCCTTCGACCACACCCTCGGGCGCATCAAGGACCGACTCCGGGTGCTCTACCGGCGCGCGTTGGACACGTCGCCGCCCACCTTCGTGAACCTCGACATGGAGGAGTACCCGGATCTGGAACTCACCATCCGGGCGTTCACCGAGTTGCTCGACGAGCCCGACCTGTCCGGCCTCGAGGCCGGGATCGTCCTGCAGGCCTACCTGCCCGACTCCTTCGATGCCCTGCGACGGCTCACCGAGTGGGCCCAACGACGCCGTGCAACGGGAGGGGCCGAGATCAAGGTCCGCCTGGTCAAGGGCGCCAACCTGGCGATGGAGCGGGTCGAGGCCGAGGTGCACGGCTGGGCCCAGGCGCCCTACACCACCAAGGCCGAGTCCGACGCCAACTACAAGCGCTGCGTCGACTGGGCGCTGCGCCCCGGTCACGCCGAGGCCGTGCGCATCGGCCTCGCCAGCCACAACCTCTTCGACGTGGCATGGGCCCACCTGCTGGCCGAACAACGGGGCGTCGCCGACCGGATCGAGTTCGAGATGCTCCAGGGCATGGCACCGGCCCAGGCGCGATCGGTGCGCGACGCCTCCGACGGCCTGCTGCTCTACACGCCCATCGTCGGGAGGGCCGACTTCGACGTGGCGATCAGCTACCTGTTCCGCCGCCTCGAGGAGAACGCCGCTCCCGAGAACTTCCTCCACCACCTCTTCACGCTCCGACCCGGCACGCCGGAGTTCGCCGAACAGGCCGACCGCTTCCGCGAGTCCGTCACCCTGCGCTGGGCCGTCGGCACGGCACCCCGCCGCGGGGCCGAGCCCGTCGAGGTGCTCGAGACCGGCTTCGCCAACCAGCCGGACACCGACCCCTCGATGGCCTCGACCCGGACGTGGTTGGCGTCGCTGTCCGACCGACGACCCACGCCGACGGCGACGTCGGCCACCACCTCGGTGGCCGAGATCGACGCCACGGTCGCCGGGGTGCGCGCCGCACAGGTGGAGTGGTCGGCACGCCCGGCGTCCGAGCGCCGCCAGGTCCTGCGCCGGGTGGCCGACGAACTCATGGCCCGCCACGGCGAACTGCTCGTGACCATGGCGCACGAGGCCGGCAAGACCCTGCCCGAGGCCGACCCGGAGGTCGGCGAGGCCGTTGACTTCGCCCGCTGGTACGCCGAGCGCTGCCTCGAACTCGAGCGGGTCGCCGCCGCAGAGTTCACGCCGCTGGGAGTCGTCGCCGTCGTCCCGCCGTGGAACTTCCCGGTCGCCATCCCATGCGGGGGTGTGGTCGCCGCCCTCGCCGCCGGCAACGGCGTCGTCTTCAAGCCGGCGTCCCGGACCCGACGGTGTGCCGAGATCGTGGCCGAAGCCTGCTGGGCCGCCGGCGTGCCCACCGACCTACTCCGCTTCGTCCACACGGCTGACGCCGACGTGAAGCGGCGCCTCGTCACCACCGCCGACGGTGTCATCCTCACGGGAGGTGTCGAGACGGCCGACCTGTTCCGTTCATGGAGGCCCGACCTGCGGCTCTTCGCCGAGACCAGCGGCAAGAACGCCCTGATCGTCACCCCCAGCGCCGACCTGGACCTGGCTGCCGCCGACCTGGTGAAGTCCGCCTTCGGCCATCAGGGCCAGAAGTGCTCGGCCGCCAGCCTCGGGATCCTCGTCGGGAGCGTCGCCCACGACGAGCGGTTCCTCCGACAGGTCGTGGACGCCGCCGCCTCGCTGGTCGTCGGTCCCGCCACCGAACCGGCGACCACCTTCGGACCACTGATCGGTCCCGCCTCCGGGAAGCTGGCCGACGCCCTCACTACCCTCGCCCCCGGCGAGCGCTGGCTCCTCGAGCCCCGACGGCTCGACGACGAGGGACGCTGCTGGACCCCGGGCATCAAGGCCGGCGTGGCCCCCGCCTCGGCCTTCCACCGCACCGAGTGCTTCGGCCCGGTGCTCGGCCTGATGGACGCTCCCGACCTCGATGCCGCCATCGACCTCCAGAACTCCGTCGACTACGGCCTCACCGGCGGCATCCACACCCTCGACCCGGCGCAGGTCGAGCACTGGCTCGAACGGGTCGAGGTGGGCAACGCCTACGTCAACCGTCCGATCACCGGGGCCATCGTCCGGCGCCAGCCCTTCGGAGGCTGGAAGCGCTCCTCCATCGGGCCCGGCGCCAAGGCCGGCGGGTTCGACTACCTGCTCCAACTCGGCACCTGGCGACCGGTCGGAGGGTCAGCGGACCTCGCCGGCCACGTGGCCGACGACGATCGCTGGTGGGCTGAGCACTACGGCGTCGACCACGACCCCACCGGCCTGTCCTGTGAGGCCAACGTGCTCCGCTACCGGCCACACCCGGACGTGATCGTCCGCATCGGCGATGGCGCCACCGACGCCGAGGTCGCCCGTGTGCTCGCCGCCGCCCGGCGCTGCGGCATCGAGCCGCGGGTGAGCCGGATGGTCGACGAGGATGACGCCGCCTTCGCCGCCTCGCTGTCCGACCACCGGTTCGGTCGCATCCGTGTCGTCGGCATCCTCGCCGACGACGTTCGTCGGGCTGCCATCGCCGCCGAGGTCGACCTGGTCGACGAGGCCGTGACGGCCTCCGGCCGCCTCGAGCTGCGTTGGTACCTTCGGGAGCAGGCCATCAGCCGGACGCTCCATCGCTTCGGGAACCTAGTGGGCGCCGAAGGAGGATGAACGTGGCGATCGAGGGGCTGCTGATCGACATCGACATCGACGTCCTGGCCGCCCAGCGCTGTGGCCTCACCGGCGTGCTGGTGCAGACCGGCAAGTACCTGCCCGAGGTCGTGGCGTCCGCCTCCGGCACCCCGGACGTGGTGCTGGACTCCTTTGCCGACGCCCCCGCACTGCTCGACGCCTGAATCGTCAGGGTTCGAGCGCCGTCGGGAGCGACAGGCGGACGGTGCGGCCGCCCTCGACCTGGATGACCTGGCCGGTCACGAAGCCGGCGTCGGGCGAGGCCAGCCAGAAGGCCGTGGCGGCCACGTCGGCGGGTTCGCCGATCCGTGCGATCGGGTGCAGGCGTGCCAGGTCGGCAACCACCCGGTCGCGGTCGGGGTGGCGTTCGACGTAGGACCGGTTCAGGTCGGTGTCGATCCAGCCCGGGGCGATGGCGTTGCAGCGGATCCCGATGGGGCCCAGGTCGACGGCGAGGGCGCGGGTCAGGGCGTGGACGCCGCCCTTGGAGGTGGCGTAGGCGGCGTGCAGGCGGTTGGCGGCCAGGCCCTCGATCGAGCCCATGTTGATGATCGAAGCGTCCTCCCGGCCCTCCATGAGGGGGACGAGGTGCTTGGCCATGAGGAACGGGCCGCGCAGGTTCACCGCCATGGTGAGGTCCCACTCGGCCAGCGATTCCTCGGTGATCGACCGTTCCGCCATGATCCCGGCGTTGTTGACCAGCACGTCGACGCCGCCGTGCCCGGCTTCGACCGACTGGGCGAACTCGAGCACGGAGGTCTCGTCGGTGACGTCGAGGGGCACCCACTCGCGGTGTCCGGCAACGTCAATGCCGGAGCCGACCTCGCCGGGGTCGGTGAGGTCGCCGATCACGACCGTGGCCCCTTCGGCGGCGAAGCGGTCCACGATCGCCCGGCCGATGCCCCGGGCGCCGCCCGTGACGACGGCGATGCGGCCCTGCATGGGGCCCTGTACCCGGTCGTCGTGGCTGCTCACCTCGCCGTGTACCCCCCGTCGATCGAGATGTTGGCGCCGGTGATGTGGCGGGACCGATCGTCGGCGAGGAAGGCCACCAACTCGGCCACCTCCGACCCGTCGGGGATGCGGCCCTCAGGGATGTCGGGCAGGTTCTTGGCGCGGACCTCGTCGACCGTGCCGGATCCCTCGGAATAGAGCATTCGGGTGTCGACGGCCCCGGGGCACACGGCATTCACCCGGATGCCCTCGGCGGCGTGGTCGAGGGCCATCGCCCGGGTGAGGTTCGTGACGGCCCCCTTCGAGGCGCAGTAGGCGGCCAGGCCGGCCCCACCGACCAGACCGTTGGTGGAGCTGATGTTGACGATCGTTCCGCCGCCTGCCGCCCGGATGGCGGGCAGGGCGGCCCGGCTGGCCCGGAACAGCCCGTCGACGTTGGTCGACATGACGCGGTGCCACTCGTCGTCGGTCGTGCCCTCGGCGTCGGAGCGGGTGATCACGCCGGCGGCGTTGACCAGCACGTCCAGGCGGCCGTGTGCGGCGACCGTGGCGGCCACGGCGGCATCGCCGTAGCCCGACTCGGCCACGTCACCGAGGGCGGTGGTGGCCGTGCCACCGCCGGCGGTGATCTCGTCGACCACCTCGGCGGCCCGCTCGGCGCTGCGCCCGCCCACGACCACGGCGAATCCGTCTGCGGCCAGGCGGAGCGCACAGGCACGGCCGATGCCCGACGTGGCCCCGGTGACCAGTGCGACGCGCTGTGCCATTGCTGCCTTTCCCTACATCTCGCGTCCGGCCTGCAACTGCAGGCGACGGGCGTACATCCTGACACCCCAGCCGAGGACCGGTGCCGGGAGGTTCCGGTTGGGCCTGCCCATGGCCAGCATCGTGTCGAGCAGGTCCGAACCCTCGTCGCAGGCCATCTCGGCGACGAGCCTGCCGCAGATGGTGCCGCGACTGATCCCCGTGCCGTTGTGGACGAGGGCGCCGAGGAGGCCGTCGCCCAGCCTTCCGAAGAGCGGCTGGCCGTTGCGGGCCATCGAGAGGGCGCCGCCCCACGTGTACTCGAAGGGCACCTGGGTGAGCCCGGGGAAGCGCCGCTCGAAGGACCGTCGATGCGCCCGTCCGGCCCGCTCCTTCGCACGGCCGTCGATCCGGGACCGCCGGCTGTAGCTGTAGACGTTGCGGACGAGGATCCGCCCGTCGTCGAGGCGGCGCACGGTCGTGCCCGACGGGTCGGCGGGGATGACGCCCCAGGTGCGGTCGCCGCCGATCGACGCCGACTCTTCGTGTGTGAGTGGGCGGGTCATCGATCCCCAGGTGATGACCGGGATGAGGCGGCCCCGGGCGATGCCGAACCCCTCGGCGAAGCCGTTGTTGGCGAGCACCAGCTCCGGCGTGCGAACCGTGCCGCCGTCGGTGTGGAGTTCGTGCGGTGGCCCGAGGTCGATGCCCGTCACCGGTGACTCCTCGTGGAGTGCGATGTTGGCCGGGAGGTGGTCGGCCAACCCGCGTACCAGCGCCGCCGGCTGCATCTGGACGGTGCCGGGTGTGTGCAGCGAGCGCCGGTAGAAGTCGATTCCCAGGCGGTCGACCGTGGCCGCCTCGTCGAAGACCTCGTAGGGCTCGTCGATGCGGTCGAGGGAGTCGGCGAAGTGCTCGAGGTGGCGGATCCCCTTGGCGGTGCAGGCGGCGTGCGTCTTGCCGGCCCACTCCCACCCGCAGTCGATGCCGTGCGCTGCCACGGCCGACCCGAGGTACTCCTGCCCGGCCCGGTTGAGGCCGATCTGGCGCCGTTCGTGCTCCGCCGTGTCGCCGAACCCCTTGGCCCGCAGGTTGTGGGCGTGGTCGATGGCGAAGCCCGACGAGCGGCCGGCGGCGTTGTTGCCGACCAGCCCGGCCTCGAGCAACACGATGGAGGCGTCGGGCCTCAACTCGCCGAGCCGGCGTGCGGCGGCCAGGCCCGTGAAGCCGGCACCGACCACGACCACGTCGGCATCGACCCGACCCGACAGGGGGGCCGCCGGTGGCCGCTCCGGGAGGGTCTCGAACCAGCCGTTGTCGCGGTCGTATCGGGGGAGGAGGGTGACCGCGCCCAATCAGGCGCCCCGCTTCACGAGAGGTCCATCCAGATGGTCTTGAGCTCGGTGTACTGCTCGTGGGCGGCGATGGACTTGTCCCGGCCGCCGAACCCCGACTGCTTGAACCCGCCGAACGGCGTCGTGATGTCGCCCTCGCCGTAGCAGTTCACGGACACGGTGCCGGCCCGCAGGGCGCGTGCTGCCAGGTGGGCGGTTCGCAGGTCGGAGGTGTGGATCGTGGCGGCCAGGCCGTAGTCGGTGTCGTTGGCGATGCGGATCGCCTCTTCCGGCGAGTCGAAGCAGGTCACGGCCAGGACGGGACCGAACACCTCCTCGCGGGCGAGGCGGCTGTCGGGGTCGACGCCGGTGAAGACGGTGGGCTCGACGAACCAGCCGCCGCTCTCCTGGCGCACCCGGTTGCCGCCCAGTACACACGACGAGCCGGACTCGTGGGCGTCGGAGATGTGGCCCAGGACCTTGTCCATGTGGGCCTCCTCGATCATCGAGCCGACCGTGGTCTCGGGGACCAGCGGGTCGCCGACCATCCAGTCTCCGCTCCGCTCGGAGATGCGCTCCAACAACTCCTCCTCGACCGACCGGTGCACGATGAGCCGGGAGTTGGCCGAGCAGTTCTGGCCGGCGTTCCAGAAGATGCCTTCGCAGATGCCCGAGGCTGCCTGGTCGAGGTCGTCGGCGTCGGCCATCACGATCACGGGGCTCTTGCCGCCGCACTCGAGGAGCACCTCCTTGAGGTTCGAGCGGGCCGAGTACTCGAGGAACATGCGTCCCACCTCGGTCGAGCCGGTGAACCCCACGCAGTCGACATCGGGGTGCAGGCCGACTGCGGCGCCGGCAGTCTCGCCGAAGCCCGGCACCACGTTGAAGACGCCGTCGGGGATGCCGGCCTCGATGGCCAGCTCAGCGATTCGGATCGTGGTGGTCGAGGTCTGCTCGGCGGGCTTGACGATGCAGGTGTTGCCGGCGGCGAGGATCGGCCCGATCTTCCAGCCGGCCATCATCAGCGGGTAGTTCCACGGCAGGACGGCACCGACCACGCCGATCGGCTCGCGCACCACCATGCCGACGAAGCCGCTTCCGGACGGCGAGAGCTGGTCGTAGATCTTGTCGCAGGCCTCGGCGTGCCAGCGCATCGTCATCACCAGGTCGGGAAGGTCGACTCCGGCGCAGTCGCTGATCGGCTTGCCGGCCTCGAGCGACTCCATGACGGCCAACTCGTCGGTGTGCGCCTCGACCAGCGAGGCGAACCGGAGCAGCAGCAGCTTGCGGTCGGCCGGAGCGAGGCGCCCCCACGGCCCGTCCTCGAAGGCGGTACGAGCGGCGGCGACGGCGCGGTCGACGTCCTCGGCGTCGCACTCGGCGACCTCGGCGAACGGCTGTCCGGTGGCGGGGTTGAGAGACGTGAAGGTCCTGCCACTGGCGGCCTCGACACTTCGTCCGCCGATGACAGCCCGGGTCGGCGGGGCGATGGTCTCGGCCAGGGCGGCCGCGTCGGCGAGGGCGATGGTCATCGGGGGCTCCTATCCATCATCTGTGGCTCCTTCCTACACCGGCCCGATCCGTCATCCGGACCAGCCAGTCGCGTTCGTCGTCCCATTCCCGGTACACGAGTCGTTCCCGGTCGACCCGGTTGACCGGCAGCGTCGACAGGACGGCCTGGAGGGCCACCCGCCCCTGTCGGGTCATCGGCAGCACCGGACGGCGACAGGGACCCAACACACGGCCGACCATGTTGGCGGCGGTCTTGACCGCCGAGTTGTACTCGGCTTCGACCCCGTTGTCCCAGAAGAAGAGGTTGGCCGGCAGCATCCGGGTCCACAGGTCGAGCGCCTCTGAATGGCGGCCGGCGGTGATCATCTCGTAGAGCTGCACGCACTCGTGGGGCATGACGTTGGCGGCTCCCCAGATCCAGCCGGGACAGCCGGCCAGCAGCGCCCAGGGCGCCAGCGGGTCGGCTCCGGCCAGCACGTTGCCGCCGATGCCGAGCAGTTGCTGGATGCGGACCATGTCGCCGGTGCTGTCCTTGATGTAGTCGATGTTCTCGACGGCGATGAGTTTCCGGTACAGGTCGGGTGTGATGTCGAACCCGGTCTGGGCGGGGATGTTGTAGAGCACGATTGGGGCGTCGATGGCGGCCGCCAACTTCTCGTAGTGGTGGCGCACCCCCCGCTCGAAGGGCCCCTCGAAGTAGGGCGGCAGCACCATCACTGCGTTGGCGCCCAGGTCGATGGCTGCCCGGGAGTTCTCGATGGCGTCGACGGTTGTGATCGCCGAGGTCTGGCAGACGACCGGGATTCGGCCGGCCACCTGTTCGATCCCGACTTCGAAGATCCGGCGCTTCTCGTCGGTGGACAGGAAGGCGAACTCGCCGGTGCCGGCGGCCAGGACGAGCCCGTGGACCCCGGCGTCGACGAGGTACTCGATGTGGTCGCCCAGCCGGCCTTCGTCGAGCGACTCGCCCGAGTCGTCGAACGGGGTGCTCATCGCGGCGCAGACGCCGTGCAGCAGGGGCGGTTCCGGAAGTCGGCCGTTGGTCGTCATGTCGGTCTCCTCTTCGGTTCGATCAGCGGACGGTGTCGGGAAGTTCGGCGTCGCGGCGCGCCACGAAATCCTCGAGCTCGGCGGCCACGTCGTCGGGCAGCGCGGGCTCCTCGTAGTCGTCGAGCATCTGGCGGCACTTGGCGACTGCCCGCTCCTCGGCGCTGAGTGCGCCCTCGGCCAGCCACTGCTCGTAGTTGTCGCTGTTCATCATCTCGGGCATCGAGAACGCCGTCTGGAAGTTGGCGAGCGTGTGGGCGGTGCCGAGGAAGTGGCCGCCCGGCGGCACCTCGCGCATCGTGGCGAGCACCTCGTCGAGGTCGTCGAACGACGGGCCGCTGTTGAGTCGGTACATCATCTCGAGTTGTTCGCTGTCGAGCACCCACTTGGCGTAGCTCTGGCACATGGCGCTTTCGAGGTAGCCGGTGGTCGAGAGCACGAAGTTGGTGCCGGCCATGAGCACGCCGTACATGTTGCGGGCGGCCTCGTAGCCGGCCTGGGCGTCGACCATCTTGGAACTGGTGCACGAGCCGCTGCATCGTGACGGCAGCCGGTAGTGGCGGGCCATCTGGGCGGTGAGCATGTTCATGTGGCAGATCTCGGGCGTGCCTGCCTGGGGGGCGCCGGTCTTCATCGACACCGTCGCCAACCACTGGCCGTAGAGGGCGGGGGCCCCGGCCCGCACGAGCTGAGAGAAAGCCACGCCGGTGAGCGCCTCGATGTTGACCTGGATGACTGCGCCCACGGTGCTGGCCGGTGTCGATGCCCCACCCAGCACGAATGGGCTGAACAGCGTGGCCTGGTTGGCGCCGGCGAACACCCGGACGCTGTCGAGCATCGTCTGGTCCCACACGAGCGGCGTGTTGCCGTTGGCGAGGCAGGTCATGACGGTGGTCTCGCGCACCTCGTCCTGGCCGAACACGATGCCGGCCATGTGGAGGCTGTCCTCGGCCCGCTCCTTCGACGTGACGGCGCCCATGAACGGCTTGTCGCTGTACCGGAGCAGGCTCTCGGTCATGTAGAGGTGCCGCTTGGGGACGGCGATGTCCATCGGTTCGCACACGACGCCCCCCGACATGTGCAGTGCCGGCGACAGGTGGTTGAGCTTCGTGAAGTTGCGGAAGTCCTCGATCGTGCCCGAGCGCCGCACACCGTCGAGGCCGAGCACGTAGGGGGCGCCGTACGACGGGGTGAAGATCTGCTTCCCGTCGCCGACGGTGACCGTGCGTTCGGGGTTGCGGGCGGTCATCGTGTACGACGACGGAGCAGTCCCGATGAGGTCCATGAGGTGCTCGCGGTCGATGCGCACCCGGTGGCCGTCGACCTTCGCACCGGCGGCCGTCCACGAGGCGGCGGCTTCGTCGCAGCGGAAGTCGATGCCGACCTCCTCGAGGATGTCCATGCTGGCGTCGTGGATCGTCTGGACCTGCTCGGGGGTGAGGAGGTCGACCCAGGGGATGTTGCGCTCGAGTTCGGGGAGCCAGGTCTGGACTCGGGTGCGGCGGGCCCTTGCGCGAACTTCGCGGCCGCGGCGTGTGGGGCCTGGTTCGGCTTCCGTGCCGGTTGCAGTGTCGGTCATGTGCTTCCCATGTTCACTTGGGGAACGGAGCGGCATCCGGCGGCAGCATGGTGACCCCCCGTGGCGGTGTCAAGGGGCTCCGCATCGTCCCCGAACCGTGCCCGTTGCCTAGGGTTCGATGATGGCGTAGAAGAGCGGGAAGTCGGTGAGGGTGTCCCACAGGGCCAGTACCCGGGCGGCGTCACCGTCGATCGTGGCCACGCCGCTGTCGACGAGATCGATCAGGGTGGCGCCCGTGGCGACCATCTCCTCGAGTGCCTCCCGGTCGCAGGTGACGGTGGCGTTCGGGGCTGCGTGTGCCTGGCCCGGCTTGGTGTGGAGCGTGCCGTTCGACAGTTCGATCCGGGCCACCTCGTCGGTGTCGGGCAGCCGCCAGTCGATGGCCAGGTGGCCGATGGCCGTCGCTGCCGGCCCGTCGACCCTGATCGCCAACAGGTCGAACACCTGCTGGAGCGTCATTCCCCTGACCACTTCGGTCCGCGGTCGCTGGATGGCGGGCACGGCCAAGGTTCCCTGCCGGAGCTCCTGGGCGCCGGTCAGGTAGACGTCACGCCATGGCCCTGACTCGGCCCGGTAGCCGAGTTGCTCGAAGGCATCGGCCTGGAGCAAACGCGCCTCCTCGCAGGTGGGGTCGGCGAAGACGGCGTGGCGAAGAACCTCGGCGACCCAGCGGTGGTCGCCGGCCTCGAACGCCTTGCGGGCCTTGGCCAGCAGCTCGTCCATGCCGCCCATGAAGTCGACGTAACGGCGGCCGGCCTCGGTGGGCTCGTAGGGGTCGAGGCTGGACGGGTGGCCGTCGTACCAGCCGAGGTAGCGCTGGTAGACGGCGCGGACGTTGTGGCTGACGGTGCCGTAGTAGCCGTGGCAGCGCCAGTCGGCCCACAGTCCGGGTGGCAGGTCGATACGGGCCGAGATCTCGTTGGGCGTGAAGCCCAGGTTGGCGAGGCGCATGGCCTGGTCGTGGAGCCAGCGGTAGAGGTCGCGCTGGTTGACGAGGTACTCCCGCACGTCGTCTTCACCCCAGTGCGGCCAGCCGTGGCTGGCGAACACCACGTCGGTCTCGTCGCCCCAACGGTCGAGGGCCTCGTCGATGTAGCGGCTCCAGAGCAGGGCGTCGCGCACGAGCGCACCACGCAGGGTGAGGACGTTGTGCATGGTCGTCGTGCAGTTCTCGGCCATGCAGAGGACCCGGTGGTCCGGAAAGTAGAAGTGCATCTCGGCCGGCGCCTCGGACTCCGGCGTGAGCTGGAACTCGATCCGGACGCCGTCGAGCACCAGTTCCTGGCCGGTCTCGGTGATGTCGATCGTCGGGGGGACGAGCGCACTGGACCCGGTCGAAACACCCTTGCCGAGCCCCTGGTCGACGTGGTGGTGTTCGCTCCAGGGCAGCAGCATCCCGAACTGGTACATGGCTCGGCGCCCCATCACGGGGGCAGCGACCACGTTCTCCGCCACGGCCTCGTGCAGGAAGCCCTCCGGAGCCACGATCGGGACCTCGCCGGCGTCGAGGCGCTCCTGGTCGACGACGCCGAGGATCCCGCCGTAGTGGTCGAGGTGGGAGTGGGTGTAGATCACCGCCGTCACCAGGCGCTCGCCGAGGTGTTCGGTGACGAGCTCGTAGGCGGCGGCGGCGCTCTCCCGGGTGGTCAGGGGGTCGATCACGACCCAGCCCTGGTCGCCGCGGATGAACGTGACGCTCGAGGTGTCGAAGCCGCGCACCTGGTAGAAGCCGTCGCAGATCTCGTAGAGGCCGTGTTGGGCGTTGAAGCCGGCCTGTCTCCAGAGCGCTGGGTTAACGGTGTCGGGGCAGGGGCCGTGCACGAAGTCCGACTTCGAGAGGTCCCAACTGATCGGTATCCACGGGTTGGGTACCAGTTTCTCGATGACCGGCTCGACCCGGGTGGCGATGAAGCCGCGGGCCACGTTGGCGGCGTCGCTGCCGTCATCGGGGGGCAGCGAGGCGGTGAAGGCGTCGAGGTCGGTGCGCGTCTGGGCTTCGGCGGCCTTGGGTGATCGGGGGTCGTCGGTCATCGCAGTATCTGCACTGTCCTCGGGGCGGGCCCCTTGCTCAGGGGCGGGTGAAGGTCGGGCCGGTGTGGTCGAGCATCGGGACGTCGCCGGGGCCGTCGCCGTAGCGGCCGGCCTCGAAGCGGGCGACCACGAAGTGGTGTACCTCGTCGGGTCCGTCGGCCAGTCGGAGCGTGCGCTGACCGGTGTAGAGCCGTGCGAGAGGCGTCCACTGGGACACGCCGGTGGCGCCGTGGACCTGGATGGCCTCGTCGATGATCCGGCAGACCTTCTCGGGCACCATCGCCTTGACGGCGCTGATCCAGACCCGGGCCTCGGCGTTGCCCATGGTGTCCATCGCCCTGGCGGCCCGCAGGACCATGAGGCGCATCGACTCGATGTCGATCCGGGCGCGGGACACCACTTCCATGTTCTTGCCCAGGTTCAGGATGGGCTTGCCGAATGCCTGCCGGCTGAGGCCTCGCCGGACCATGAGCTCGATGGCACGCTCGGCGGCGCCGATGGAGCGCATGCAGTGGTGGATGCGGCCGGGTCCGAGCCGGAGCTGCGAGATCTCGAAGCCGCGGCCCTCGCCCAGGAGGATGTTGTCGTAGGGCACCCGGCAGTCGTCGAAGGTCAGGTGCATGTGGCCGTGGGGTGCGTCGTCGTCGCCGAACACGTGCATCGGGTGGTCGATTGTCAGGCCTGGTGCGTCGATTGGTACCAGGATCTGCGACTGGCGGCGGTGGGGCGGTCCGTCGGGGTTGGTCTGGACCATGGTGATCATGATCTTGCAGCGGGGGTCGCCGGCACCCGAGATGTAGTACTTGGTGCCGTTGATGACCCACTCGTCGCCGTCTCGCTCTGCTCGGCAGGCGATGTTCTTGGCATCGGAGGAGGCCAGGTCGGGCTCGGTCATGGCGTAGGCGGAGCGGATCTCGCCGGCGAGCAGCGGCTCGAGCCACTGCTTCTTCTGTTCGGGGGTGCCGACCCTCTCGAGCACCTCCATGTTGCCGGTGTCGGGGGCCGAGCAGTTGAGGCTCTCCGAGGCGATCGGGTTCTTGCCGAGTTCGGCGGCGATGTAGGCGTAGTCGAGGTTGGAGAGCCCCTCGCCGGTCTCGGCGTCGGGGAGGAAGAAGTTCCACAGCCCCTTCTCCCTGGCCTTGGCCTTGAGCTTTTCGAGGATGTCGAGCTGGCCGGGGTGGTAGCCCCAGTGGTCGTCGCGCACTGCACCCAACCGGTGGAACTCGAGGGTGACCGGCTCGACCTCGGTGGCGATGAAGTCGACGACGGCGTCGTAGAGGGGTCGCGCCCCATCCGACATGGCCAGGTTGAGGCTCTCGTTGCTGGGGTCGTCGATGTGCAGTCCGGGTCCGATGGCCATGGGGTCCTCACTGGTTCGGGTTTCGACCGTCGAACCTACGACAGGAGCGGTCGGGGTGTGCCAGCCGGGCAATCGCTTCGCCTGCCGATGCGACGACCTCCCGTTCCGGCCGCGAGAGTGGGGCCGTGAGATTCTCGCTGATCTACGAGGCCCAGATGGCCGACCCGTCGCCGGCCAACGAGCGGCAGGTGTTCGCCGACATCGTCGAGCAGTCGCTGCTCGCCGAGGAGTTGGGATTCGACGTGGTCTGGGCCGTCGAGCACACCGCCCTCACGCACTACGCGCACATGAGCGCTCCCGAGACCTTCCTCGCCTACCTGGCCGGACGCACCACCCGAATCGGGCTCGGCCACGGGGTCGTCTGCCTGCCGCCGCTGATGAACCACCCGGTGAAGGTGGCGGAGCGGATCGCCACCCTCGACATCCTGTCCGGTGGTCGGGTCCACTTTGGAATGGGCAAGGGCGCCACGCAGCAGGAGGCCGGCACGTTCGGCTACGAGCTCGAGGCGCTGCCCCCGATGATCGACGAGGCGATGCGCCTCATTCCCCGGTTCTTCGTGGAGGAGGTGGTCGAACACCACGGCGAGTTCATCGACGTTCCCCCTCGGCCCGTCCACCCCAAGCCGCTCCAGGACCCGCACCCGCCGCTGTACCAGGCGTGCACGAACACGGCCACCTTGGTCGACGCCGGCGGGCGGGGCATCGGGGCACTGGTCCTGGGATTCGGCGGACCCGACGAGGTGGCGGCCAAGAACGACGTGTACCGCGCAGCGTTCGCCGATCGTCGGCTCGAGGACCAGGTGGGGTATGCGCCCAACGAGCACCTGGCTGCCCTGTGTCCGGCCGTCGTACTCGAGGACGGTGCTGAGGCCCGTCGGCTCGGACTGCGTGGCCAACGGTTCTTCCTGGAGGCCATCGCCCACTGGGCCACTGACGGGACGTACCCCCTCCCCGATCCGGATTCCTGGATCGACGGCACTGCCACCACCGGCGACGGCACCGAGATCGTCTCGACCCGGATCGGTGCCGAGATGGTGTCCGTCGACTTCTCTGATTCGGGAATGTCGCTGCTCAACCCCAACCACGCCTACGGCACCGTGGATGACTGCATCGGGTACGTCGAGCGGCTCGTCGAGGCAGGCGCTGACGAGATCCTGTTCCTGAACCAGATGGGCACCGTGCCCCAGTGGGCCATGCTCGAGACGGTTCGCAACATCGGCGAGCACGTGATTCCGAGGTTCCGCTGACCAGCTTGCGTCATTGGAATATGTGTACCACGGAAACTGTGCTACACATAGATTTATGGCCAACCTCACGCTTGCCGTCGACGACGACCTCCTCCGCCGGGCCCGTGTCCGCGCCGCCGAGCAGGGGACATCGGTCAACGCCGTCGTCCGGGACCTCCTGATCGCCTACGCGGCGGGTGACCGGGCCGCAGCGGCGCGGCGCCGACTGGTCGGCCTGTCGGTGTCGTCGGCCGCCGGGTCGGGCGGCAGGGACATCACGGTCGCAGGTGCCCCGTGAGCGGGGGCGCCTTCCTCGACACGTCGGTGCTCGTCCGACTCTTCGATGACGACGAGCCGGCCCGTCAGGCAGCGGCACGGGCGGTCGTCGGCGTCGTGCCCGACGAAGGCGCTCCGGCGCTGGTCGTGTCGGCCCAGGTGCTCGCCGAGTT
>Ga0209445_1000551_pt1 | contig 21239 bp, 18 predicted proteins | sample MarorgKNORR_S2LV_4_FD_188223 | JGI IMG/M metagenome (GOLD analysis project Ga0209445, IMG submission 188223) | Marine microbial communities from the Southern Atlantic Ocean, analyzing organic carbon cycling - NADW_A/KNORR_S2/LV (SPAdes) (version 2) | ecosystem: Environmental > Aquatic > Marine >... | reverse complement strand
CCGCCGCTTCTTGTTTCTAGCTGGTGGCCGAGAGAATGCAATGCCGCGACCTGCGTTACGGAGGCTCGGCCCCGCCCTTAGAAAAACACTTGGTAGACCACGTTCAGTCCAACGGCCCCAACCACACCGGCCGCCAGGTCGTCGGCCATGATGCCCAGGCCGCCGGGCAGCGCTTCGAACTTGCGTATCGGCCAGGGTTTGACGATGTCCAGTATCCGGAAGACCACGAAAGCGGCAGCCAGCCAGGGCAGGGTCTTGGGCAGGAACAGACAGGTGATCCACATGCCGGCAAACTCGTCCCAGACCGCCCGCTTGGGGTCGCGGTCAGACTCGGTTATCAGCGTTTGGCAGGCCCAGACCCCGGCCAAAAACCCCAGTCCGCAGAGCAGGAAAAACCCGGTGGAATCTTCATCAAGAGGCGAGAAGGCGTAGAGCAGCACCGCAGCAAGACTGGCCCAAGTAGCTGGGGCAACGGGAATCAGGCCGATGCCCATTCCGGTGCCCATCGACCAACCGGCGCGGCTAAGGACCGTTGCCACTATCCGTACCCCAGCCGGTGCAGATCATCCTCGCTCATGCCCAAGTAGTGGCCGATCTCGTGCCACAGGGTGACCTTGATCTCGTGTTCGGCCTCGGTCTTAGTGGAACAACTGCTCAATATGGGCTGGCGGTAGATCGCTATCCGGTCGGGCAACATGGGGTCTCCGCCTTCGCGTTCTGTCAACGGCACACCTTGGTAAAGCCCAAAAAGAGTCCCCTCCCCATTTATCACATCTTCGGGCCCCGGCCATTCCTCGACCACCACGTCGATGTTGTCCAGCGCCTTGATCACATGGGGAGGCATCTCCCGGTACGCCTGGCGGACAAGTCTCACGAACTCCCGGTTGGTCATATTGATCAACTGGACAGTCCAACCTGTTTTCTGATCGCTTTGAGGATGTCTATGTTGCGCTTGTCCGGCCCGCTGCCCTCAAAACCTGGCACCTCCAGAAAGAACGGGACCTCTGCGAAGGCCGGGTCACCCATAATCGCGGCGAATTCCTCTTCGCCGATGAACCCGTCACCGATGTTATCGTGCCGGCCCACACCTGAACCGCAGACACGTTCGGAGTCCTTGGCGTGGACCGCCGCCACGGTGGCGCTGCCCGGGCCTGCGTCTAATTCGTCCAACATGGCTTTGATACCTTGGGAGTTGGTCAGGTCGTATCCGGCGGCGAAAGCGTGCGGGGTGTCCAGGCAGATCTTCAACCGGAGGCTGTCCACAGCTTTCAGTATTCCGCCCAGCTCATCGAATTTGGCCCCGATATGCTGGCCCATGCCGGCCATGTTTTCCACCGCCAAGCACGGCCCGTCGGGCGAGGCGTCCAGAACCGTTTTGATGGCATCGACAGTCTGTGGCAGCACCGCATCATATCCCCGGCCACCGTGGCTGCCAGGATGGAAGATCACACCCGCCGCTCCGATGTCAGCCGCCAGCTTCATGTATTTGATCAGCGAGTTGATCCCCTTCTTCAGGCTGTCCTCGTTGGGAGTCCCCAGGTTGATCAGATATATGGCGTGCAAGAACACCGGGCCGATGCCCGCGTCCGCAATGCTTTGCTTGAATAGTTCGATCTGCTCTTCGGGCACGGGTTTGAAAGCCCAAGTCTGAGGTGAAGAGCCGAAGATCTGAATGGCTTCGCAGCCAATCTCCTTCGCTCTGCCCACCGCGTTGCTGATGCCACCGGCCGTGGAGACATGGGCCCCAATCTTCATTTCTTACCCCGGAACAACTTCAGGATCCCGCTCTCTGCTGGCGACCGAATTGAGCCTGGCCAAGAGGGAACGGCGCCACCAATTATACGTTAGCCCGGCATTGGCGGTATAGGCTGCTGGGAATATAATTCGCGGGTATGAGAGCCCTATATGTGAAACAAACGGGCGACCCACCGGTCTTGGAGATACGCGACGTGCCCATACCCGAGGCGGGGCCTCGCCAGGTCTTGGTCCGGGTCACCGCCTGCGGCTTCTGTCACCACGACCGGTCGGTGATGGCGGGCGTTCTTCGGCGTGGCGTTGCGTCGGACGTTATCCTGGGCCACGAGATCTCCGGAGTGGTGGAATCCACCGGCAGCGAGATTGCCGGGCTGAAGACTGGGGACCGGGTAGTCAGTATCCTCACCGAGGCCTGTGGCAGATGTGATCGTTGCACCAACGGGCGCGAACACCGGTGCCGCGAGGGATTGGGCATCGGCCACGGCCGCGACGGTGGGTTCGCCGAATACGTGGCCCTTTCCGAGCACTGCCTGGTCAAAGTGCCTGAAGGGTTGGACCCCATTGGTGCGGCGCTGCTGGCCTGCCCCATGGGGGTGGCTCTCCAAGCGGTGCGGGAGACGGCGCAAGTGGCTCCGGCAGAAACAGTGGTGGTCACGGGGGCTGGAGGCGGTCTCGGCGCCCACGCGGTGCAAGCAGCGGCCGCATCCGGAGCGCGGGTGCTGGCTGTCACATCATCTCCGGAGAAGGAGAACGCACTCCGGGAACTGGGCGCGTCAGAAGTCTTGGAGACTAACGGCTTGGACTTCGCTGAGTTGGTGATGGCCATGACCGGTGACGAAGGCGCGGATGTGGTCATCGACACCGTAGGCTCAGCCTTGTTTCCCTCGACCCTCAGAATCCTGGCGCAGTACGGCAGATTGGTGTTGCTGGGAGAGATCCTCGGGCAGAATGTCAGCCTGAACCCTGCCGAGATTATATTCCGTGATGCCAGAGTCCTGGGAGCATCGGGCGTGTCCAGGGCCACGGTGGAGCAGGCGGGTCTGATGGCGCTCGAAGGCAGACTTCGGCCCGTGGTGGACTTGGAGTTGCCCCTTGAGCAAGCGGCAACTGCCTACCGGCTGGTCACCGAACGCAGGCCCACCGGGCGAATAGCCCTGTTGCCCAACGGGTAAGCTGCCAACCGTATTGTTAGCGGCCGATCAGGTGCAACAACGATGAGGCCGCGGTTGCCGGGCCTCGCCTGAAGAAACGGCCAATCTCGCCCCGGTCCCACATCACCAGATACTGGCTGGCGATGAAGATGGAACTGTAGGTGCCTGCTACCGCTCCGATGGCCAGTACCAGCAACAATTCCCGGATGCTGGTGCCGCCGATAAACAGCATGGCCAGCAACACGACTAATGTCGTGATACTGGTGTTCAGCGACCGTCCCATACTTTCCATGATGCTGAGATTGACCATGCCGGCCAAGTCCCGGTCGGGATGGCGGGACACGTTCTCACGGATACGGTCGAACACAACTATCGTGTCGTTAACGCTGTAACCGGCCACGATCAACAACCCCACGATGAACATGGAGTTCACTTCAAGGTTGATTGCCCTTCCAAGGATCGAGAATATGCCGAGTATTATCAGCAAGTCATGGGCCAGCGCCAGTAGGGCGCTAACCCCGTACCGGTGCGCTTTGGGCACGCTCCGGAAGGCGTACCAGACGAAGAACAGGATGAATACCGAGGCGGCGGCCAGGGCGTAGAAGGCCGTCTTGACCGTTTCTTGGGCCACGATCGGGGAGACGGTGTCAAATTCCACCCGGTCCCGCTCCATCCCTAAGAACTTCTCTAGGTCGCGTTCAATAACCTCGCGCTCGGATAGACCGTCACCGATCGCTTCTTCCAACACTCCGGTACGGATGAAGAAATTGGTGCCGCCGATGCGCTGGATGAGCGCTTCCGAGTGGCCGAGTTCGTCCATCCGCTCGCGGATGTGGTCCTCCTCCACCGGCTGGCGGAAGGAAACGTTCATCACGGAACCGCTGCTGAAATCGATGCCTGCTTTCAACCCCGAATCAAGGGTGATCCAACCGGGCGACATGATCATCGACACCAGGCCGGGCACGATGATCAGCGCGGAGAAAAGGAAATACCAACCCCGTTTGCCTACGATGTCTAGCACTAGCGTCCACCTCTCGGGGCCGGCGTCTGTATCGCTTCTCGGCTAGTGCGATTCAATGACTCTGGTGTGAATAGTTCGATCCGCCCGCCCAGGCCGATCCAAGCCGTAAGTTGCAACAGATTGCGGCTGACGACCACGGCGGTGAACATGCTGACGGCCACACCGATGAACAGACTGATCGCCACACCGGTCACCAGGCCGCCTCCCAGACGGTCGCCGAACCAGAGCAACACCACGCAGGTGATCATCGTGGATATGTTGCTGTCCCGGATGGCGGGCCAGGCGCGGCTGAACCCCACCTCCATCGAGGAGGCCAGGGTGCGTCCGATGCGGACCTCTTCTTTCATGCGCTCAAAGATCAGGATATTGGCGTCGACCGCCATACCGATGGAAAGGATGAAACCGCCGATGTGCGCCAACTCCAGGGTGATGGGGATCATCTTGAAGATTGCCAGCACTATGATGGCGTAGAACACCAGGGCGAAAGCCGCCACCACACCGGCCATGCGGTAGTAGATAATCATGAACACAAACACCAGACCCAAACCGACCAGGCCGGCGATGAGGCTGTTCTTCAATGACTCCGAACCTAACAGAGCGTCGACATCACTCTCCTGAATCAGCCGGAGAGGCACGTCAAGGCTACCCGCTTCGATCTGGATCGCCAGTTCGCGGGCGCGGTCCCTATTGAAATTGCCGGAGATCTGAGTTCGGCCGTCGCGGATCCAGGCCAGAGACGTAGGTGCGATCAGCACCCGGTCGTCCATGAGGATCGCTATCCGTTTCGTGGCCTGGGCCTCAGTAGTGGATATGCGGCGGGTCAGGTCCGAGAAGATATCCGAGCCTCGGCTGTTGAACTGTACGTTCACCACCCAAACGCCCAAGTGGTTCGTGGCGGCCTCGGCCCGGGACAGGTCGTCACCGGTGAGCCCCAGGTCTGCGTCAGTGAAGGTGGTGCAGGACTCGTTCTCGCAGGTCCGCTCTTTGAACTCCAGCCGGGCTGTTTGGCCAATGAGAGCCTTGGCATCGTCAATTCCGCTGGTCACCTCAAATCGATTCAACTGGCCGATCTGTGTGACTATCTCTGTGATCGCTCTGCCTTGAGTCTCGATGTTTACAGTATTCGACCGGACCGTGAAGTTCATCGCGTCATTAAATTCGATATTGAACTCTTCGTACCCGGCCTCGGCCAGTACCCTCGGCAGGTCCGTGAATATGTCAACCGGCACTTCCGGAGCTGGCGCCTCCGGGTCTGGCTCGGCGAGCCCTATGTTGGTGACTGAACCGCTGGCGCCCGGAAGTTGGACGATGATGCGGTCATCGCCGAATATCTGGATGATCGGTTCTTCCGTCCCGAACCGGTTGACCCGGCCGGTGATATTCTCCAACACGCCTTGCATCTGGTCCAAGGTCGGCTCGGGTATGACGCTAGTTTGAAAGAGGGTGATATCGCCGTGGGCTTCGGCCAGAGCATCGTTGAGGCCGGTCCCCCTGGGGTCGTCGTCTTCTAGAATATCAGTGCGGATCTGATAACGGTTCAGGGCAAGGGGAACGACCTGCAGCCCTTCGAACTCGGAGTCGTCATCCCCGAACCGAAGTCCTTGTAACGTGGTTACCAGATCGTTGATCGTAACGTCGTCTGCGAAGGTGACGTCAAATCTTGTGCCCGTATCAGCCTGGTAGACCAGGTGGCCGCCACCCCGGAGGTCCAGTCCCAGTTTGAGGCCGAATGGCCCTGTTCCGTCCCGCTCGATCCGAGGAAAGCCGGGGACATCGATATCGATGTCTTTGAATCCCAGGGCGGCGATGGCGATGCCCAGGATCAGTAGAATGGTGATGGATAGACGTATACTGCGGGAGCGCATCGGCTAGTTCGACCCGCCGGTCTGGCTTTCTGGCGTAAGTTGTTCGGCCAGATATCTCAGTTCGTTGGCTGCCATTTCCAGGGCTTGCTCCTTGGTTTCAATCTCTCCCTCGGACCGGGCCTCTTCGACGCGTTCCAACACGGCGCCAATCTCTGGCCCCGGTTGAAGATCGAAGAGGGTCATCAGGTCGTTTCCGGTGATGAGGCGGGTGGTCACGGGGGAAACCGGCTCACTTGTGCCAATATGGAGGATATGTCCGACCATTTTAGCATGATTGCGCCATTCCTCATGTACTAAGTCGGGTCCTTTTGCCCCCAAATAATCGGCCAGGCTTAGGTACAAAGTATCGATGGCAACGTCGCCCACGTCCCTAAAGTACCGGTGGATCGCCCTGTTGGTAGGCCAATCGTCGCCGCCCTTCATGCCCGTGGGTCGCAGGTGCTGCTCAACCATCTTGGCCACCATCTCGATTCCTTTCGAGCTGATGCGGAGATGGGTCAATCGCTGGGTCGCTATCTCGGCGCCCTGTTCGGAGTGACCGAAGAACCTAGTCCGCCCTGTTTCATCCTGAGACTTTGTCTGAGGTTTGGCGATGTCGTGGAACAATGCGGCCAATTTCAGCAATGTCCCCCGTGTATGGCCGTCGGTGGCATGCTGTTCGAAATGCGCCTTGCTGTCCGGGGTCCAAGGCACGCAGGAATAGATGGGCGAGTTCTGGTGCCCCTTTGTGATGAGTTCCGCCGCCTCGACGGTGTGCATCGTATGTCCCCAAACATCCCAGTAATGCATATTTGGCTGATCGACACCCTTGGCGGTCTGAAGTTCCGGTATTACCTGTTCAAAGAGGCCAAAGTGGTCAAGCACTTCTATCTGTCCCTTGGCGCCGTCCAATGAAAGGATGGTCAAGAATTCCTCTCTGATCCGCTCGGGAGACACGCTGGCCAGCAGCCCGGCGTCGGCGGCGATCAGTTTTGATGTGCCTGGCTCCACCCTGAACTTCAACTGCCCGGCCAAACGGACGGCCCGCATCAAACGCCCGGGATCGTCTTGGAAGACCGTGGGCCCCACGGCCCGGATAGTCTTCGTGGCCAGATCGTCCCGGCCGCCGAACATGTCGATCAAAGAGTCCGAAGACGGCCGGCCGGCCAACGGTACGGCCATAGCATTCACGGAGAAATCCCGCCGCGCCAGGTCTTCTTCGATGGTCCCGGTGAACCCGTCTACGTCGATGTTCCACGGGCCGTCTTCAGCCCCGTCGTCAGCTGGTACGGCCACCCGCACTATTCCGTGAGCAGGGCTCAATGGAACGACTGTGCCGCCGAATCTGCCGGCGATCTCCCGGGCGATGGCCTCCGGGTTTCCGGACACGGCTATATCGATGTCTTGGCCCGGCTTGGCGGAGAGCAGCCAATCGCGGACGGATCCGCCCACCAGGTAGGCGTCGGTTTCCAGAGGGGCGCAGCAGGCGGCGAGTTTTTCAATCATGGGCTATACGGCGCGGAGCAAGCGGTGGATTGCAGTTGTTTCTGTGGGAACGGACCGCAGTTTAAGATCACGGATGACGGAAAGCGCCGGGACTTAGTCCTCGCTACTCGTAGCGGAGGCCTCGGCGGGCGCCGATTCAGCCGGTTCTTCGGCTTCATCATCTTCGTCTTCAAACCCGTCGTCTTCTTCGGGAAGTTCAGAAATCTTCCACAGGCTCTCATGATCTGCCAGATGGTCGATATACAAGATGCCGTTCAGGTGGTCAATCTCGTGCTCCAACGCTTGGGCCAGCAGGTCTTCGGCGTTTAGCCGGTATGTCTTTCCGTCCAGCCCCATGGCTTTGACCCTGACTTTCTCGGAGCGGTTGACCGTTCCCCGCCAACCGGGGACGCTCAGACAACCCTCGATCACCTGTCGTTCACCCTCGGTTTTCATGATCTCCGGGTTGATCAGCACCATAGGTTCTTCCATGTCCGGAGTCTCTATAACCGCCACTTTCTGCAGGGAGCCTACCTGATTGGCGGCCAGACCCACTCCGCTCTGGTCACGCATGGTGTCGACCATGTTTTCGACCAGCTTGTTGAGCTGCGGAGTGATTTTCGCTATTTTAATCGCCTTCCTCCGCAGGATCGGGTCAGGCAGGATTCGCATTTCCAAGATCGCCAATTTGAGCACCTCAGAGGTGTGAAAATCGCGGTTCCAGCGAGCCGGCAAAACTCTGGCAAGCTGGTTATCAACACGACGTCCCAATCACATCATGTCGGGACGCTGCCTATTATATTCAACGCCTCTCACGAGTGTAAAGAGGGCTACAAGACGTGCACCGGGTCCACATCGACCGTACACCCCGGAGGAAATTCCATGCCCTCGATGAACCGCAGCAATCTTCTGCCTCGGAGGCTCAGATGCCAGCGGTAACGGCCCCTGATCCGTGACGGCATTCCCGGCGCCGGGCCGATGACCTCGATGTCGGCCAGTCCTTGTGCCTCGGCCCGAAGCGTCAGCGTTATTCCGGTCTCCGTGGCCAGCCGCAGCGCCTGGCTGTCATTCGGGTCTTGAAACACCAGGTGCACTATTTCGTTGAACGGAGGATTGCCCAACTCTCTTCTGGACTCTATCTCGTATTCGTACAGGGCCCGGTAGTTCTGAGACGCCGCGGCTTGGATGGCGTAGTGCTCGGGATTGTAGGTCTGGACGATGACCTGCCCGGTGGCCTCACCCCGGCCCGCGCGGCCGGCTACCTGACAAAGCAGGCCAAAAGCCCGCTCTCCGGCCCTGAAATCGGGCAGATAAAGACCGATGTCGGCCAACACCACTCCCACCAGAGTAACGTTGGGTATGTCCAGTCCCTTGGCCACCATCTGGGTGCCCACCAGCACTTGGGTGTCGCCGCTGGCCAGGCGGGCCATGGTGTCTTCGGTGTCTTGGCCTGAACGTGTGGCATCGGCGTCTAGCCGGTCGACCGTTGCGCCGGGCAGCAGCTTCTTGACCTCTTCGACGACCCGCTGGGTGCCCGCGCCAAGTTGGCGGATATGTCCCCCTTTGCAGTCCGGACAGGTGGTTGGCATCCTGGTCTTGCGGTTGCACCGGTGGCACAGCAAGCTTGATTGGGTGGAATGGTAGGTCAACGACACGGAACAACTACGGCAGGTGACAACGTGGCCGCAGTCCCGGCATTGCACGATGGACGATGCCCCACGGCGGTTCAAGAATAAGATCGCCTGATGGCCGCCCGCGATGCAGTCCTTCAGGCCCTCTGCCAGGGCCCGGCTAAAGATGCTCCGATTGCCTTCCCGCAGCTCCTGGCGCATATCGCAGACCTGGACCTGGGCCAGGCGTGAGACACGGTCCGGCCCTGCGCTGACCCGTTCCGGGAGCTCGAGTAGCGTATGCCAGCCCCGGGTGGCGGCGTAATAGGTCTCCACGTCCGGAGTCGCGCTGCCCATCAGTACTGGGGACCCGGTGAGGCGTCCCAGTTGCAGGGCGGAGGCGCGGGCGTGGTACAGCGGATGAGTCTCGATCTGCTTGTATGTCCATTCGTGCTCTTCATCAACGACGATGAGACCAAGGTCGGGCAGGGGTGCGAATAGTGAACTGCGCGGGCCCACGACGACGTCGTACTTGCCTTCGCGGATGTCCCACCATCGGTCGAACTGCTGGCGGGACGTCAACCGGCTATGCATCACCGCCACGCGGCCGGGGAACCAGGCGTTGACCCGCTCCAGTGTCTGCGGAGTCAGGGATATCTCGGGGACCATGAATATGGCCTGGCGGCCCTGCTGCACGACCTGATCGATGGCCCTCAGGTAGACCTCGGTTTTGCCGCTGCCGGTGACGCCGTGGAGCAGGAAACTTCTTGGCTGAAGCTCAGGGTCGTTCAGCGCCTCGGTTATATTGGACAGCGCCTCGGCCTGAGGGGTAGTCAAAGTATGCTGCTGCCTGCCGGCGACCTCCCTCGGTTTGCTGATAGCCACCGCGTCGGCCCGCACCCACTCCATGGCGACCAACCCCTTGCTGAACAAAGCCTGACCCACGCCATTGCCAAACTCCTTGTTGGCCAGCGCGGTGGGATAGGGGGCTTGCTGCTCCCGCACGGCGGCCAGCAGTCCTTCTTGCCGTGCCGGGAGTTTGGGGCCGTCACTTTCAATATCGGTGTGCTCGGGCGGCGGTAACAGAAACGCTTCGTACTTCGAGGCCACCCGGGGCCGGGGCATGGTCAACCCTCGTTGGACCAACTTTTTGTCCAGCAGCCGCGTCAGTTCCCGGTTGCCGTTGACACCCAGCAGCTTGGTGAATTCGGCTTCATCCAGCCCCGTCTTCTTCGCCGACAGCTCCGCCAGGGCTGCGGCGGATTCTGGTTTTAGGTCGCCGGCGTCGGACTCTGCCCCTAAAACTGCGGTTATTCGGGAGTTGACGTGGTCGGCAAATCCGGGAGGCAACAGGGGGGCAAAGGCGGTGAACAACGAGCAGCGGTAGTGGGTGCTGATCCAACGGCCCAACTTGAGAAGTTCGGGGCCGATGAGCGGCGACGGCTCCACCGGCTGCAGGATATCCCTTGTCTCAGGGACGTTGGGCATGTCGACCAGTTCGACGACCAGGCCTTGCAATACCCGCCGCCCGAAAGGGACCCAGACAAGTTGACCGGGCTCCACCGTGAACCGGGGCGGAATCGAATAGGAGAATGTCCGCGAGTGGGCTACTGCCGCGTCCACCGCAACTTCCGCGTATCTCAAGCTAACCATAAAAGCCCATCTGTGAGCGCCCGTCCTCATAGTTGATGGGGACATTCCTAAAATCAAAACGGCCCGTCCTTCCGCGGAAGGACGGGCCGTGATCTGTTCTGGTTATTCCTTTTCCGGTTCTTCTTCGACCGGTGGGCCTTCAGGAGGTGGTTCCTCTGCCGGCTCTCCGGCGGGTTCCTCAGCTTCTGCTTCAGGTTCTTCCACTTCCGCTACCGGCTCGTCGGCGACTTCTTCAGCCTCTGCTACCGACTCGTCGGAAGGTTCTTCGGGGGCCTCATCAACCGGAGCTTCTTCCACCTCGTCCGTGGGTTGGTCTTCCAGATCATCCACGGGATCTTCGACTTCCAGTTCTTCGGTTTCGGCCACGGCTGCGGCGATCTGTTCGGCTAGTTCAGCCTCAGCGGCGGCGGCCTCTTCTTGGGCCTTTCTGCGCTGAACAGGGTTGAGCTCTTTGATCCTGGCGGCCCGGCCTTGCAGCCCTCTCAGGTAGTAGAGCTTGGCGCGCCGAACCGAACCGTATCTGGTCACCTCCAGGGACTCGACCAGAGGCGAATGGAGCGGGAATACGCGCTCGATACCGATGCCGGCGGTGATACGCCGCACGGTGAAGCTGGCTGCTGGGCCTTTGCCGTTCTGCAAACGGATAACCACGCCTTGGAAGACCTGGATCCGTTCTCGTTCACCCTCCCTGATCCGGAAGTTCACCCGGACGGTATCACCGGCGCTGAACCTGGGAATCCTGGGATTTGCTGGTTTCTTAAGTAACTGGGCGGCGTCCATGCTGTCTCACTAACTCGCGATTTCAATACCGGGCATGCTCGAGTGGGCCAGGCCACAGGTCGCCGCCAGTGTATCTTTTGGATTGGGTTAAGGTCTGCCGGTCAAGGGCCGTGTGCGGTTGCCCGTTTTCGATGGTGGGCGGTACTGGACTCGAACCAGTGACCTCTTGCGTGTCGAGCAAGTACTCTAACCAACTGAGCTAACCGCCCGCACGTCCAAAGTGTACCAAGGGGCGCTTTCACCAGTCAAGATAGACCCTGCATCCGACCGGCAACCGCGTGCTAGGATAAAACGACTTTGAACATCCAGACCGAACGCCTCTTGCTCCGTCCACTCAAGCTGTCCGACGCGTCAGATATCCAACGTCTGGCTGGCGACCGGGACGTGGCTTCCACCACCCGCAACATCCCGCACCCATATGAAGATGGCATGGCCGAAAAGTGGATCAGGTCCTGCCAGGGGAAGGTCGATGCCGGTGAATTGATCAACTTCGCCATCACCCGCCACAGCGACGGCTCATTGCTGGGCGTAATCGGCCTGCATCCCGATGCTGGCCAAACACAAGGTGAACTCGGCTATTGGATCGGCAAACCGTTCTGGAATCAGGGCTACGCCACTGAAGTGGTCGAAGCCGTGATTAACCATGCATTCACTGACCTGGGAATGGACCGCGTCTACGCCGCTCACTTCACCCGCAACCCAGCCTCGGGCCGGGTCATGCAAAAAGCGGGCATGTTGCATGAGGGTTTTCTCAAAGGACACACAGAGAAGTGGGGTTTGTTCGAGGACTTGGAACTGTACGGGGTGACCACGGTCCAGTTTGAAGGACGTGGTTCGACAGGCTCACCATGAGCGGTCTTCATAACCGCCTACCTTCTACATCCGCTCGTTCTGAGCCTGCCGAAGGACCATCTGAGATCAAGGATCCCGAAGGCAACTACCCAGCGTAATGCGGCATCACCTCGTTGGTGAATAGCTCTATGGACCGCATGGCCTGCTCGTGGCTCAGGTCGCCCCACTGGAACGCGCCGACGAAGTAGTTGGCCCCGGTGGCCACGTATTCATCCATATACTTCCGGATGGTCTCCGGCGAACCGGCCACGGAACCGAACCCCGCGCCGCCGCCCTCGCCTTCTGCGACACGGCCACGGAGGTTCTTTCTCCGCTCTTGGCGATCCGCATCCTCCAGTGATGCATCCAGATCCCGGCGTTCTTCCTGGGGTAATTCCCGGGCTGGAACGGAAGCCGGTCGCGGGTTCATGTTCTCTCCGGCGAACTGGGTCAGACCCCGTCTTTCTGCCTCCAAGCGCCGGGGAGTCGCCAGGTTCCAGCGGTAGTGCTCCCAGGCCGGCTCGGCCTGCTTCATGGCCTCTTCATCGGTGTCGGCCAGCAGCAGATGGACCACCAACCCAATCTTGGGCTCCGTCCCCTGTGCGGTGAGCGCCCCAACCCCCTGATGTTTCTCCCATTCTTGGTGGTAACGCTTGACGTTGGACTCGAAGCTGTCCAGACCGCCGACGATGATTGTGTTCATACCGTCCATCGCCGCCGTCTCCACGTTGCGCATGTACCAGAAGGGCGGCATGGGCTGTTGCAACGGCCGTAGGCGCATGGGGAGCGCATCGAAGTTGTAGAACTCTCCTTGGTGGGTCAGCACATCGTTGGACAGGCCGTTCTGCACGGCCGCCAAAGTCTCGCGGTAGCGGGCGTAGTTGGTCTCCACATCGGAGTCCTGACCCCAGAAAAAGGCTTCGAAAACGCCGCCCCGGCCAACCCCGATCTCCAAGCGGCCTCCGCTGAGATGGTCCAGCATGCAGTATTCCTCGATGAGCTGGACGGGGTGGTGGAGGGGCAGCACGCAGATCCCCGGCCCGAACCGGATGTTGCTGGTCCGCTGGGAAACAGCTGCGAGGAATACGTTCTGCGAAGGCGCCAGGCTGTGGACCGCCGGGGTGTGGTGCTCAGCCAGGTGGTAGGCGTAATAGCCGGCTTGGTCCAAGACCTCGATCTGCTGCATACGCAGATCGTAGGTCTCCTGAAGTCCCATGTTGGGTACGGGCTCGATGTGATCGAACACCCCAAATTGAAGGGCCATCTACCGAATCTCCTAGGCCGTAAAAAAATACTCACCTCGAAGTTTACTATCAGCGTCAAACCTGGGGCGTCAGACCAGCCCCTGTTGTCTCGCTTGGCGGTCTCTCCACCGCCGTCTCCCTCCGTAACGCACGCCAGCCTCCGGCCAAGAACACCAGTGCCGCCAGCAGGCCCAGGGAAGAGCCAATCACAAATACGTCTTTGAAAGCCTTGATGAACGCCACTCCTTCGGCATCGGCGCCAACCGCCAAAGCCGCCAGGTGATGGTCGCTTCGCCAGGCGAAAATTCCGCCAATCACGGCGACTGAAAGTACTCTCCCGCATGATTGGGCCAGGGATAGGGCTGCCGAAGCCGTGCCGAACCTATCCGAAGGCACGCTGCCCAACATCAGCGAGTAGGTCGCGGCCTGGAACAACCCCAGTCCCGCGCCGACTATCCCGACCCGGAACGCCACATGTCCCAGACTCGACGCTGTGTCTAAGTACCCAAGGTAGAGCAGCCCGGCGGCCATAACCAGCAGCCCGCCGAATCCCATCGGCAGATAGCTGAACCGGTCGCAAAGCCAGCCCCCGGCTCCGGAGGACAGTGTGTTCAAGAGCGCCAGGGTTGCCAGCATCAGCCCCAACGTGAGCGCGCTCCCGCCAAGACTATCGGCCACATAGAAAGGAAATATGAACCAGATGACAAAGACACCCAGGTTGGCCAAAAACATGCTTAAACTTGAGACTATGAATCCCGCCAGCCGGAGCAGATAACCGGGCAATACCGGCCACTTCGCGGTCCGCTCCACTCGCCAGAAAGCGACTAGAAATACGGGCGCCAATGGCAACAATGTAAGAACTGCAGGTGAGTCCCAGCCCGTGGAACGGCCCAGCCTCAAGCCGATTATCAAGCAGAGCAGCCCCCCGACTAGAAAGACCGCCCCCGCGACATCGAAAGCCGGCCCGGCCGACGAGCCGTTTCGCTTCTGTTCCAGGAACCAGACGCCCAGGATAATAGCGGCCACGGCGAATGGCGTCCGCCCCAGGAAGATCCACTCCCATCCGATCCAGCCAACTAACAATCCGGCGCCAATCGTGCCTGCCAGCATGCCCAGGGCCTGGCTACCCACAGCGAATCCCATGCTCAGGCCACGGCGGCGGCTGGGGAACACCCCGGCGGCTATGGCTGGCGAAACGGCGAACAGGCACCCCGTTCCCAGCGCTTGGAGCACCCGGAATCCCACCACGGTTTCCAGATTCGGCGAGAAGGCGATGGCGAACATGGCCGCCAGATATGTCGTTGCGCCAAAGATGTACACCGGCCTCAATCCGAACCGGTCGGCGAAACTGCCAGCCCCCATGACCAACGCTGCTTGGGTGGCTATGAAAGCGACGATCACCCACTGGATGCTCTGCAAATCGGCATTCAGGTCCTCGGTCATCGACGGCAAAGCCACATTCACCGAGGTGTCCAAAGCAGCCAGGAACATGCCCAATGTGGCGGCCACGGCTACTAAGACCCTGCGCCCGGATATCGACTCGTTACCCGAGGCTGTTATCGAGGGTTGTTCCGGCTCCAAGCTCATAAGAATCGAATTCTACCCTTTCCAGTTCGAAAGTCGATACGCCCATCCCCTGTTTCTGATTGCAAAGCCCTGCTGCTTGTGTTAAGAATCCAGTGCTATTTAGCCTGAAAACCGAAGGGCAAAATTGGTCTGAGTCGGCCAGCAGATTCGCGCCGGTGCGCCCTTAAATCGCCTAGGAGGTCGCCAAGTGGTAGAAGATTCCGGAAGATTCGATGCCTTGCTTCAAGAGGACCGAACTTTTCCTCCTCCAGAGGCGTTCACTGCCCAGGCCAACATCTCCGATCCTGGTGTCTATGAAGAGGCCCTGCGCGACCCGGAAGCGTTCTGGGCGAAGTTCGCCGAGGAACTGGACTGGTTCAAAAAGTGGGACACGGTCCTGGAATGGGACCCGCCACACGCCAAATGGTTCATCGGCGGCAAGCTCAACGTTTCCTACAACTGCCTTGACCGGCACCTGACCACCAGCCGCCGCAACAAGGCGGCCATCGTATGGGAGGGTGAACTGGGAGACCGGCGGGTCTACACCTATTGGGACCTTTACCGGGAGGTCTGCCAGTTCGCGAATGGGCTGAAAAGCCTGGGAGTTGAGAAGGGAGACCGCGTCACCATCTACCTGCCCATGGTCCCGGAGCTGCCGATCGCCATGCTGGCCTGCGCCCGCATCGGGGCCGCCCACAGCGTCGTATTCGGGGGGTTCAGCGCCGAGTCACTGCGTGACCGGCTCAACGACTCCGAGTCCAAGATCATGATCACCGCCGACGGCGGCTTTCGTCGGGGCGGCATAGTCCCCCTGAAACAGAACGCCGACGACTCGTTGGACCTCGAAGGCGGCGCACCCACCGTAGAGAAGGTCGTGGTGGTGCGAAGGACCGAGACCGCCGACGACAAGATGGTCGACGGCCGCGATATCTGGTGGCACGACCTCATGGAAGGACAGCCCCTCACCTGCGAGCCGGAGCAGATGGACAGCGAGGACATGCTCTATCTGCTCTACACCAGCGGCACCACCGGCAAACCCAAGGGCATCGTCCACACCACCGCCGGATACCTGCTGGGCACCTATGCCACGTTCAAGTGGATCTTCGACATCAAAGAGAACGACACCTACTGGTGCACCGCAGACATCGGCTGGGTCACCGGCCACAGCTACATCGTCTACGGCCCACTGGCCAACGGGGCAACTTCGGTGATGTACGAAGGGTCGCCAGACTATCCAGACCGGGACCGGTTCTGGGCGGTGGTCGCCAAATACGGCGTGACGATCCTTTACACCGCGCCAACGGCCATCCGCACCTTCATGCGCTGGGGGGAGAGCTACCCGCAGAGACACGATATGTCGTCCCTGCGTCTGCTGGGTTCGGTGGGCGAACCCATCAACCCCGAGGCTTGGATCTGGTACCACAAGAACATCGGCGGCGGCCGGTGTCCAGTAGTGGACACTTGGTGGCAGACCGAGACCGGCAGCATCCTGATTGCGCCTCTGCCGGGTATAACTACCTTGAAACCCGGTTCGGCGACCAAAGCCTTCCCCGGCATCGAGGCCGAGATCCTGGACGAGCAGGGAAACCCGGTGGGCCCCGGAGGCGGCGGCTATCTGACCATCAAGAAGCCGTGGCCGTCCATGCTCCGAACAATCTACGGTGACCATGACCGTTACATCGAGCAGTATTGGTCGCGTTATCCGGACATCTACTTCACCGCCGACGGCGCCAAGCTAGACGAGGATGGAGATTTCTGGCTGTTGGGCCGCGTGGACGACGTAATCAACGTCTCCGGCCACCGCATCGGCACCATGGAGGTCGAGAGCGCTTTGGTGGACAACCCCAAGGTCGCCGAAGCCGCCTGCATCGGCAAAGCCCACGAGATCAAGGGCCAGGCGGTCGTCGCCTTCGTCACTCTGAAGGACACCGTGGCCATGTCCGATGATGTCATCGTTGAGCTGAAGGCCCACGTGGCAGGCAAGATCGGCGCCATGGCCCGGCCCGACGATATAATCTTCGCCGCGGAACTGCCCAAGACCCGCAGCGGCAAGATCATGCGCCGCCTGCTCAGAGACGTGGCTGAAGGCAGGGCGTTGGGCGACACCACCACCCTTGCCGACCCAGCGGTGGTAGACTCTCTTAAGGAACAATACGGCGACGAAGAATAGGATTTTCGGATCGTTCTGGAACGAGACTAGCTGACGCCGTCAAACAGCCGCAGCATAGACGAACTACTCCCTCATGGAGGGTGGATTAGGTAATGGCGAGTTATAAGAAACATGAGGCCCAGGACTGGGCTTGGGATACCCTGAAGGGGCAGTGGACCACACTCATCACTCCATTCACTGCCGATAACCTCGTCGACATAGATGGCGTCAAACGGAACGTCCGCCATGTCCGCAGCCTGGGCACCACCGGCGCCGGCTGCACCTGGAACATGGGCGAGTTCTGGGCGTTGTCCTACGATGAGCGCATCCAGGTGATGGACGCCGTTGCCGAAGCAGCCGAAGGCACCTGGCCCATCGGAGCCCACGTAACAAACACCAACGCCAATGAGATGATCTCGTTGGCCCAGCATGCTGAAGATAAAGGCTTCGATCTCCTGATCGTCGCACCCCCATATATGGCCACCAAGACAGAGGACCAGGTGGTCGAATACGTCCGGTTGCTGGCCGACAATACCAACCTGGCCATCATGTTTTACAACTCCCCCCAGTTCGGCATCATCATGAGTCCTTACGGTATGGGCCAGTTGTGCGCCATCCCAAACGTTGTGGGGATCAAAGAGGCCAGCTTCAACCAACAGATTTCCATCGAAACGCACCTGTCTTTGGGAAGAGACCACATCATCAGCACACCAGATGAGTGGATCTACTTCAAAGGCCAGGAGCTGGGCATCGAACAGCAGGTGATGTTCGCCAACACATCCGACTGGAGATTCGACGTTCCGGGCGCCAACAACTACGTCCAGTGGATCGACCGGGCCTGTAAGGGCGACCTGGACGAAACCTTATACGACAACAAATTACGCCGTCTGAAAGAACTGTCCGACACCTGGTGGACCAAGATTCAGACCAAGTACAACGGCGCATTGCCCGTCGCCATGGCCAAGCATTGGGGCGAGTTGATGGGCATGTCAGCCGGTTCCGTACGGCCACCATTATTCGATCTAACACCAGTGGAGAAATCAGAGTTGAGAGAAGAACTTGAACCCCTCAAGCCCAAACCCGAGCCCAAGATTCCCGCTGTGCCGGCCCCGTCCCGTGGCGCATGGCTAGACGGCAACAATAACTTCGCCTCGGGCATGCTGCTCATGGTTAGCGTGCAGAACATGGAAGAGGCGATGGAGGCCGAGCAGGGTGGCGCCGATATCGTCGACGTGAAGAACCTGCAGGAAGCCTTGGTCGGTTCCGGCCATCCGAACATCGTGAAGGCTGTCCGCGGCATCATGCCGGTGGAAAAACACGTTAGTGTAACCCTGGGCGTGGTGCCCAACCAGCCCGGCACTGTGGCAATGGCCGTTTACGCCGCAGCGATGATGGACGCCACCTCAGTAAAGGTCGGCTTCCAAGAGGCCCAGTACGATCAGGCGGTCCAAGTCCTAAAAGAGTCACGCATGGCTCTGGAAGGATTCAACACCAAGCTTGTCGGGTCCGTTTTCGCGGACAACGTCCTGTTCGAGGACGGTCTGGACCCCCTCTGCATGGTCCAACTAGCCCATGAAGGCGAATGCGATGGTTTCCTGATCGACACCCTAACCAAAGACGGCCGCAACATCTTCGACTTCATGCCGGAAGACGTACTGAAGGGCATCGTCCTTAAAGGCAAAGAGCTGGGCATGAGCACCGCTCTCTCGGGGCATCTGAAGCTCTCTGACCTCGACGAACTGGCTCGCATCAATCCCGACATCGTCGGCGTGCGCGGCGCGGTCTGCGGCAACGGAGAACGCGACCGGGCTGTGGCCTGGGAAGCGGTAGCCGAGTTCAAGCGGCAGGTTGACCTTCGCAAGAGCGGCGAAGTCGACGTCTTTGACGGTGAGGTCGTGCCGGTCAGCGGCTCCAACAGCTGGGTGGTTATCGACGGCCGCGGCAAGAGCTGCGCCGGTGTGCTCGCCGCCTTGACCAAGCAGGTTGAGGTGGACAACGAGTCCTTCGTGGAAGCCATCTTGGCCGACGCCCTAAATATATACGACGTCACTCTGTGGGCCGAGCGGGCCGGGCATGAGGTATTGACCAAACGCTCTGACCCAGACGGTACCACCCGGGTGCTCATCCGCCCGTAACCGGCCTCAATCGAAAAAGAACACGCGCAAAAACTAAGGGGCATCCCGAACGAATCGGTATGCCCCTTAGTCGTTATTACGTTGAATGAGATTAATCATACGCCCTAAACGCACGCCGTAACCGGCAGGTATCAGCTGCGGCGCGGCGCCGTCGATTAGACCATGAATACTGGATCGGCGTCCCGGTTTACCCGGTCTTCGCTCGTTAGCCCTTCCCGCTGGAACTTGGTGAGAGCGAACATGCTGCGGTGGCTTTCACCGTCATAGTACTTCAGCGGTTTAGACAGTCGCCGGGCCAACTCCGCGTCGACCTCATCCTCGGACATCTGCAAGAAAGGCGTGTCCGAGACTATGGTGAACCCCCACAGCGTCTGGAACGCGGGTATGTGGACCTGGGCGGCCTTGGTGTGGCTGAACAAAGTGCTCAACGTATTGAAGATGGTGGTGAAACACTCTTTGAAGCTGAGCAACCCCGCCGGGCCAGACTGGGTGACCAACACCCCGCCGGGATTGAGCCGCGCCTTGGCGATCGCGTAGAACTCCTGCGTGTAGAGCAGGGCAGCGGTACCGCCTTCCAGAGGGTCAACGAGATCAAGGATGATTGCGTCGTAGGAATCCGAGGTGTTTTCCAGGTAGCCACGAGCGTCTTCGTGAATCAGATTCGTCCGGGGATCGTCGAAGCTGCCTTGGTGGTGGTTGGGGAGGTATTCGCGGCAAAGCGCGACCACTTCTGGGTCCAGATCGATCATCGTGGCGCTTTCCACTGAGCTGTGGGCCAAGACCTCGCGGAGGGTACCGCCTTCTCCGCCGCCGCCGATGAACACCTGCTTGGGTTCCGGGTGGCAGAGCATGGCTGGATGGACCAGCGTTTCGTGGTAGATGTGCTCGTCCCGTTCCGTGGACTGGGTCTTGCCGTCCAGTACCAGGCTGCGGCCGAAAAGTTCCGAGTCCAGGACTTCGACCTTTTGGTAGGCCGTCTGGCCGGAGTAGTAGACCTCCCGGACCTTGAGCATCATGGACAAGTCAGGGTAGATACTCTCGATATACCAGTTTCCGGACATGTCCATCTTGAAGCGCGGGCCCAGCTAGAGTCCCACGGCCTCCTGAATCGCCAGACCCCTTGCTATCTCTTTAATCTCCGGGTTAAGGCACTCCAAGGCCTCAGCCAACTTGTTGGCGGCTTCTCTGGGCCGGAACGATGTCCCGCAGGAGAAGATATCCGCCGCCGCGTAGCCGTATTCGGGCCAAGTGTGGATCGAGATATGGGACTCAGCGATAGCCAATATTCCGGTAACGCCTTGCGGTGAAAAGTGGTGGAATGATTCACCGACGATGGTGGCGCCCACCTCTTGGGCCGTTTCTATCATCGCCTTGCGAATATAAGAGAGGTCGTTAAGCAGTTCGGAGTTACAGTCTTTCAGTTCCAGCAAAAGATGAGAACCTAGTACTTCCAATCACCTGTCCTCCTGTAGATATGGGTTGGATTGAGCGCAACAATGAAACATTCTATATGCCCAATCCTGGCTAGGCAATACCCCATGGAAAATGGACATCGTTACGGGGCCTTAACCCAGCCGTTCCGGCTGTTCCTCCGCATCGTCGCCACCTATGAGTCCGATCATTGGAAACCGGCTCTCTTTTAACATCGCTCCGTGCTAGCGTTGAATCTAACCGGATAACTCGAAGGCATTCATCAAAATGCCATTGGGCGGTACCGACGCAGGCGGAATCTCAGCCGCCAACAGCGGCATGATTCTCATCGTAGAGGACGATGACCGTATCTCGCGGGTTGAGCGTTTCGTTCTGGAGCAGGTGGGTTACCGGGTGACCTGGGCCGGGACCGGTGAAGACGCTCTGGAGATTCTGCCAAAAGCGACTCCTTCGCTGGTCCTTCTGGACGTCATGCTGCCGGGTGTGCGTGTAGGTTCCGAATCCATCCCGTCTCCTGTCCGGTGCTGCATTCCCGTTAACCGAACCCCCAAATAGGGGCCACATCACAGTCGGGCACGCCCTCA
>Ga0209445_1000550_pt1 | contig 21277 bp, 20 predicted proteins | sample MarorgKNORR_S2LV_4_FD_188223 | JGI IMG/M metagenome (GOLD analysis project Ga0209445, IMG submission 188223) | Marine microbial communities from the Southern Atlantic Ocean, analyzing organic carbon cycling - NADW_A/KNORR_S2/LV (SPAdes) (version 2) | ecosystem: Environmental > Aquatic > Marine >... | reverse complement strand
GACAAGGTAGACGCCTGGTTTGACGCCCAGAAGCAAGAGCCTGATCCTGCAAAGCGCATAGAGATCAACAAGGAAATGGAGACCTTCCTATTCACCCAGCAGGACAACCACTGGATTACCCTAGGATGGGGCATCCTGCAATGGATTATCGGTCCGGACATCCGCGGCTTCAACGCTCCTGAGACCGTCCAGACCCACTTCAAGCACGAAGACTTGTGGCTAGATCGTTAAAGGTCGGCTGAAGCTTTCCTAGTAGGTTAAACAGATGGCCTGCTCCGTTAAATCGGGGCAGGCCATCTGGAATATGGGCGGGACGCGGCTGATCCGTCCGAGGGATTGCAGCGTAGTATAATAATCCGGACAAAAGGGACTGGCCACTTCATACACTAGGACCGGACAGATGCAACAGTACGCGTTAAAACGGATAGCATTATTTTTCCCGACAATCTTATTGGTCACCGTCATCGTATTCGTGGTGATGCGGCTGATTCCCGGCGATGTGTGCATCGCCATCCTGAGCGATGGCGAAGCGACATATACCCAAGCAGAACTTAACGATTGCCGAGTCGAACTGAATCTGGATAACCCGTTGGTGATTCAGTACTTCGACTGGATTGGCGGCGCAGTCCAAGGTGATTTCGGAAATTCCCTCTGGTTCAAAGCTCCAGTGATGGAGGAATTGGCTGAGCGAATTCCGGTCACCGTTGAGATGACCATCTTGGCGATGCTCATAGCAGTGGTCTTCGCGGTCCCCTTGGGCATTCTTTCCGCCCTCAAACCGGAAAGTTGGATCGATTACGCGGCCAGGGTCTTCACATTGGCAGGCATCTCGATGCCCACGTTCCTGGTTGCGATTCTGATAATCTTAGGCCTGGTGCATATCTTCGACTGGCTCCCGGCGCTGGGTTATCAACAGATATGGGTTGACCCCCGGGCCAACCTTCAACAGATGATTTTCCCTGCCCTTGCATTGGCGTTCTACGAGATGGCCTTCGTGGCCCGGGTGACCCGCTCCGCGATGATGGAAATCATCCGTGAGGATTACATGCGGACTGCCCGGGCCAAGGGCTTGAGCGAGAGCGTGGTGGTGTTCCGTCACGGACTCAAGAACGCCCTCCTGCCGGTCTTGACCACCTCCGGGTGGATCTTCGCCCGGTTGTTCGGTGGGACGGTAATCATTGAGACCATCTTCCTGATTCCAGGCATGGGAAGGATACTCATCGAGTCCATCTTCCAGCGGGACTACACGATGATTCAAGCGGAGATAGTGATTATTGCCGCGTTTATCGTGACCATCAACCTGGTTGTCGACCTCCTGTATGGGTTGTTGGATCCCAGGATCAGGTACGGATAAGACCGAATCGCTGCCGGAATGGTCCGAAATTGGGCCAAGCGATCAGGGATCAAAGCAATGAGACGGACTAACCGAGGATAATCAAGATGCAGGCATTTCGTTCCGACACCGCGGAAACAATCGATCTTGCGGACCAAGTTAGGGTTAAACCAACCGGGCCTGCTGCCATTTACTCCGCGATTAAGGACTTTGCCCGGAGGAAGCCAATGGCCTTCGGGGGAGGGTTAGTCCTTATTGTGGCCGTCTTGTGCGCGATATTTGCGGACGTGATTGCGCCCCATAATGCTACCGATATAGGTGTCGGAGGGAGATTTCTTGGGCCGGGTGGCGATGGCACGATCCTAGGCACCGACCAGCTAGGACGCGACATATTCAGCCGTCTGATCTACGGCGCACGGATATCCATGTACGTGGGTATTGTGAGCGTTTTGATTGGCATATCTCTGGGAACCCTAATCGGGATTGCTAGCGCCTACGTTGGCGGCTGGACCGACATCCTTGTCCAACGGCTGGTGGATGCCTTGATGGGCTTCCCTCCAATCATCTTGGCCCTGGGATTGATGGCGGCCTTAGGGGCCTCCGTTAATAACGTGGTCATCGCGTTGGTTGTGATTCTGGTTCCTGGTGCGACCCGGGTTATCCGGTCCCAGGCCCTGAGCATCAAAGAGTTGGATTACACGCTGGCGGCTAGGTCCATCGGCGCCAGTTCAACCCGTATCATGCTTCGACACATGCTCCCCAACGTTACGGCAACCTACATAGTGTTGACAACACTTACATTAGGTTTTGCAATAGTAGTGGAGGCCGCCCTAAGTTTCCTCGGAGTGGGAATCCCGCCGGACGTCGCCACCTGGGGCAGCATGCTGGAACTGGGCCGGGAGCACATCGACAAACAAGGCTGGATGGTGGTCTTCCCCGGTCTGGTCATCGCTCTGATCGTGTTCTCAGTTAACTTCTTGGGAGATGGACTCCGCGATGTCATGGATCCCAAGTTGCGGGGCCGCTAACCACCGGACGTAGTTCGCACATCTAGTTAGATCTAACGGCGGGCAAGATGCCCGCCGTTATTTTTTCGCTTTAATCAGCTCAATGGTGACACCTTTGTGCCTTGGGGCTATACTTGCCTTGCCCGCCAAAAGTGTGTACCGGCCAACATAAATCCGGGGAATCATCGCATTGAACGACTACATCCTTCTCGACTCCAAGCCCCCTGTGGCCACGGTCACTTTCAACCGGCCCGCCCAAAGAAACGCCATCAGTTTCGCTATGTGGAACCAGTTCTCTGAGATATTGCAGAAACTGGATGCCGACGCGGATATTAGAACTGTCGTAATAACCGGAGTTGGTGACGAAGCTTTCTCAGCAGGGGCCGACATTCAAGACTTTGACGAACACCGCTCCGACTCCACGAAAGGCCGCGGCTACAACGAAGCTGTCAACGGGGCGCTGAAAACCCTTTCTGACATGGCCACACCCACGATCTCGATGATTCGCGGTTTCGCCGTGGGCGGCGGTTGCGAACTGGCAGTGGCCACGGACCTGCGTATAGCCAGCGAAAACAGCCGGATGGGCATCCCAGTGGGTAAGCTGGGCATCAGTATCGGCCACCGGGAGATGCGGGGCCTGGTCAACCTGGTGGGCAAGGGCAACGCCCTCTACATCCTGTTGTCGGCCCGTTTGCTAGACGCCCAAGAGTCTCTGCGCATCGGGCTGGTCAATCAGGTCGTCAAACCAGAAGAACTGCACGACTACACCTACAAGCTGGCCAAGGACATCTCCTACCTCGCTCCTCTGTCCCATGCCGTGAACAAGCTCACCATGCAACAGGTGCAGAATAAGCCGTCCCTGGAAAACCTCACCGAGGAAGAGACCGACTTGCCCCTGACCCAGTTCGACACCAAAGACTACCAGGAAGGCTACAAAGCCTTTTTGGAAAAGCGACGTCCGAATTTCATCGGCGAATGACCGTCCTTCGACAACCTCAGGATGAGCGGAATTTGGGTATTCGACCGCTCCTCGCGAACTTGCCGCACGAAAATTTGAACAATGATTCTAAGCGGAAGTGACCGTTTGACCGCACGTCCAGCAAAAATCCGGGCGGACCGTCTGCTGTTCGAAAGAGGCCTGGCCGATTCCCGGGAACAAGCCCAGGCGCTGATCATGGAAGGGGTGGTCTACACGCCCAGCGGCCGGGTCTTAAAGGCAGGCTCTACCCTTCTCGAAAATGTGGAACTCGAAGTGAAGGGCCGCCTGCCCTTCGTGAGCCGGGGCGGAGTCAAACTGGCCCACGCCTTAGACGAATTTCAGATCGACGTTGGCGGACTGATCGTGCTGGATGTGGGCGCGTCTACCGGCGGATTCACCGATTGCCTCCTGCAACGTGGCGCACGCCATGTCTACGCAGTTGATGTGGGGCATGGACAGATGGACTACGGACTGCGGCAAGACCGGCGGGTTACGGTGATGGAGAAGACCAACGCCCGGCATGCCTTCGATCTCCCAGAGCAAGTTGATCTAGTCGTCATGGACGTTTCGTTCATCTCCCTGACCATGGTTATACCCGAGGCCGTCCGTCACCTGAACCCTGGCCGCTTCATCGCCGCGCTGGTCAAACCCCAGTTCGAAGCCCAGAAGAGCCAGGTGGGCCGGGGAGGAGTCATCAAAGACCCTAAGGTCCACGCCGACGTGCTGGGAAAGACGGTCAATTGGGCCGTCGGATATGGACTTCGAGTTAGGAACATGTGCCGTTCTCCCATCCAAGGTGACGCCGGCAACCGGGAATTCTTCATCTTGTTGCAAAAAACCGAGGACTAAAAACCAAGGACCAAGAGGAGTATTCAGATGGACGCAAAAGAGATCGCCGAGATTCTGACCGCCCGGGAAAAGACAATTTCGGTGGCCGAGGCTGATACGGCCGGCCTGATTGGCTATATGCTGGGCGCCATACCCGGCAGTTCCAAGTATTTCCCCGGTGGAATCATCGCCTATACCGGCGGCCTGAAGGAAAAGATATTGGGAGTGGCCGACGACGTGGCCCCCACCCACGGCACCGTGAGCAGCGAGATGGCCAAGGGGATGGCCAGAGGGGCGCGCGAACTTTGCGGCACCGACTACGCGGTGTCCACCACCGGCGTCACCGGCCCTGCCGCTGGACGAGCCGGGTTGCCCATCGGCACATTCTGGATCGGTCTCTCGGTTAAAGACGGAGAGGACACGGCCATCGAGGTCCATCTGGACGGAGACCGTGACGCCTGCAAGCGTGGCGCGGCCCAAGCCGCCCTGGACCTGCTGGGCAAGGAGTTGAGCGGCTAGCTGGGCTCCAGCGTCTGCTTTGTCTCGTACGAAGCCTCTATGCGGCCCCAGTCGTACCCCATGGGTATCATCTTGACCTGCCGCCAAGTCTCCGACTGATCGGCGTAGTGCGGGCTGCCAGGGTGTCCGGAGCTGCCCAACGGCACCACCCACAAGGAATTCTCCCAATCTGATGGGTCGTAAGAGTAGCGCGCCACCGACAGGCTGGTCACCGTAGCGGGGTTTGCCGGTGAGTACCCGCCCTGGAGCGGAGTATCGCCATCGCCGCTGCTCGGGATTGCCGGCGGGTCTAGCAGTTCAGCCAACTCGGGAAACGCCGCTGAGAGATTGTGCTCGGGTCGCGCTTGGTGCACCCGCTCCCACTGCCATTGGCCCATGTCTCCACCTAGCCGCTCGGACAGGGTCGCGACAGCCTTGGACAGCGCACGAGCCACCGCCGTGGGCCAAGTGTCGCCCTCCGGCAGTAGGGAGCGGTCGTCCTGTTCGATCATCGCTACCAACCGGGCCTTCAGGCGGTTGGAGAACGAACCCAAGCCCCGGTCAGCCGGATGCCAAGCGTCGTAGGCCAACTTTTCCGTCAGATTGGTCTCCAGCACCTCTTTCAGCATGGCGTCGCGCATGGCGCTGTAGATCGTGGGCTGCACCTGGTTTGCATTCATCTCCCCGTTCCAGTCCAAGAGCAGGTGTTTGGCGGCTTTGATGGCTGCATCTTTAGGGTCGATCTGCTTGACCACTCCCAAATAGGCCAAAGCCGGTATCGAGACCCGCTGGGCGTGAACTTGCTCCATGTCCTCTGCCGTGGGACGGTGCAATGACTTCAGGCCCTCCGTGACGAGCCTCACCCGGAACTCAGGTGTGAAGTCGATGGCGATGTAATGGGGATAATCGTCGCCGACGGGACGGTTGTTGGCGGTTGCGATGTAGCCCTCGGGCGGATTGATGGACACTGGCAGCTCATCGAAGGGGATGTCTCCCTCCCACTCGTGTTCACCCGTCCAACCCGGCACCGGCAGCCAGCCGTTGACCCGCGACCGTATCGGGATGCGCCCTCGGCAGAGATAGCCCATATCGCCGTGGATGTCGGCAAAGAGTAGGTTGTTGCATGGGTCGACCCAACCACTCATGGAATCCACCAACTCCTTGCTATTCTCAACCCGGAGCATCCGCCAGAGTATCTCCGGCCAGGTGGATGCCCGCTCGGTAGCGGTGTACTTGAAGGCCAACCCTGAACCCTGGTCTGGGTAGCCGGCGATCACCGGGCCATGCTGGGTGACGGTAACTTTTGTGTGGACGTCTGTGCCGTCCCGTACCTTGATTGTCTCGTCGTGCGTTTCAGCTTCGAGCCACCGGTCTTTGTACAAGTACTTGCCGTCTTGGAACCTTTCCACATAGAGGTCCTGATAATCGGCGGCAGTGTGGGTGACGCTCCAAGAGACCCGTCCATTGTGGCCGAAGTGGGGGAACCCGGGCACTCCGGGGAACGACAGGCCCACAACGTCGAACTCGGGGCAGGCCACCTGGTTCTGGTAGTAGGCGCTGGGTGTGTCCAACGCCCGGTGGGAGTCGCCGGCCAGGATGGGCTTGCCGGTGGCCGTCTCAGCGCCGCAGAGGACCCAACTGTTGCTGCCTGTGTCCATCTCATTCAGGTGGTTCAGCCCGGCCGCGCCCTCAGCCAGTTCTTTCAGTCCCTCATCCAGGGGGCCGGGGGAGGTCGAACCAGGAGGCAGGATCATCAGATAACCGGGCTCAAAGCCGGGGAAGAGTTTGCCCGCGGCCTCGGGTCCCATCTCGCGGACCATCCGCGCCCGCCAGACCTTGGACTCGAACACCCCCATGGAGATGTGGCGCACCTTGTAGGCGGTCAAACCGTCCCAGGGCTGCCAGGGTTCAGGCTCCAATCTGGTGATGCGGTACTCCACCGGAAGTGCGTCTCCGCTGGTGATAAAAGCGTTCACGCCGGCGGCGTAGGCGTCAAAGACATCTTTGGTGTGTGGGTCCATCACTTGGTAGTCGGCTTTGGCGCTGGCCTCCAACCGGAACCGCCGCATCATCTTGTCCTGGGCCACGCCTGATTCACCTACAGCCTCGGCCCAACGGCCCGACCCGCGGCGGCGGTCGTATTCCATGTGCCACAGCCGGTCCTGTGCCGTTACGAACCCCTGGGCGAAGAAGGCGTCCAGCTCTGATTCAGCCTTCATGTGGGGGATGCCGTATCTGTCCCGGAAGACCTTGACCGTGTCCTGCAACCCTCTGAGTTGGACCGAGCCTGTCAGGCTGGGTATGGCTGACTTTAGGTCTTGACGGTTGATTTTTTCGGAGATCATGTCTGCCTTTTAACTTTGGTGAAATCCCCAGGATATTACCATACGGGCAGCCTGGGGATTGACGCGGTAAAGGGGCGGAGCTAACATCCCACCTACTCAACTGCCCACGCAGTCACGTAAAAGAACAAGGACTGGCCGATGCAGATCACCGAACACATCTACGCCACCCACGTCGAAGAAGACCCAAGTAGCTTCGGAGCGATGCACCCCGGAGGCACTCATATCTATTTCGTGGGCGACCGCAAAGACCACATGGTGGTGGTGGACTCGGGCGAGCCCTACCGCGCCTGGACGAAACAGATCTTGGACTTTCACGCTGAACTGGGGAAGCCCCGGATCTCGGCCATCCTGATCACCCATGGCCACGGCGACCATATCGGAGGCCTGGACCGGCTCCAAGAGGAATTCGGTTGTGTGGTGCGCTGTCACCCCAAGCTGGAACCGGCGCTCACGCATCGGCTGGGCCAGGGTACGGTAGAGCCACTCCGTTCCCGAGAGTCGGTTGCCACCGGAGGCGGGGTGAAATTACGGGTTTACTTCACACCCGGACATGAAGACGATCACGTTTCCTACTATATGGCTGCCGGGAAGGTGGTCTTCAGCGGGGACACCATACTCGGCAACTCCTCCTCCAGCGTGCGCAACCTGAAGCAGTACATGAACTCATTGGAGATTCTCGCCGGGTTGAAGCCCGACATCCTCTGTCCGGGCCACGGCCAGATCATCCACGGCGGGACGGCCAGGGTGAATGGGTACATCCTCCACCGGACCGAACGGGAGAACCAGGTGCTGGCGGCCCTGGCTTCAGGGGTGGAGTCCGTGGACGATATCGTGTCCTTCGTGTACCCCCGGAACCTGCGCCGCAACCTGCGGAGCGCCGCCGCCCGCAACGTCCGCACCCACCTGGCCAAATTGAGGGAAGAAGGACGGGTCACGGAGTCTGCCGCCACCTACACGGTATCTAAGGGTTAAAGCCGATGCAGTTCAGACAATTTAGGAGGGCAGCGCCAGACCCAGCGCCGGGATCGGCTGGGTCCTCATCGTGGTTGGCGTGCTCGTCGTCGTCACTGGCGTCTACCGATGGATGAAACGCCCCCGCCGAGACGGGTATCTTTAGTTCAACTTGGCTTGACGCACCCGAATTCTTTGCATTTCCGTTAACGACATCTATGGGTGGTAGGGGCAGGTTTCTAACCTGCCCTTTTTCTGCGCTAGCACGCCTATCGACTCGGAGAATTCAGCAATAGTAGGCAGGCAGATTCTACGGACACAAGCGTGATTCTGGAACAACAGGGCCGGTTGGAAACCCGCCCCTACACATTTGGAAGCAGGATATAAAAAAGGCCGGCGCACATCGCGCCGGCCTTTTTGTTTCTCGTTCTAGGGCGGCTAGGCGCTGCGTTCCAGCAGCTCTATCCTGACGTCCCCCGGAGCGCGGACGAATGCGATGCGCAGCCCCGGCCGCAGGTCCTTGGGCTCCATGGAAAACTCGGCCCCTTTCGACTTGAGGTCGGCGGCGGCCTCGTCCAGATTGTTCACCCGCAGCCCGAAGTGGTCCAGACCCACGTAGGGGTCAACCGGCCCGGCGGGGGTCGAGGCCTCGGCCTGGGCGATGAAGATGATCAGCCCATTGATATCGATATCGACCCTGGACTGGCCGTCTGACTGGATACTTTCCTTGATCTCGGCCCCGAACATCTTGTTGAAGTACTGGGCCGTTTCCATTGGCTCGCGGCTCCGGAGGTGTATGTGGTCGTAGCTATAGGTGACCATGACTTTCTCCCTGGTTAAATATCTGCCTGCCTACCGGGCGATGCCGTAGGCTACGGCCTGGGTCTCGGGGTCTTCGTCATCGCGCATCCGTTGGGCCAGGTTCATGGCCAGGGATCCCATGGCGGTTTCCGACCAGAACCAATCGTGGATATCCCGGTCGGCGCCGTCGGGCCGTTGGGCCATTCTAGCCTCGTAATAAAAGGCCTTAAGGTCGTTCATGCAGTTCCGGATGAACTGAGGGACCGTCGAGTCCTGAGGCCGTTCTTTCATGTCGGTCTCTTCGCGGTCGATGTAGCCTTCGAGGAACCGGACCACTCCCCGGAACCGGCGCTGAGGGATACTGCTCGCGCCCACCCCTGTACGCCCGCCGCGGGAGCCGGCCCACTGCTCGTAGTAAGCCCGGAGCGAGGTCAGTTCATCGGCGGCGTTCAGACCTTTCTCCTGCGATTCGTTGGAGGTCTCAGAACCCTGCATCAGGATGTCTGGGACCATATCGTCGGGGAGTTGCTCCAGGACCGGTCCTTCGGTGCGGTCGAGCAAACCGAATGTCTGTGCCAATATCTGGTGCTGGTACTCAGGGTTGTCGGCTTCGCCAAGGGCGTTGCCGAAGAAAAAGGGCACCGCCAGCATCCGGGGCGGCTTAACTCTCTGGGCATGTTCCTCGATCAGGACGATGCCGGTGGTGGTCATGCCGGCCTCTTCGAAGATACGCGCAATCACGCTTACAGCGTGGGAGCAGGCGGGTCAAGTGGGGGTCAGCAGCACCACGTCGACGCCTTCGCCCTTGAGCTTCCGGGCAACTTCGGGGCCCGATTCTTCGATTATGCCGGTTACATCCCGGAGGGCGCCCATGAACGAATAATAGTTGTAGGACAACGACCCGATTATCTTCTGGTCGACCAACTCCTGGAGACGGTCGATTGGGAAAGTAACATTGACGTCCCGGTAGATGCCGGTATGGTCGAATCCAAGGCTGGTGTGACTCTGGATGATGTCGGCGGCCCCGGCGCTGCGGGGAATCGTCCTGTAGGAGGTGTCGCCGCCCTTCGTATGTTCGGCGATGAAGGGCTTGTCGCCCCGCACGTGCAGCCCGGCGGTTGTCACCAGAGCCACCTTGCTCTCGGAAAGGGGTTTGGCCATGGGAGTCCAAGGTGTATCGTCGTGCTCTATGCACGGCCACATCAACATGGACTTACGCTGAATCTCGCTTAGGACCGATAGCTTGGGCATGGCGTCTCCTTATTTCCGGTATGGCTGAAAAACCGGCTCAGATTCAACTAAAATTATGCGCTGAGTCATATTGATGTCAAGCTAGCTGGCCCGGGCCCAGGCTTGCATCTCTGCGCTTTCGGCGGACGGCAGTTATAATGAGCCCCAGAAACCGACTGGAGACACCGAATACCCAATGGCCGCAACCATCGTAATCGCGGGAGTGCGCAGCGGGGTGGGCAAGACCACCATCGCCACCGGCATCATGGGCGCCCTGACCCGGCGCGGCCTCAAGGTGCAACCCTTCAAGGCGGGCCCGGACTATATCGACCCCTCCTACCATAAACTGGCCTGTGGCGTGCCCAGCCGCAACCTGGATACCTGGCTATGCGAACACTCCACAGTGCTGGAATTGTTCCAACGGGCCAGCGCAGGCCGTGACGTTTCAGTGGTGGAAGGCGTGATGGGGGTATTCGACGGCCATTCCAGCCTGACCGAAGAGGGCTCTACCGCCCAGTTGGCCAAGCTGCTGGGGGCCCCGGTGATTCTCATCGCCGACGCCGCCAAAGTCGCCCGCAGCGTGGCGGCCGAGATACTGGGTTTTCAGAAGTTCGACCCGGACTTGAACGTGGCTGGGGTGATTCTGAACGGCGTGGGCAGCGACCGCCACCTGGATTTCTGTAAACCCCAGATCGAAGCCACCACCGGACTCCCGGTCCTTGGCTATCTGCCTAGGAAAGAAGAATTCATCCAGCCGGAGCGACACCTGGGTCTGATTCCCACGGTGGAAGGCACGGTGGCCCAGCAGTGGTATGACAGTGTGATCAATCAGGTCGAAGCCACGATGGACGTGCCGGGTATCTTAAAACTAGCCCAGACGGCCAGGACGCCCGAGGCAGCGCCCGGTGTCTACCCCGAATCTCCCGTGCCAGCCCGCACGACCATCGCGGTGGCCCAGGATATGGCCTTCAACTTCTATTATCAGGACTCTCTGGATTTGCTCACCGCATGGGGCGCTGAGTTGGCCCCGTTCAGCCCTCTAGACGACGACAGGCTGCCGGCCGGAGCCCAAGGGATCTACCTGGGCGGTGGGTTCCCAGAGCTGTTTGCCTCCCAACTTTCGAAGAACGAACCGATGCATGAAGCCATACGCCAGGCGGTGGCAAGGGGCGTTCCTGTCTACGCTGAATGTGGTGGTCTGATGTATCTGGGTAAGAGCCTGTCCGACCTGGACGGCGTTACCCACCCCATGATCGGCGTCATACCCGCTGAGTCGGCGATGTCCCAGACCCGCTTGACTCTGGGATACCGCGAGGTGGAATCATGTTCGGATAGCCCGGTCTTGCTCAGAGGCCAACGGGTCCGGGGCCACGAGTTCCATTGGTCCACCTTGGCCCAGCAACCGGAGGCCGACGAATCGGTCTATAAAGTTATCGACCAGGACAACCGGCCCGACGGCTTTCGGACGAGGAACGTTTGGGCCTCCTATGTGCATATACATCTGGGCAGCCGTCCGGGTCTGGCGCCCAGGTTCGTAGAGACCTGCGCCGCAGCATCAGCCTAGGAGATACCGGCTCTGCCGGATAGGATAAAACATGAGTACTGATAAACAAGCAGAACCAGGCCCCCAGTCAGTCACCGGGCCACGGATAGATAAGGGATTGGTCATCGTCAACACCGGCAAGGGCAAAGGCAAGACCACTGCCGCCATGGGCGTGGTGGTCCGGGCATGGGGCCGGGGCATGAAAGTCATCATGCTTCAGTTCATCAAGCACTCCACCGCCAACTTCGGGGAGCAGCGTGCCGCCCAGAAGATGGGCATCGAGATGCGGGCCATGGGCGACGGCTTCACCTGGCGCTCAAAAGACCTGGACCAGTCCGCCGAGCTGGCGCGGGCCCACTGGGAAGACTGCAAGACTGTCATCGCCTCGGGGGAGTATGACGTGATCGTACTGGATGAATTCACCTATCCCATGCACTACGGGTGGGTCGACACTGAAGAGGTCATCGAAACCTTGAAGGCCCGCCCCGACATGGTGCACGTGATTATCACCGGGCGTAACGCCCCAGAATCCCTCGTGGAGTTCGCCGACCTAGTCACCGAGATGAACGTGGTGAAGCACCCATACCAAGAGGGGATTAAAGCCCAGCCGGGCATCGAGTTCTGACCCGAGTACCAATCAACATACCGCCCCGATTTCAGTCCGGACCGAAAGAGGCTTAATGCCCATCTCAGACCTAGTCGACCGCACAATCGAAGACATCGTGCCCTTGGACGAGACGGCGATGGCTGCCGCCAGGGCCAGGCAGGACCAACTGACCAAACCCCTGGGCAGTTTGGGCCGGTTGGAAGAACTGTCCATCCAGCTAGCCGGAATCTTCGGCGAAGCCACACCCAGCATCCGCCGCAAGACCGTGATACTGGCCGCCGGAGACCACGGTGTGGTGGCCGAAGGTGTCAGCGCCTACCCGCAAGACGTCACCCCGGCCATGGTGATGAATTTCCTGGGCGGTGGCGCCGCGATCAACGTGCTGGCGAATCACGCCGGGGCCGAGATCATAGTGCTGGACGCCGGAGTTGCCGCCGACCTCCCCGAACACCCATCGCTGCGTTCTGTGAAGATCGGCCGGGGCACCAACAACATCGCTGGGGGGCCGGCCATGACCCGTGAGCAGGCCATCCAGTGCCTGGAGAAGGGCATCGAGACCGCGCGGGAACAGATCTCAGCAGGGTCTGACCTCCTGGCCTGCGGCGACATGGGCATCGGCAACACCACTCCCTCCAGCGCCATAACTTCAGTGATTACCGGCGCCGGCACGGATGTCACCACCGGCCGCGGCACTGGTCTGGACGACGCCGGACTGGCCCACAAAGCGTCCGTCGTTAAACGGGCCATCGATGTGAACAAGCCCGACGCTAAAGACGGACTGGACGTATTGATGAAGGTCGGCGGGTTTGAGATCGGTGTGTTGGCCGGTGTATTCCTTGGAGCGGCGGCCGGACGCCGGCCCGTGATCGTGGATGGTTTCATATCCGGCGCGGCGGCGTTGATCGCCTACACGATAGCTCCCGAGGCCGCACACCGGTTCATCGCTTCCCACCAGTCGGTGGAGCCGGGCCACCGCATCTCCCTCAGCCACATGGAACTGGAGCCCCTGCTGGACATGGGTATGCGACTGGGCGAAGGCTCCGGCGCTGCCCTATCGATGCACATCGTGGAAGCCGCCGCCAAGTGTCTCTCCGACATGGCCACCTTCGCCGAAGCGGGCGTTTCCGAAAAGATCGAAGACGACGGCGACGAGGCCGCCTCCTGATCTCCTTCTGGCTCAACCCCCTCCGGCTGGCGGTGACCTTCCTCACCATCTTCCCGGTGGCATGCAACTTGGATCGCGGCCCGATGGACCTGAGCAACTCCCGGGCCTTTTACCCAGCCGTCGGTCTGCTGATGGGTCTGTTATTGGTCGGAATCGAGGCAGGCTCAGATGAGATCTTCACGGCCCCCATAACCGCCGCGTTCCTGGTGGCCACCATGGTCATCATCACCAGGGCCCTCCACCTGGATGGGTTGATGGACGTGTGTGACGGCCTCTTTGGCGGGTTCACTCCGGAGCGTCGCTTGGAGATCATGCGCGACTCCCGCGTGGGCGCCTTTGGAGTTGCCGGAGGCGTGACGGTCCTGCTGGTGAAATACGGGGCTTTGCTGTCTCTGATCACCTTGGACGAACCTGGTTACGAGTGGGCGTTGCTGATCTTCCCGGCCATCTCCCGGTGGTCCATGGTCGTCCTGCTTGGGGCTTTCCCATACGTCCGGGCACAGGGCTTAGGATCGCCTTTCCATGGAGGAGGAGTCAAGATCGCGACAACCGTTGCTGGACTATCTGCCCTGGCGGCGGCTTTTCTTCTAGGCGGTTACGCCGGCGTGTGGATCTTCTTCGGCGCTATCGCAATGGCCTGGCTTATGGGATGGGCTATGGCCAAGTCGTTGGGCGGCCTAACCGGAGACACCTACGGTGCAACCAACGAGATGATCGAAGTGACCGTCATACTTGCGGCCACCGCTCTAATTCCCTACGGATGGCTGGAACCGCTTCCCGACTTTTTGGACCGGTTTTGATATTTTCCGGACCCGACGATCTGGCGGTCCTAGCCCTGGCCGTGTTGCTTGACCTGACACTGGGCGAGCCACCGACGTGGGCCCACCCGACGGTCTGGATGGGGCGGCACATATCGTTCGTCGAGAGATGGTCCCCCAAGAAAGGTTTCATTGGACTCATGGCGGGCCTATCCATCGCACTGGTGTTGCCTTCGATCTGGGGAGTTGGGTTCTACTTCCTGGCATTCTGGCTACAGGACGTCAACTCCATCGTCTATATCATCGTCGGCGCTGCACTGCTGAAATCGACCTTCTCGCTGCGAATGCTGCACAAAGAGGCGGCGTCGGTCCGCGCGCATCTGGACCGGGGAGACATGGAACAAGTGCGGGCCAGGATGTCGTCGCTGGTCAGCCGGGACCCGTCCAGTCTGACCGCCGAGCAGGCAGCCGCCGCAACCGTTGAATCGGTATCGGAGAACATCAACGACAGCTTTCTGGCGCCGTGGCTGTTCTTCGCCCTATTCGGATTGCCGGGGGCCTTCGCCTACCGCATGATCAACACGTTGGACAGTATGATAGGCTACCGGGGAGTCTACGAGTACCTAGGCAAGGCATCCGCCCGTTTGGATGACCTGGTGAACCTGGTTCCGGCGCGGCTGGCCGGCCTGCTGCTGGTGGCCGCCAGTGGCTTTCTACCGGGTCAGCGGATGGCCAGGGCTTGGCGTATCATGTGGCAACACCACGGGCGCACCCAGAGTCCCAACGCCGGCTGGACCATGAGCGGAATGGCCGGGGCCTTAGGGATCCAACTTCAGAAAGTAGACCCCGATCTTGGCTATATCCTGGGCGAATCCGACCGGCCCATCGAACCCAATGACATCTCCCGCGCCGTCCAGTCCATGTACCTGGTAGGCTTCTTCGGATTAGCCATCGCACTGGCCATAACATTCGCCCGAGGGACCATCTTCTAAAAGGCAAACCATTTCCGATGCCAGACCAACAACCAGTAAACCCGGCGCGCCGGCGGGCGGTGCATGGGAGTATCAATCCTAGCGAGTTGCGGGCGCTTGGTTTGAAACTGGAGGGCCTGTTGGACTTCAGCGCCAGCATCAGCCCCATCGGCCCGCCCGAAGGAGTCTGGGAGGCCATCCGAAGCGTTGACCTCAGCGCCTATCCGGACCCCGAATGCTTGGAACTACGCGAAGCCATCTGCCGATACATCTCAACCCCATCCCGGCAAATTTCGATAGAACGGGTGTTGGCGGGCAACGGCTCCACCGAGATATTTCACCTTCTGACCCGCGTCTATCTGGCCAATCAGGGCACCGCGTTATTACTGACACCGACCTACGGCGAGTACGACGGCGCCTGCCGTCTGACCGGAGCCGAGATACTTAATCTCGAAGCCGACCTCACCGGTGATTTCAGGTGGGACATCAGAGCAGCTACACGCATCATCGAAACCAAGAAGCCAGAGCTCGTAATCGTTTGCAATCCCAATAACCCCACCGGGGTCTACCTGGTCCGCCAAGAAATCGGATATCTGGCCGACGCCGCCAAAGTTGCGGGCAGCCTGCTGGTGGTGGATGAAGCCTACCTCTCTTTCGTCGAAGACCCCTGGGACTCCCTGGAACTGCTGGACCGGTCCGAAGTCATGTTGGTGCGATCCATGACCAAGGACTACGCCCAGACCGCCCTCCGACTTGGCTACGCGCTGGCGTCCGAGGAGGTGGTGTCTCGACTTAGGGAGTACCAGCCAGATTGGAGCGTTAATGGCCTGGCCCAGAAGGCGGGAGTGTCTGCCTTGGCGGACACCGGCTATCTACACAGGGCCAGAGAAGCAGTATTTTGCGCCAAGAATTTCCTGTCCGACGAACTCCGGGCTCTTGGACTTGAAGTCCCCCGCTCCGAGGCCAATTTCATCCTGGCTAAGGTGGGTGACGCCGCCAAGTGGCGGTCGCTGCTCTTGGCCAAGGGCATGGTGGTCCGTGATTGTACTTCTTTTGGGATGCCCGAATATATCCGCGTGGGCATAAGGCCGTTGGCGGACTGCCAATTGCTGGCTGCGGCCATGGCTGAAGTGGCCCAAGCCGCCCTTGCTGAATGATGGCCGTGCCTTTAGAATCGGAACCAACAATACGGCCCATATTGGGCCATCCTACAAAGCGTTAGGAGTTGTCTGTTATGGCTACTAAGACTACCGGTCAAACCGTTGGCAACAGCCGTTTCAACGAGACCTTCGGCCCACCGTCGGAGCGCGCCGTTCGCAAACTGAAATCTCACTTGACTCCATTTGTCCAAGAGTTCATCAAAGCCGCTCCTTTTGTGGTCACAGCCACCACCGACAGCCAAGGCCGTTGCGACGCGTCCCCCAAGGGCGGCAAGCCTGGCTTCGTCAAGGTGATCGACGAGAAGCACCTGCTGTTCCCAGATGTGGCCGGCAACCGTCTCTTTCAGTCCTATCAGAATGTTGTTGACAATCCATTCATCGGTATCATCTTCTTCATACCCGGAATCAACGACACTGTCCGGGTCAACGGCAAAGTAACCATCGTCAGCAAAGAGGACTTGGAGGCTCAGAATGTTGAGGTAGCCCTCTACGAGACCGATGATCGCTCCCAGCATCTACAGGGCATGCTGATCGAAGTTGAAGAGGCCTACACACACTGTCCACGGGCCCTCAATTTCTCCCACCTATGGGATGCCGAAGAGATCGGAAAGAACAAGGAAACGTCTCCCATTCCAGAGCGGACGGACGAGAACTATTTCGATCACCAAGAGGGGCAGTAAGCGGATAGTTCTTAGGAATCAGCCCTCGGCAACATGAGATTTGTAACAGGCCCCGGACATCGTCCGGGGCCTGTTTGTTGGTCTATTCGGGTTGCCAGATTCGGAAGAGATTCTCAACTCGGAATTTGGTTTACAACGGCGTTGACCCACCGTAAGATGGGTTGGATAACACTACCCGAACCGACCGAGGATTTCCGCAGATGGTGACCATCTCCTTCGATAAACATACCCTGTCCAACGGACTAGACGTGATACTCCATGAGGACCACACCATCCCCGTAGTGGCCGTAAATGTCTGGTACCACGTGGGTTCCAAAGACGAAGAGATGGGGCGGACCGGGTTCGCTCACCTGTTCGAACATGTGATGTTCGAAGGGTCGAAACACCACAACAGCAGCCACTTCGAGCCGTTGCAAAAAGCCGGCGCCAACCTCAATGGCTCCACCACCCCAGACCGCACCAATTACTGGGAAGACGTCCCCACCAACTACCTGGACCTGGCTCTTTGGCTGGAAGCCGATCGCATGGGTTTCTTGCTGGATGCTCTGGACCAAAAACGTTTTGACATCCAGCGCGACGTGGTCAAGAACGAGCGCCGCCAGTCCTACGAGAACCGGCCGTATGGAATGGCCTCTTGGCATATTCAAGAAGCCCTCTATCCTCTGCCACATCCTTATCACTGGATGACCATCGGGTCCCAGGAAGACCTGGACGCCGCCAATCTGGACGATATCAAAGACTTCTTCAAGCGGTTTTATTCCCCCACCAACGCCAGCCTGGCCATCGCCGGGGACATCAACATGGGCGGAGCGTTGGAGTTGGTCAACAAGTACTTCGGTGACCTGCCTCCCGGTGAGTCGGTGCCCCGCAAGGGCCGTCACGACTCCGGGCTGAAGGGCCGCATCGAACTGGAGATGCGGGACAAGGTGACCCTGCCCCGGACCTATGTTGCCTGGCCGACGCTTCCAGAGGGAGATGTCGACGATGCGCCCATGGAGATCTATGAGGCCATAATGTCCGACGGTCTGACCTCCCGATTGCACAAATCTTTGGTCTATGAGAAGCAGATCGCCCAGAGCGCTCACATGCGCTACCACTCGTCTGAAATATCAGGACAATGCGTTCTGTCAGTGACCGCCGCCGAAGGTCATGAATTGGCCGAGGTTGAGGCCGCCGCTGACGCCGAGATGTCCCGGCTGCTAAGGGAGCCGCCCACCGATGAGGAGATTACGAGAGTCAAGAACCGCATCGAATCCAGCCACTACCGCCAGTTGGCTCGCATCGGCGGGTTCGGTGGACGGGCCGACCAGCTCAACCACTTCAGCGTTTTCTCTTCCAACCCCGAACTGATAAACACCAGCCTGGATAAGTACATGGCAGTGACCCGAGAGGACGTGATGCGAGTTGCCGAAACCGTCCTGGGCGGGAACCAGGTCCGGCTCCGCGTGTTGCCTGAGCCTACCCTTTCTCCGGCCACGGTTACCGTCGACCGGACTATCATGCCGCCGCCCAAGAGCGAGCCGGTCTTTCATCCGCCCACGCCAACCCGTACCAAGCTCTCCAACGGCATGGGCATCTCGGTCATAGAACAGCGTGGTCTTCCCATAGTCGCCTTCGGTGTGCTGATGGACGCCGGCGCCTCCCGTGATCCGGAACAACTCCCCGGACTGGCCGGGTTCACCGCACAGATGCTGCCGGAAGGCACCACCACCAAGTCCAGCCAGGAGATTGCCCAGGCCTTCGAGTTCATCGGCTCGCGCATCTCAGCTGATGGACGGCGGGAGTACACCCTGCTGTCGGCGGAAACGCTCACAAAGCATTGGCCGACGGCGCTGGAGCTCACCGCCGACTTGGTGCTCAACCCCAATTTCCCAGACCATGAGATCGAACGGGTCCGCAGGGAGCACCTGACCGAACTCCGCCGGGGTAAAGACGACGCGAATTCCGTGGCCGAACAATTGATGGCCGGCCTGGTATTCGAGCGGAACTCAGGATACGGTCATCCCCTGTCGGGCACAGAGAAATCGATCGGAGCGCTGACGCGGGACGATATGATGCGCCAGTTCGGCCGTGACTACAGCCCGGCCAACGCCAACTTGATCGTGGTGGGCGACGTCAGTATCGAAGAAGTTGCGAAACGGGCTGAAGCCGTTTTCGGTTCCTGGAAAGGAGGCGAAGCCTCGCCCAACGACAAGGCAGCCATCGCTCCGTCCAACGGGCCGGCCACCATCTACTTGGTGGACCGGCCGGGGGCGCCCCAATCCGTAATCCGCGCCATGCACACCACCATCCCTAGGCTGCACCCCGATTACCTGGGACTGACCCTGATGAATTACGCCTTTGGCGGACAGTTCTCCGCCAGGCTGAACCAGAATCTTCGTCAAGACAAGGGCTATAGCTACGGTTATCAGTCCCACGTCCAATGGTTCCGGGGTCCGTCACTGATGTTGGCCGGCGGCGCGGTCCAGACCGAGGTTACCAAGGAATCGGTCTTCGAAACGCTGAAGGAATTCAACGAAGTACGAGGGCCCCGGCCCATCAGCGAAGAAGAACTGGAAAATGCCAAGCAGAGCGTTCTGCGAAGCTTCCCAGCCAACTTCGAACGCCCTGGCGCGATCATGGGGCAGGTCCTCCAGATGGTCCAATTCGGCTTGCCCGACGACTATCTACAGACCGTCCGTTCCAGCGTCGAAGCTGTAACCCTGGACGATGTGCACCGCATCACCCAGGAGCTGGTTCGTCCCGACCAGATGAAGATACTGGTGGTGGGAGACCGGCAGCAGATCGAGACGGGGCTGCGGGAATTGGACCTCCCCACCGTGATCTTGGACCTCGACGGGGTTGAGACCACCTAGACCTCGGCGGCGGCGGTAATCGAACGTAGGGGGCGGGTTGGAAACCCGCCCTGTTATTTACCAACCGGATCCCTGGTGGCCAAGACCTTCGCCGCAGAACTACGGGCGTCTCCCTCTCGATGTTTTCGTTTCGACAACTACGTTTGTAACGAGAAACGGCAGGTTAAAAACCTGCCCCTACGTGTGGCCGACGCTATTCCCTATGGATTGGTCACCTATTTTTGCGCACCGGAATCATCGATCACTGCTGCGGCCGTTCTCCCAATTCCAGGGTCAACGTTTTGCGGGACCCATCGCCGTTCACAACCCGGAACACTTCTATTTCCACTTGTTGTCCGGCGCTGCATTCTTGCTTCGGCAGTCGGGTCAAGTCGGATACGGTGGCGATATCCTGACCCGCGATCTTGACCACAATGTCGCCAGGAATTATCCTCGCACGGTCGGAAGGTCCATCGACCACAGTGTTCTGGATGATCACTCCTTCCCGGATCTGCAACCCGACTTCAGCCGCGACCTCGAGTACCAGATCAGCTAAGAATACCCCCATCCAGGCCCAGCGAACCCGCCCGAATTCGACGAGTTGCTGCGCGACTTGCTGCGCAGTTTCAACGTTTATGGCGAAGCCAATGCCTTCCACATCGATACTGGTACGCCCGCCGGTCCCCCGCAGGACCGCGGTGTTGATCCCCACTAGGTTTCCGCCCAAGTCGATCAAGGGGCCGCCGCTGTTGCCGCGGTTTATCGAAGTGTCGGTCTGAATCAGGTCATACAACGTGACTCCGGGGGTGGACTCTATCGACCGTCCTACGGCAGAGACAACGCCGACCGTGACGGTGGGGCCTCCAGGCAACGCCAGGGCGTTCCCGATAGCGATCACCCAGTCGCCGGCGCGTAGAGGACCGTTTTCGTGCAGTGGCGGAAAAGGATAACCGTCTCCAGGAAGCTGAAGCACGGCCAGGTCAGACAGAAGGTCTGCTCCGATCAATTAGGCCTCGACCTGGGTCCCGTCATCCCGGGTTATGGTAATCTCGACTCCGCCCTCGATCACGTGATTGTTGATCAAGACCAACCCAGACTCATCGAAGATCACGCCAGTCCCGCTGCCGAACCCGGCCGACTGCCGGCCGAAGCGGTCTTGGGAGACGATCCTGGCCACGATGGAAACCACGGCTGGGCGCACCCGCTCCACCCTATCGGCGATGTTGGGCAATTGCAGCATTGCCACGTCCCGGCCTTCGTTCCCGCTGGGCGCTTGGGTGACCGGTGGGGGCGCGATGGGAGGTTCGTTCGTGGCCGTTGGGTCACTGGAACAGGCGCCGGCCGCTAGGACCTATAGCATCACCACTGCCAGCAAATAACGAAGCTTGCTCACGTTGCGTAAGCTCTCCATGATTACTGAAATCCCAGTGCCGCCTCGCGTTGGATACGGAACAGGGGCTCCATCCCTCGAGACGCCAACGAAAGGACTTCCTCCACCTGTTGCCGAGGGAAGGGTTGTGCCTCGGTCGCGCCTTGCAGCTCCACCAGGCCACCCTGTGCCGTAAGCACTACGTTGAAATCCACGTC
>Ga0209445_1000549_pt1 | contig 21294 bp, 18 predicted proteins | sample MarorgKNORR_S2LV_4_FD_188223 | JGI IMG/M metagenome (GOLD analysis project Ga0209445, IMG submission 188223) | Marine microbial communities from the Southern Atlantic Ocean, analyzing organic carbon cycling - NADW_A/KNORR_S2/LV (SPAdes) (version 2) | ecosystem: Environmental > Aquatic > Marine >... | reverse complement strand
CAGCCGGTGACTCGCTGCCGGGCGCCGCACGACTCGGAAGCACCTTGCCCGGGTTGAAGAGCCCATCTGCATCGAAGAGCTCCTTCACGGAACGAAGCATCTCCAGTTCCGTCTCGTTGTGCACGAGTGGCATGTAGTCGCGCTTGTCGATGCCAACGCCGTGTTCGCCGGTAATCGTGCCACCCACCTCGACGCACAGCTTCATGATTTCCTTGGATGCGTGCTCCACGCGCTCGAGCTCTGATGCGTTCTGCCGATCGAAGAGCAGGTTGGGATGCAGATTGCCGTCTCCAGCGTGAAAGACGTTGGCGATCTTGATGTCGTAGCTCTCGCCGATCTGCGCGATGCGCACGAGCACCTCCGGAAGCTTGGTGCGCGGCACGGTCGCGTCCTGAACCAGCAGATCTGGCGCGATGCGGCCCATGGCTCCGAACGCTTTCTTGCGGGCCGTCCAAAGCGCTGCCCGGTGCTCGGGCTCGGTGGCCCTCTGCACCTCGCGGGCACCCTCGGCGAGGCAGCACTTCTCCGCCCTGTCCGCGTCCGCGTCGAGGCCAGCTTCGGTCCCGTCGAACTCCACGACCAACGCGGCGCCCGCGTCGACGGGGTAGCCAGCGGCAAAGACGCTCGCCTCCAGTGCGCGGATCGTGGCTTGGTCCACGATCTCGATCGCGGCGGGCATGAGACCCGATGCCATGATCGCGGTCACCGCACGCCCCGCGTCCTCCATGGTCTCGAAGATGCCGAGCAAGGTGCGGACGCCCTCGGCTAAGGGCAGCAGACGCACTTCTATCTCGGTAGCGATCCCGAAGCAGCCCTCGGAACCGACGAAAAGCCCGACTAGATCAAGTGACGCGTGGCGAGCTCCACCGGCGCGCCCGAGCTGAACGACCCGACCTCCGGCCAGTACCACGGTGAGGCCCGTGACGTAGCGGGACGTGACGCCATACTTGAGACAGTGTGGTCCACCGGAGTTCTCGGCCACGTTGCCACCCAAGGTGCACGTGCTCTGCGACGATGGATCGGGGGCGTAGTACAAGCCGTGAGGCCTGGTCGCTTCCGTGAGATGCGCGTTGACCACCCCGGGCTGGAGTCGCGCAAGCCGGTTCTCCGGATCGATCTCCAAGATCCGGTTCATGCGTGCCATGCCAACGACTACGCCGTTCTCGGTCGCGAGTGCGCCGCCGGACAGTCCCGTGCCCGCACCACGGGGAACGACCTCGATGCCCTCGGCATGTAGAATCTCGACGACACGGGCCACCTCGTCGGTCGAGGCCGGCAGCACCACCGCCCGGGGCGTGACCCGATACGCCGTAAGACCATCGGATTCGTATACGAGTAGGCGATCCGGGTCGGTGATCACGTGCGTCTCACCGACGATGCCGGACAGCCGCTTCACGATCTTGGGGGGCACGGGTAACACGGGGGACCCGGGGGTTGGCGGCTGGCTCATGCCCGAGCATACCCCACTCGTAACGGTGCGTGCAATACGGCGGGCTCAGGTCTGATCACGGCCCCTCACGTACTCCATAAGAGCCACCAAACTGAGCCTGGCGGGCTCCTCCATGCCTTTGGGCAGTGACCCCCCATAGACGATCTCGAACAACTGCTCCGGAGTCGCGTCCTCATGTCCGATCAACGCGTGCTCGACCTGCCGGACCCTTATTCGTCGGTGTCTGGCGAAGCGGTCGAGCACCTTGGCGACGTTCTCCAACGGCGGCCCATGAGCAGGATACGCGACGGAGATGTCGAGCTCCCGCAGCCGTTCGATCGACTCGAAGTAGTCCGCGACACACCCAGGGTATTCGGCGACCCACGTGGTATCACCCCGTCCCAGAAGCATGTCCCCCGCAAACAGCGCACGCCGCTCGGGCCAGTAAAAGCACAAGTGATTCGAGGTGTGACCGGGCGTGTGAACCGCCACGAGTTGCCCCTCGTCGGTCTCGACCGCGTCGCCATCGACCAGCAGGTGGCCGACGTGCTCGACCCCCTCGGGACCCCACACCGCGGCACCGATCGCATCCGCCAACTCGCGTGTCGCTCCGGCATGGTCCCTGTGCCCGTGCGTCAGCACGATCATTCGCTCGGACGCGTCGCGCACCGCCGAAACCAAAGCCCGGACGTGGTCTGCCACGTCCGGGCCCGGGTCGATCACTGCAACCTTGTCCTTCCCCACCAGGAAGGTGCGAGTCCCGTCGAGCGTGAATGCGCTCGGGTTACCCGCGATCAGGTAGGTCGCCTGCTCCGTCGGAGTGACTCCTACCGACGCTCCGCGGCGAGCTGCTCCGCGAGCTTGTCCGCAATGCTGATGAGCGCCATCTCGTCTTCCTCGGTGAACGCGGCCTCGTCGTCCGAATCGACATCGATCTGTCCGAAGATCTCTTCACCCGCTCGGATCAGAATTACCAGTTCAGACCGAGTATCGGGCGAACACACGAGGTAGTTCTCCTCGGCGCTCACGTCGGCAATGTTGAGGTTCGTGCGCTCGGCGACCGCGCGCCCACAAACACCCGTGCCCACGGGAATCTTCGCGTGGTCCGTGCCGGGACCCATGTAGTTGTGAAGCCACAGCTCCTGCTCGGCCTCGTTGAGCAGATACACACCAACCCAGTTGAAGCGGTCATCGGCCTCGTCGATCGAGCGCACTGCTTTGCGCAGCAGCGCATCCGAGAGATGACCCTCGTCTCGCATCTCCTGTAGGGCCAGTACCACTTCTCCACTATCCAAAGCCATTCTTTCGCATCCGTGAGAACGTCACACCCACTGCAGCGCGGTCCCGCGTGGGCTTCCTGCAAGGACCCCATCGTCGGCGCCTCTCAGGGCGAGAGGATTCCGCGGTCCCAGCGACGGGGGAACGAAGGGTAGAGAAGGGGGATCGGAGCGTCAATCAGCGCGGCGTGAAGTCGGTCTCCGGCGTCAGTCGACGGATGAACGCCGCGATGAGGCGCGCCGAGTTGAAGAGATCTTCAATGCTGATGATCTCGTTCGGTGAATGCATGTAGCGGTTCGGGATCGAGACCAGGCCGGTGGGCACGCCTGCGCGGGTGAGGAAGATCCCGTCCGCGTCGGTGCGCGTCGCTCTGGGCGACGCCTGGATCGTGTAAGGGAGCCCTTCTTCCTCGGCCACCTCAGCCAGCATCTCGAAGACGCCGTCGTGGGCAGCGGAGCCGCGGCTGAGCACGGGACCCCCACCGAGCTGGTGGTCTCCTAGCTCCTTCTTTTCCACGTCCGGCACGTCGGTGCTGAATGTGACGTCGACCACGATGGCGACGTCGGGCTCGAGAGCATAAGCACTGGACATCGCGCCACCACCCGTGTACCCGATTTCCTCCTGCACGGTGGCCACCGCGGTCGCACACGCAGCGGGCGGATCGCCGGCAAGCATGCGGATCGCCTCCAGCACGACGAACGCGCCAACGCGGTCATCGATGGCGCGACTCGCGATTCTGTCTCCCGCCAGGCGCACCATGCCCTGGGACACGACCATGGGGTCACCGACTCGGATGCCCAGTTGGCCGACTTCGTCCTTGGAAGATGCGCCCACGTCGACCCACAGCTTCTTGGTCTCCGAAGCCTTCGTGCGGTCCTCGGGGTCCATGAGGTGGATCGCTTTCTTGCCGATCACGCCGACGACGTCTCCATCCCTGCTCAAGATCGTGACACGCTGACCTACCAGAACCTGTGGGTCCCACCCGCCAATCGCCGCGATGTACACGAAGCCATCATCGTCGATGTGGGTGATCTGCAGGCCTATTTCATCGATGTGTCCCGCGAGCATGACTCTGGGACTTCCGGATGGATTCACCACTGCGAACGAATTGCCCGTAACGTCGGTTTCCACGGTGCCGGCGAAGGTCTCGGCCTGCTCACGCCAAACACGGGCCGCGCGAACTTCGAAGCCGGAAGGCCCCGCGGCGTCGAGAAGCCGCTCGAGAAAGGAGATGTCGTGACTCATGGGATCCAGACGAAAGGAGTTCCAGGGGGGGATGCAACCTACGCGGAAAGCACCAAAGCAGCCACACGTTGTGAGTGCGTCTGACGCTTGCTCGCACCCGCCCGAATGTCCAAGGTTGAGCGCTCTGCGACCATGAGGAGACGACAATGCACGAGAAGCGAGGCCGCCACGCGATGACATTGGGCCGCCGTGAGTTCGTGAAGCTCGGGGGACTTGGCGCCGCCGCTGCGGTCACGGCGGGGACCGCCGCCTGCGCGCCTGACACCGGCGCCGTTGGTGGCTCCGCCGACGATGCACCGTGGTGGACGACGGAGACCTTCGAGTTGGAGGAGGCCACCTTAGCGGGCCTTCTGAACGACATGGCGTCTGGCCGGCGCTCGGCGGTCGAGATCACGCAGCTCTATCTAGACCGCATCGCCGCAGTGGACCGAGAGGGTCCGAAGCTTCGCTCGATCATCGAGACGAATCCCGATGCGCTCGACATCGCGCGGCAGCTCGACGAGGAACGAGCAGGCGGCAACCTACGTGGTCCGCTGCATGGCATCCCGATCGTCGTGAAGGACAACATCGACACCGCGGATGGCATGACGACCACCGCTGGCTCCTACGCGCTCGAGGGGCACATCGCGGCCCAGGACAGCCACGTCGCGGCCCAGTTGCGGGCGGCCGGCGCCATCATTCTGGCCAAGGCCAACCTCTCCGAGTGGGCAAACTTCCGCTCAACGGAGTCGACGTCGGGGTGGAGCGGTCGTGGCGGTCAGTGCGGGAACGCTTTCGCAGTCGACCGAAACCCTTGCGGTTCGTCCGCAGGTTCGGCCGCGGCTACGTCAGCAAATCTGTGCGCCGGATCGATCGGTACTGAGACCAATGGCTCGATCGTGTGCCCATGCTCGATCAATGGCGTTGTCGGGCTGAAGCCCACCGTCGGCCTCGTCGGCCGATCCGGCATCATCCCCATCTCCCACACCCAGGACACTGCGGGCCCGATGGTGCGCACGGTGGCCGACGCGGCGACGATGCTGAGCGCGTTGGCAGGGCCCGACCCGCGCGATGCCCTGAGCCAAGCGGCCGCCGGGTTCGCCGGCACGGACTACACGTCATTCCTCGACGCAGACGCCCTGCGGGGAGCGCGCATCGGCGTCGAACGGAGCTACTTCGGGCAGGACAGGCACCGCGACGACCTGATGGAGCAAGCGATCGTCGACATGGCGGCAGCGGGCGCGAGCATCATCGACCCCGCCACTCTCGACAACCGCCGCCAGTACAACGCCCCCGCGTACCAGTTGATGCTCTATGAATTCAAGGCGGACTTGCGAGCGTACTTCTCGACCGTCTCGCCGGAGCTCGGCATGCGCTCGCTTGAGGACCTGATCGCGTTCAATGAGGCAAACGCCGACCGGGAGATGCCCTATTTCGGCCAGGAGATTCTCATTGCCGCCAACGAGATGGGACCGCTTATGGACCCGGAATATCTGCGCTTCAAGGAGACCGCCCGACGATTATCCCAAGACGAAGGCATCGACCGGCTCATGGAGCAGCACCGACTGGACGCGATCGTGGCGCCGACCACTCGTGCCGCCTGGAAGACGGACCTGATCAATGGCGGAATGTCGAGCCTGGGTTCATCCAGCCCCGCGGCGATCTCGGGATACCCAAGCATCACGGTGCCCATGGGGTCCGTACGCGGGCTCCCGATCGGGATGCTCTTCTTCGGCAGTGCCTGGAGCGAGGGCCGGCTGATCCAGCTCGCGTATTCCTACGAGCAGGCGACCAGACACAGAAGGCCCGCGAGGATGTTGCCGACGCTGGACCTGCGGAACGCGTAGCTCAGCGGCGCAATGGGGGGCCACCGGCTGGCGCCGTTATTCCTCCGGCTCGACGACAATGCCCTTCGACGGATCCAGGCCGGGCCCCTGCTGAGGAGTAGCACCTCCGAAGCCCATCCCGGGCCCCATCGCCACGACCCGGATAGAGCCGTCTGCGATCTGCCGCTCGAGTCGTTCCTTCAGCCGCCTTTGAATCCATCGTCGGCTCAGAGGGAAGAGCAGCGAAAACCCCAGCAGATCGGTCAGCACTCCTGGCGTGAGCAGAAACGCACCACCTACCAGGACCGACGCACCGTCGAGCATCGCCTGGCCCGGCAGTCGACCCTGCGCCAGCTCCTGTTGAAACTGAAAGAGCACACGCAGGCCTTCGGCTCGCGCCATTGCGGCTCCGCCGATGCCGGTCGCGACGACCAGCGCCAGCGTCGGCACTATACCAACGAGTTGCCCGAGCTCGATGAGCAACATCAACTCGACGATAGGGACGACAACGAAGAGCAAAGCCAGTCGGCCAAGTGTGTTCATATAAAGCACTACCCGCGCGAGCACCGGCGGGGTTCAAGACCCTGGAAACATCTAATGTATCACTCGGGACCGGGTGCCAGGACGAGGGGTACGCCCCGGTGTGACAGAGCAGACCTACTTCCGCAAAGGCTTCGGGCTCAGGAAAGAGCTCCGGCCCGTCATCGACGCCGAATTCGAGTCGGCGTTAGTCGAGTGGATCCGCTCAAACGGGAACAAGGGCCAGTTCGGAGACGTCTCCGTCACGCTCGCGAAGGAGTTCGGCTTCTGCTACGGCGTCGATCGCGCCGTCGACTATGCGTACGAAACCGTGCACAACTTTCCCGAGAAGCAGATCTACCTGGTCGGGGAGATCATCCACAATCCCTACGTGAACCAGCGGATGACGGAGATGGGCATCCTCTTCATCTACCCCGACGGGTCAGGCGCTTTCGACTTCTCTCAGATCACGGCGAACGACGTCGCGGTCATGCCGGCTTTCGGTGTGACGCTTCACGATTTCGACGAGCTGAGCCAGATCGGCTGCATTCTGGTCGATACCACGTGCGGCTCGGTGTTGCATGTCTGGAAGCGCGTGGAAAGCTATGCCAAGGACGGCTTCACGGCCGTCATCCACGGCAAGGACACGCACGAGGAGTGCCACGCAACCGCTTCGCAAGTGAACAAGTACGACGGCGGCAGGTTCATCATCATCCGTGACATGGATGAATCAGAGCTCATTCGCGACTACATCGCCGACAAGCCCGGTCGAATGTCGCGCGAGCAGTTCATTAAGCATTTCGAGAAGAAGGCGTCGCCCGGTTTCGATCCCGACGTCGATCTCGAGTTCATCGGCGTGGCCAACCAGACTACGATGCTCGCCAATGAGTCATTGGCGATCGGGTGGAAGATCCACGAGACGATGGTCGAGCATTTCGGTGACGAGCACGCATCCACGCATTTTCGCTCGTTCGGCACGATCTGCTCGGCGACTCAAGAGCGCCAGGACGCGGTCGCTGAGATGATGCAGGACGCGCCCGACGTGATGCTGGTCATCGGTGGTTACAACTCCTCGAATACGAACCACCTCGCGCACCTCTGTGAGCAGCACACGCGCACGTTCCACGTCGAAGACGCCTCGTGTATCGACACCGAGACCGGGACGGTTCGACACAAGGTGGGATTGAGTCCCGACGCACCGCAGATCCTGGACCCGAATTGGCTACCCGAAGGACCGTTCACGCTGGGTATCACCGCAGGAGCATCCACCCCCAACAACAAGATCGGGGAAGCGCTGTTACGAATTCTGACCAGTCGCGGCATCGAGGTCGACCTGAGCGCCGACGCCCAGATAGGGTAGCCTCAGCCAGACCCTAGATCGCTCTCCCGTATGCCCATGCCGAGCGTCTTCAGAAGAGTCCGGAGCTGCTCCTGCTCCTCTCCGTCGAGCTGACCCGCCACCGCGGCAACGTACTCGGCATGACCAGGGAAGACCTCGATAATTCTTGCCCGGCCTGCAGCAGTGAGCTTCGCCTCGATGACCCGCCGATCTTCGGGCGAGCGCTCACGGTACACCAACCCCTGTTCCTCGAGCCGATCCATCATGTAGGTCACATTTCCGCCAGTGACTAGCAGTTTATCAGCGAGTTCGCCCAGCGAGAGGGGCCCCAAGTGGTAGAGCGCCTCGAGCACGCCAAACTGCGGCGTGGTGAGATCGTACTCCTGCACTTTCACTGCGATCGCCTTGGCGAACGTCGCATAACAGCGCGCGAGCGCAATCCAGAGCCGGAGAGCCCGCTCTTCGTCGGTGCTCCAATCTCGTTCGGCCGGTGCGTGCTCGCTCGTCAGGGCAGGGGGGTCGCCACGGTTCATCGAGGTCGGATATTGGGACGATTAGATATGAATGGGCCTTCCGAGTGCGGCGAGTGCTCCCTCGGCTACGGCTTCCGACAGAGTCGGGTGTGGGTGCATCGCTGTCTCGAGCTCCTCAACGGTCGACTCGAGGTGACGTCCCACCACGAACTCGGCAATCAGCTCGGTGGCGTGCGGCCCGACGATGTGGGCTCCCAAGATCTCCGAATACTTCTTGTCTCGGACGACCTTTACGAAGCCCTCCGCGTGCCCCCCCGCTACCGCACGCCCGTTGCCGGCCCATGGGAATTTTCCCACAGCGACATCGTACCCCTCAGCCTTGGCCTGCTCCTCCGTGAGCCCCACTGACGCAACCTCCGGATAACAGTACGTGCAGTTGGGCACGTTTCCGTAGTCGACGGTGCCATGACCCTGGCCGGCGATGTGCTCGACGCAGACGACGCCTTCGTGCATCGCCTTATGGGCGAGAAGTTGGTGCCCGGCCACGTCGCCGAGCGCGTAGACGCCCGGAGCGCTGGTTCTGAGTTGCTCGTCGACCACGATGAAGCCGCCCTGGTCGACTTGGACGCCGACGGAGTCGAGGCCGACGTCCTCTGAATTCGGCATGCGCCCAACCGCGGACAGCAGGTAGTCGACCTTGAGCGTCTGGTCTTCACCCTTCTTATCCTTAAACGTGACCGTGACACCGTCGGCAGCGATCTCTGCCTTTTGGAAGAATGAGCTGGTGTGTACGTCCACGCCGCGCTTCTTGTAGGTCCGCTCCATGAACTTGGAGATCTCGGCGTCTTCGAGCGGCAGAATTCGATCGAGCGCCTCGACGACCGTGACCTTGGTGCCGTAGGAGGCGTACACGTCGGCGAATTCCATTCCGATCGCGCCGGCCCCCACGATGAACAGCGACTCGGGCGCCTTCTTCTGCATGAGCGCTCCGGTCGACGACCAGATTCGGTCCTCGTCGATCTTGAGCACAGGCAGGTCCCGCGGACGCGAACCGGTCGCGATGATCACGTGGGCGGCCTCGTACACGGTCTTGGACCCGTCCTCCGCCTCGACCTCGACCTTTCCGGCGCCTTTCAGGCGGCCATGGCCAGGCAGATGCGTGACCTTGTTCTTTTTGAAAAGATGGCCGATGCCCTTCGCCATCTGCTGCGCGACACTACGGCTCCGCTCCTGCGCGGGGCCGAGGTCGAAGGTGATGTCCTTGGCCAGGATGCCGTGCTTCTCCGCATCCTTCATCTCATTCACCAGGGCCGCGCTGGCGAGCATCGCCTTGGTCGGAATACATCCGATATTCAGGCAGACGCCGCCTAGCTCCGCCGCCTCGACGCAGGCAGCGTTCATACCGAGTTGAGCGGCCCGAATCGCAGCTACATAGCCGCCCGGGCCACTCCCGATGACGATGAGGTCGAAGGGTCCGCTGTTGTCGCCGGCCACGTGGTGCCTCTCTGTATGAAAAGGGCCTGAAGTGGGCCCTGACGGGCGGAAATCGTGGGGATAACGAAGGTAGAACAGCCGGGTAGGGGGGTAAAGGCGAGCTAGCAGCCCAGTGAGCTGCCCAGCGACCGACCTGGTGAAGGCAGCCGCCGCTGAGGTCGTAATTCAATACGGCGTCGGGAGTGAAGCTTTGCCCTCGCCCGGGGCGTGGACCTAAGATCGGCTCGACTTCAGAGCTACCGGGGACCCTCTGGTGGGAGATGCATAATGTGGCAACTAGTGATCATCGGCGTGGTCGTCGTCGCAGCCGTCATGTCGTACAACTCGCTCGTGCGACTCGGGGAATCGGGGGACACGGCCTGGGCGCAGCTGAAGCGGCGATACGACTTGATCCCCAACATCGTGGAAACCATAAAGGGCTACGCGAGCCACGAGAGGGAGACCCTGGAGAGCGTTGTCGCTGCCCGGTCCGGTGCAATACGAGACGCCACAAGGCTTCGCATACCATCTGTGGTTGGACGAGGTATCCGTCACCGGCCCCAGCGGTGAACCCTACGAGTATTGGGACTCGCGGGAGCGGCACTACCGCAAGCTGAAGATCCGGGTGCCCGGAGCCAGTGACGCGGTCAGAACCGTAATCATCAAGTATCGCGTCCCGAACGGCCTCAAATTCTGGGAAGAGTACGAGGAACTCTATTGGAACGTCACGGGCGACGAGTGGGAAATGCCCACCAACAGGGCGACCGCGACTGTCTTATTACCGGAGGGCGTCCGTGGCCTGTGAACAGCCTCCTGGACCGGGGGGTACGGCGCATCGGAAGACGCCGCAAGGGTTACAGAAATAGAAGACGGATTCTATTTTGAGTCGACCAGACCCTTGACTTTCCGCGAGGGACTTAGGGTGCGCGGGTGCTCGAGCGGTTGCTTGGTTTCGAAGAGTTTCTCGAGCGTGTGGAGTCGGACCGTTTCGAGCACATGGTGAAGACCCCCGAGATGTTCGAGAAATTCTTGCCCTACGCGATGGCCTTCGGGGTCGAGAAGAAGTGGGCCGCCGCGTTCGAGGACCTCTATACCGAGCCTCCGGATTGGTACGCCGGTACCTGGCACGGTCACTTCCGCCCGCTCTACCTCGTGAACAGCATGAGTTCGATGTCCTCGGCAGCGGCCACCACGATGAGTAGCGGCCCGCGCTCGAGCGGCGGATCCGGCTTCAGCGGGAGCGGCGGCGGCTTCAGCGGGGGCGGTGGCTTCAGAGGCGGCGGATTCGGCGGAGGTGGCGGCGGGGGTTGGTAGCAGCGGCCGTCACCCGCCGAGTACGGCCAGCCTAGTTCCCCAAGATCGGTTGCAGGACTTCGAGCCGGCCGTCCACATCCGGGTTCGGCGTCAATCCGAGCACATGGGCGAGCAGGGGATAGATGTGAATCGACTCGAAGACGTCGATGGTTTGCCCACCAGCGATGCCCGGACCCTGGGCCAGGAAGATCGAGCCCATGCCCAGGAAAGCATTGTCCCATCCGTGGTTGAAGCCATCGTTGTCGGGCACACGGTCAGGAGCCACGATGGTCCTGCCTTCGGCCGCCACGATCACGATATCGCCCGCGCGCGGATCCGCGCTGTAGTGAAGCCGCTCCGGCACGTCCGCCCGCAGATAGACCCTGTTCTGGGGCATCGTCGCGGCAATCGAGTCACGCACCGCGGCGGCGCGTTCCGCGCCACCCTGATCGACATACAGGCTCGCATACGGACCCGATGCGCCCAGCCGAACTCCCTGATATTGAGCGATGTCGAGCACATCGGCACCGTCCGCTGGTTCGCTCATCATGCCATGGTCCGAGACCAGAACTACGAAGACGTCGTCGCCATGGGGCAGAGCCGCGATGCCATCGAGTAGGCGACCCAGATTCTGGTCAACGGTCGCGACTGCGTCTCCTACGCCCGCGCTACCCGGGCCGAAATTATGACCTGCGTTGTCGACATCTTCGAAGTACAGGGTGATCATGTGCGGCCGATTCTCGAGCGGCATGCCGAGCCACGTGAGTACCTGATCGACACGCGCGTCGTTAGGAATCGAGGCATCGAAGCGATTCCAATACGTAGGTTGGACACCTTTCACGGGCGCCTCCGAACCGACGAAAAAGAAGGAAGCCGCGATCATGCCCTGCAGCTCCGCGGTGACCCAGATCGGCTCACCCCGGTAGAAGCTGCCCTCCTCGACGGCCGCTCGATTCCCGATGCTGTACCACGCCTGTAGGTCCGCGGCCCAGAACGTGTTGCCCACCAGTCCGTGGTTCTCCGCGTACATCCCCGTAGCGATCGTGTAGTGCGAGGGGAACGTCTTCGTTGGGAACACGGGGGTCATGCGCTCGGCACGTACCCCGGCCGCTGCGACCCGATCGAAATTCGGCGTCGCGTAGAGGTCCTGGTAATCCCACCGGAACGCATCGAACGATACCAGCACCACGTACGGTGCGGCGTTGTGTGCCTCGGCATTTTTAGGGGTCGTGTCGGTCTCGACCGGCGGGTCACTCGTGATCGCCGGGCTACCGCCACCACACCCCGCGAGCGTGATCGCAAGGGAACTGAGGATCGCCAGGAGTCGGGAGCGGTACATATCGGTTACGGTGGGAGTCGGCCAACGACGGGTAGAATAGCGACCCTGTGGCCTTCATAGGAGTACCGCTTCTGCTGCTCAGTGTAGCGGGGCTGGCGGTCTACCTACCGGCCCAGCGCGCCGCATCCGCCGAACCGATGCGGGCGCTGAAGGCCGACTAGCACATTGCAAACGCGTCAGTCGGTGATGCTCGGCATGCGCGCGTACCGCTTGAACCACTCGCGTAGGAAGAGCTGAGTACGAAGAAAATTCGACGGGGTACGCGAGGTGCCATGCCACTCGTTCTTGAAACGGATCATGGCACTCTCGACCCCCACCACCTTGAGAGCCGCGTAGAATTCCTCGGTCTGCGGCATTGGGGTGCGCAAGTCGTTCTCGCCGGTCATGAGCATGGTGGGCGTGGTAACGTTGCCGACATACATCAGAGACGAACGGCGCAGATGCTCACTCGGATCCTCCCATGGGAAGGTCTCGAAGTTGTTGTACCAACCGATGCCATCGGTCGTCCCCACGAAGGACAGCCAATTGGTCACTGGGCAGTTTGCGGAAGCAGCCGCGAAGCGATCGGTGTGCCCAACGATCCAGGACGTAAGCACGCCCCCACCCGAGCAGCCGTAGACGAAGAGGTTCTGATCGTCGACGTAGCCGCGCGCGATCACTTCATCGACCCCGTTCATGAGGTCATCGAAGTCCTTGCCCGGGTACGCGTTCTTGATCTCGTTCGCGAAGGCGCTGCCATAACCCGTGCTGCCGCGCGGATTCGTATATAGGACCACGTAGCCGTTCGCGGCATGATCCTGCCAGCCGAAGTTGAACCCCGTGGTGTACATCGAGTGGGGTCCGCCGTGGATGGTCAGGATCATCGGGTACTTCTTGGAAGCATCGAAGTCCGGGGGCTTCATGATCCAGCCCTGGATGTCGAGGTCGTCGGTCGATTTATACCAGAACTCCTCGAGCTCGCCGAAAGTGACACCCGCGAAAATGTCGTCGTTCACGTGGGTGAGCTGAGTAACCACAGCGGGCTGGTTCAGGTCGAAGGTCACCACGTCGCCGGGAGCGTGGGGGCTGGTGCGCGTGCCCACCGCGATGCCGCCGTTGGTGAACGAAGTGGTCACGAGCAAGTGCTCCCCCTCGGTCACCTGCCGCACCTCACCATCGAGGCTCAGGAAATGCAGGTTTCTCGCGCCAGCCTGGTTGGTGGTGATGTAGAGACCAGATCCGTCGGGGGCCCATCGCATCCCGCCCGTGATCTGCCGATCGAAGTCACCCGAGATCAGACGTTGATTGGAACCGTCCCGGTTCATCAGATAGACGCCGAGGTTGCGGTAAGTGTCACTGTGCTGGTCCACGCCCCGGTACGCAATCAGGTCGCCGTTCGGGGAGGGCTCAGCACCGGTGTCGGTACCCGCGCGTCGCGTGAGTTGGGTGATGGTCTCTGACTGGACATTGACCGAATAGATCTCGGACTCTCGATATGAGAACTCCGCGTCCTCCGTCCTCAAAGACGAGAAGAGGAGCTCAACACCATCCGCGGTCCATTTTCCAGCTGAGTGATTCCACTCGCCGTCCGTGAGCTGACGAGGCGTACCGCCCTCCGCGGGAACCACGAAAATGTGACGCCATCCATCGTCCACAAACCCTACCCGGTCCTGCCGGTAGTCAGCGCGCGTGACGACTTTCGGCGCGGCTGTCCAGTTCGCTCCCTCGGGTCGCCCAGGAGGGTTCACGGTCCAAGCCGGAGCGGCCTCGACGTTCATCGTGAACGAGATCGTGTTGCCGTCGGGAGCCCAAGCGACGTTCGAGGGGCTCTTCTCGAGACGCGTGATCTGAGTCGTCGCCCCTTCGTCGTCCATCCACCGGACGAAGATCTGCGAGTCGTCGGACTCATCGCTCGCCGTGAACGCGATTCTGGAGCCATCAGGCGACCAGATGGGGCCGGACCCATCCACCAGGAAATGATTCCTGGTACCGTCTGCATTCATGATCCAGATCGACGACTTGCGGCGGTCATTCATCTTGTCGATCCACCCGCGCGCGTAGACGATTCGCTGGCCGTCGGGGGCTATTCGCGGGTTCGAGACGGTCTCCTGGTCGAGGTACATCTCCAGCGAGACCTTCTTGATGCCGGAGTCGTCCGACTGGGCGAGGGCCAAAGACGGTGTGGCCATGGCGACCACAGCCACGCCCCATGCGGCTCGACGGAGTAGTGTGCGCTCGAACATGTGATGACCTCGTGCTGCGAATGAAACATCCCGCTGACGGCGAACCTGGAAACTACGGTGCACTCCCCCTGATTCGCGAGCCGGACCCGCGCGGCCTCTCGAGACGCCGGTCCGTCCATTCACCGAGCTCAGGCCACCGCTCACCGGTCGCATTGGCCAGTTCCAGCTTGGTCACCTTTCGAATGGCGCCGCGTACCATGATGTAGCTCTCAGGCAGTACCAGGGTCGGTGAACCAGAACAGGAGTAACATGATGGTCAGGAAGGCTGTGTGGAGTTTGGTGGCGTTGGCCGTGATGCTCGCGTTGCCCGCGACGACGTCGGCGCAGGTGAAGTCGTGGCAAGAAGTACAGGTGGGTGACATCGAAACCATGAAGGACAGGTGGGTCGGTCTAGCGGGTGCGTTCGACGAATCCGACTACGACTGGCGGCCCATGGAGGGAGTACGCTCGGTGCGTGAGGTCCTGGGCCTAGCCATCGCAGAGGCCAACCTGTTTCCCGGCGCCTGGGGCTCCGCGCCCGGACCGGGAGCCGCGGCGGGCTTTGGCGCTGAGCTCACCAGAGCCGCAGCACTCTCCCAGTCCGACATGATGGCCGCGCTCGAGGCCTCCTTCGACTACATGGCCGGCGTGGTGCGGGACATGGACAGCGAGAGACGTATGGCCGACGCGCGCTACTTCGACGGAAATCAGATGGAGACCCACGCGCACATCGCCATGGCGCTTGGTGACATGCATGAGCATCTAGGACAGCTCATCGCGTACGCGCGTACGAATCACGTGGTGCCGCCATGGAGTGCCGGCAACTGAGCTGATCGGGAAGATTCGACGTGGATTTGAAGGAGGCCCCGACCGGTTCGCCGGTCGGGGCCTCTCTGTCAGCACGCGGCCCCTTAGCAAGGGGACCGTGGGGCGCAGGCATAGGACGATTCAGGAACCAGCGTCCGGCGCGGGCTCCATCAAGTCGAGTCTGCCAAAGCCCATGACGGATACCGCCACCGCCTGACGTTCGACCGATCCCCGCCGCAACGTGACCCCTTGAACGGACCCTCCGTTCCTTCGCGGCGCTCGGCGGTCCAACCAGCCTCCTCGTGAAACGAGACGATGTCGGCCAGCCCGGTATCCAGGTAGTCCGGTGGGCCTGCCGAGAGAGCGCCGCCGAACAGTTGTTTGCTCCAATCGGTGACGGACTCGGGCAAGTTGCCGAGACTGTCGCGCATCAGTTGCTTCATCTCCTCCTTCGTCTTGCCCTGCATCTGCTCACCCAGAGTCCCCAACTCCTCCGGCATAGCTGAGAAGTCGACCTTGGCCATCCATTCCTTGAATTCGGTCTTCTGAGCCTCGGTACGGCGAGTCGACCAAATCACCTTCAGGCCGCCGTCTTTGTCCCACGCGGCGACGGAGCCGAACTCTTGCAGGAAGGGCACATCCTCAGGGTAGAACTGAGGCCGTTGTTCTCCTGGCCCCAGCGTGAACATCGTGCACACCTCGGAGCCTTCGTGCGACACGCGGATGATGCGGGCGGGTCCGTTAGCGGACGCCCCCAGCGAAGCGAGGTGGCCCCGGATTCCTTCCAATGACCACACGTCGACAGGCACGTTTTTCGCTTCCTCGAGAAGCAGATCTCGGGCGGTTCAGTGCGTCATGGGGCTACCTCGCTGATCCGGTGGGAGCGCGTCCGTGCGCGAGGGCTACAACAGGATCGCTGTCGGCTCCTCAAGCATGCCCTGTAGGGTCTGCAGGAAGCGCGCGCCCTGCGCCCCGTCGATCACACGGTGGTCGCAGCTCATGGTGATGCGCATGCGTGGCCGCACGGTGACCTCGCCGTCGACCACGACCGGGGTCTCTACGATGCCGCCAACCGCCAGGATACCCGATTCGGGCGGGTTGATGATCGCCGTGAATTCGTGGATGCCCAGCATGCCGAGGTTGGACACGGTGAACGTCGAGCCTGTGTACTCGTCGGGCATGAGCTTCTTCTCCCGAGCCCGGCCCGCGAGCTCGCGTACTTCGGCGCTGATCTGCGCGATGCCCTTGGCGTGGGCATTCTTGATGACCGGCGTGATGAGGCCGTCCTCGATCGCGACCGCGACCCCGAGATGCACGGCATTGAATCGGCGCACGAAGCCATCATGCCACTGGGCGTTGCAGTTCGGGTGCTGACGCAGCGCCGCGGCGATCGCCTTCAGCAGGATGTCGTTGATTGAGACCCTCATGCCGTCCTTCTCGAGCATCGCGTTGATGCTCTTTCTCGCCTCGATCACGCGGGCCATGTCCACGTCGACGGTGAGGTAGAAGGTCGGTACGGGACCGATCGAGGTGACGAGCCGCTTCGCGATCGCCTTGCGCATCTGCGACGTGGGGATGTCCTCGTACTCGGCGCCATCGCTCGCCCACGTGGCGGGTGTGTCAACGGGGGCCGCAACTCCCGAGGCCTTCGCCGCCTCCACGTCTCGCTTGACCACTCGTCCGCCCGGACCCGAACCTGGGACGCGCGCAATGTCGACGCCCATCTCTTCCGCGAGCCGACGGGCCAGCGGAGACGCCTTCACACGGCCCCCGTTCGCGGCAGATACCGGCAGCGTGGCGGCGGCCGTTGTCGCGGGAGCTGATGTGGCCGGGGCTGACACCGCCGGAGCCTCAGGAGCCGGTAGAGTCTGAGCAGCTGGCATTGGGGCCCCTTCTGCAGGCGCCTCAGGCGGAGCCGTGGGCGCTGCTGTTGCCCCACCGCCACTCACACCCGCGATGCCCGAAATGTCCTCGTCGGCCCCAGCGATCACCCCGATGACCGAGCCGACCTCCGCGGTCCCCCCGGCAGTGAGGAATATCTTGCGAAGCACTCCTTCACCGCGCGCGACGAGCTCCATCGTGGCCTTGTCGGTCTCGATCTCGGCGAGGATGTCCCCGTTTGCGATGTCGTCGCCCTCAGCCTTGAGCCACTGAACCAGCTGCCCCTCTTCCATCGTGGGCGACAACGCTTCCATATGGACCTTGGTCGCCATGTCTATCGCCGTCCTCGGCCCCGGAGGCCTCGTCGGAACCAGGTCATCGGTAGAGCACGTTCCTGCACGCCTCGACAACCCGGTCGGCGGAAGGCTTTGCAAGGATCTCGAGGCTCTTGGCGTACGGCATCGGGACGTCTGCTTGCGTCACGCGTAGGATCGGTGCGTCGAGGTAGTCGAACGCTTCCTCTTGGATCATAGCAACAATCTGTGCACCGGTGCCCGCGTAGGGCCACCCTTCTTCGAGATAGACAACCCGGTTGGTCTTCTTGACCGTCTCCAGGATTGCGTCCATGTCCAGAGGGCGAATGGTACGCAGGTCGAGCACGTCGGCGCTGATGTTGTCCTTGTCGAGCTTGGAGGCTGCCTGAAGCGCGACGTGAACCATCTTGCCGTGCGTGATGATGGAGACGTCCGAGCCCTCGTTCTTCAAGTCGGCCACCCCGAGCGGAATGACGTAGTCGTCATCCTCGGGAACCTCACCTTTGACGTTGTAGAGCAGCTCACCTTCCATGAACGCGACCGGATCGTTGTCGCGGATCGAGGCCTTTAGCAGCCCCTTCGCATCGGCCGGCGTTGCCGGCGTGACGACCTTGCAGCCAGGTGCGTGCGAGTAGTAGGTCTCGCACGCTTGCGAGTGTTGGGCCGAGAGCTGCAGCGCAGCGCCGGTCGGTCCGCGGAAGACGATCGGCATCGGAAACTGGCCGTCAGACATGTAGTACATCTTGGTCGCGTTGTTGATGACCTGATCGATCGCCAGGAACGCGAAATTGAACGTCATGAACTCCACGACCGGACGCAGCCCGGCCATGGAAGCGCCCACACAAAGTCCGGTGAATCCCAGCTCGCTGATCGGTGAATCGACAACGCGCTTGTCGCCAAACTCCTCGAGCAGACCCTTGGACACTTTGTAGGCCCCGTCGTATTCCGCGACTTCCTCACCCATGAGGAACACGTCGGGATCGCGCTGTATCTCCTCGCGTAGCGCCTCGTTGAGCGCCTCCCGGTAGGTCATAACGGCCATTACGAACGACCTCTAGCGTGGAGCACGGTCATCGGTCCCTGCCGTCGAAAAAGAGACGCCCGTGCTCATTGATCTCGGCCCAGACATGCTCATAGAGCGTCGAGGGATCGGGTACGGGCGAAGCCTCTGCGAAGTCGGCGGCGTCCTGCGCGATTTGGCGCGCTTCGTCGTCCATCTCCTGCAAGCCGGCCTGATCGAGGTGGCCGCCGGCAAGGAGCTTGTCGCGTAGGACGGCGATCGGGTCGTCTTCCGCTTTGCGACGCTCGACCTCTTCGGTCGGGCGGTAGGTGCCGGAGACGGGATCAGACATCGAATGACCACGGAACCGGTAGGTCTGCAGGTCCACGAAGCGAGGACCGCCTCCGCCCCGCACCTCCGCGATCAGCTCGCGGAAGTGCGCGTACGTGGCGAGCACGTCTTGACCGTCCACAACGCTTGCCGGGACGCCGTGGGGAACCGGCTTGGCGGACATGTCTGTCTTGGAGACTCGGCTGAACGCAGTGCCCATCCCGTACTCGTTGTTCTCGACCACGTAAATCACCGGCAACTCCCAAACGGCCGCCATGTTCAGCGACTCGTGGAAGCTACCTTGGTTCACGGCAGCGTCGCCCATGTATACGATCGCGACCGTGTCCTCTTCGGCATACCGAATCTTCCACGCAATGCCGGTCGCGAGCGGCACTTGGCCGCCGACGATGCCGTGGCCGCCCATGAACCGGCACGACTTGTCGTAGACATGCATCGACCCGCCCCTGCCGCCGGACGCCCCGCCCACACGACCGAACAGCTCGGCCATCACTGCGTTCGGATGCACACCCTTGGCAATCGCCTGTGTGTGGTCGCGGTAGGCAGTGACGACATAGTCGTCTTCGCGCAGCGGCTTGATGCTGCCCGCACAAGCGCCTTCCTGCCCGATGTGCACATGACAGAAACCGCCGATCCTGCCGATCGCGTAAGCCTCTTCAGCCTTCTCCTCGAAGCGCCGATAGAGCAGCATGTCCCGCAGGAGGTCGAGCGCCAGCTCAGGACTCACGCCATATCGGTCCAACACGTCCCCCTTCTTCCCGCGCTTCTTCTTGGTCCTGGTTTCCGCCATCTCAGGAACCGGCGATTGGGCGGGCGAGTGGACCGACCAGTGGAGGGCCAGGACGGCCGAGCTCGAGTTGGACCAGGTCCAGGCGCATTTCCGCGGGCGACGGGATGTCTGATTCCATCACCGACTGGATCTTGCCTGGTCCTCCAGCCACCACGTCACGCGCCTGCTCCTTGGCGTGGTAGCTCGAGCGCACGAGCGGCCCCGACTCTACGTGCTTGAATCCGAACTCTTCTTCACCGATGCGCTTGTAGATCGCAAACTCCTCGGGCGTTACCCAACGGGCTACAGGGATGTGCATGGCAGAAGGGCGCAGATACTGTCCGAGCGTGAGCACGTCGACAGCCGCCTCTCTCAAGTCGGCCATGGCCTGCTTCACCTCGTCGTGCTCTTCGCCCATGCCCAAAATCATGCCTGTTTTGGTAATCATGCTCGGGTCGAGCCGCTTCACCGCCCCGAGGTAGGAGATCGAACGCCAATAGCGACCGCCCGGTCTCACGTCGGGGTGCAGGCGTTCGACGGTCTCGAGATTGTGTCCCAAGATCGCCGGCTGCGTATCTACGACCGTTTGCAGCGCGTCCTCGTCGCCCTTGAAGTCCGGGATGAGCACCTCCACCGAGCAGCCGGGGACCGCCGCTTGAATCGCACGGATCGTTTCGGCATAGATCTCTGCTCCGCCGTCGGGCAACTCGTCGCGATTGACGCTCGTGATCACCACATGCTCCAGCGCCATGCTTGCGACGGTTTGCGCTACGCGGCGCGGTTCGTCGGTATCGAGTTGCGTGGGCAGACCGTGGGCGACACCGCAGTACTTGCACGCCCGCGTGCATACGTCGCCGAGGATCATGAACGTCGCTGTGCCGGCCTCCCAGCACTCGCCGATGTTCGGACAGCTCGCCTCTTCGCAAACCGTGTGCAGGCCCTCGGACCGCATCTTCTTCTGCAACCGCAAATAGTTGGGTCCTCCCGGCGAGCGCACCTTCAACCAACTCGGCTTCCGCGACCTGATATCGATCGTCTCGAGGCCCTCGTGGGCCCGGATCTTGGAGGTACCCTTCGGCTTTACGAGCCCGGTGTCCTTGCCGGTGGGCGCGTAGCCGTATGGTATCTCCGTCGCGGTCTTGCTCACTCCGTCCTCCAGCCCGCGTTGTCGGTGTCGGCGAAGCACAGCCGGTTGGCGACATGGCGGCACTAGACGAAAAGGTCCCCGTAGGTCCGAGGGTCCCGCACATGTTGCAGCCGCAGGACCTCCGTCGGGAAGCCAAAAAAGGTAGCTGGGAGAGGGGTTTCCTTACAAGGCGGCGGACCCCATTCTGCTAATCCCGCCCGCGCAACAGCAATGATGGCGCGACACTTGCCGTTTCTTCCGTGGAGACCCACAACACGTCGGAGGTCCGTTGAGACAACAACATCGAGGCGCCGCGTGGTGCAAGCTCGTCGGGTTGACGACGGTCGCGGTGCTAACTGCTTTCGCCGACCCCGGCGTGGCGCTCGGGCGGTCCGAGCGGGGTTCCGTGGCCGGTTACGACTTCGAGGTCAATGTTCGTGAGCGTTTGATCCCCCCACGCCGACCTCCCGAGCTCGTGCGATTCTCGGAGTCGTTGAGTTGGCTGCACGTAGACGCCGATCGACCAGGAGGCGATGGCGTGACGCGGGTCTTGGACATCAGCTTCGGCCGTGCGGAGGGCAGGCGCGGAGCAACCCTCAGCCTCGCCGCCTCGGGTGCGGTGTTGGAGGCGAGCGGCCGTATCACCATCAACGCT
>Ga0209445_1000547_pt1 | contig 21318 bp, 17 predicted proteins | sample MarorgKNORR_S2LV_4_FD_188223 | JGI IMG/M metagenome (GOLD analysis project Ga0209445, IMG submission 188223) | Marine microbial communities from the Southern Atlantic Ocean, analyzing organic carbon cycling - NADW_A/KNORR_S2/LV (SPAdes) (version 2) | ecosystem: Environmental > Aquatic > Marine >... | reverse complement strand
ATCGGATTCCAGCTGTGCGATCCCCACATGTTCGGCCAGACATAAGCCGAGGCTCCGTCCTCGAGATTCCAGTATTCGCCTTCCGGATCGTAATTTGGCTTACCGGTCTCCATATTGATGCCGCTTGCCCAATTGGTTTTGGCAAACTTGCCAACGACGAGCAACTCGCCGGTATGCCTATCAAGAGTGTAGTGGAAGCCGTTCTTCGGAGCGATGAGCAGGGTTTCGCGTTCGGAATCACGAATGACTAGATCAGCCAGTACGATGTTCATGGTGGCGTTGTAATCCCAACTGTCCTGGTCCACCGTCTGGTAATGCCAGTTGTACTCTCCCGTATCAGCATTTACCGCAACGATAGATGACAGAAACAGATTCTCACCCCCTGCAGGACTTCGCTCAGCGTGGATGTATGGATACGCCCCCGATGTTCCGAAGAAGAGTTGATTGGATGAAGGGTCATAGGTCATCTCGTTCCAGCTATGGCCTCCACCTCCATAGGTTGCCAGTGTGTCAACAGACCAGGTGCTTGCTGCCAATTCCAACGCAGCTGTGTTGTTCTCAGCCGGGTTGTCGCTGGGCACGATGAAGAATCGCCAGGCAAGCTCTCCGTCGCTTGCATCATAGGCTGAAATGAAGCCGCGGTTCTTATTCTGACTCTCGGATCCGCCATTTCCCACAAAAACCTTGCCGCCACCGACATAGGGAGAATCGCTAATAAAGTAGTCCAGCGCCGTATCGCAAGTCGTTTTCGACCACAACGGATTGCCATCGCTAGCATCCAACGCGATCAGCCTGCAATCGGCTGTGGTTACGAAGACTTTGCCCTCCCAAACGGCAACCCCACGGTGGGCGCGGGCGATAAAGGAAAGTTCAGGATTAGTGGAGAACACGGCTCGCACTTGTGGGTCATAAGTCCACAGGAGGGTACCTTCGGACGCATCGACCGCAAAGACCACAGAGAATTCGCCCGACAGGTAGATCACCCCGTCTACTACAATCGGTGTAGTGGCAATGCCACCAGAAATGGGAAGGCTGGTGCCCCAAGCAAGGCCCAGGTTGGCAACATTCTGGTTCGTAACCTGTGAGAGCGGCGAATAGTGTGATCCGCTAAAGTCGCCACCCTTTAAAAACCAGTTGGCACCACTGCCGGTTTCTTCCAGTACGCGCTCTTCATATACATCGCCCGCCGCCAGCGCTGCACCAGTTGCAAACGCTAGTCCTAGGGTTGTCCGGCCTGCAATCAGCCGGCAGCGATTTAAGAAGCTGGTTTCAAGAGTGTTCATTGCCTCAGAGACCGGATCCGTCTGCCGAGTATATTACCCAGATTTTTTCGTATCCTTCTGTATCCCAGGTCCCTGTCCACTCTTTTGCTATGGTCACGGCCTCACCCGCGTGCACAGTCATGACGCTACCGTCACTCGAGGTCAGAGTGACACTCCCTTTCAGAAAGAACATGAATTCGTCCACGCCGTAGGGTTCGTCGATTTCGAAGTGGGTCTTGCCCGAGCGATACATCCCGCTGCCAAATTTTCCGTCACTGCTCATCATGGTGGTGACATCTTCGGTTTGATGACCATCTTCATGGGTGATCGCTGACATGTCATCGCGCTTGAAAATCATGCCAGCCGCATCAGCCATATGAATTTTGGCAGGGAGCACCAATTTTGATTCCTGGTTGTCAGCATTTGCTGCGGAGAATAGGACGACGATCAGAAATGTGGCGGTAAGCTTCGCTTTGACTTGCATTGGTGGTCCTCTTTTTTGATCCATGGGAAGGTGGGTCGAGTCTCCATTTGCACAGGTCAGACCAAACGGGACTTCGAGAGTCTGCTCTTTAACCGAAGTAGTATCGAGGGACACCTTAGCAGACTTAGGAAATCGAATCTTCAATCGAAGTTGAATTGCCCCCGATCTACTAGATACTCGCCAGCCTCTGTTGGTAACGCTGTTCATACTCTACAGGCGATAGTTGATTATTGGAACCATGCCGTCGTCTCGTGTTGTAAAACACTGGACTTCTCAGCCTTTGCTAGACACTAAATAGCCTGGGATTGTCCATGATAGTGTGGGAAGTCCACAGGTCGGAGTGTATTTGATCCTCCGATTTTCTAAGCCGCCAGATCTGTAGTTACCAATTTTAGTTCCCGTTTTGTCAGCACGATAAGCAAGGCAGCTTGCAATAATAGAGCCCCTATAATGATCATACTTGCGCCAGTCAATCCAGCTATAAGGAATGCTATGATGCTGATCACTCCATTGAACAGCGCATAAGGTAGCTGTGTGCGGAAGTGTTCCAACTGTGAGCAGTTAGCGCCGGTAGACGATAGAATCGTGGTTTCAGAAATGGGCGAACTGTGGTCGCCAAACAGCCCTCCAGATAGAACTGCCCCCATGCAAACATACAGCGGTGCGCCAATGGTAATTGCTGTGGGAATCACGAGAGGGAACATAATTGCGAAAGTACCCCAGGAGGAGCCGGTAGCAAAGCTGATAATTGCCGAGAGCACAAACACAATTGCAGGTAATAGCCAAAAAGGCAGTGAAGCTTGCGCTACTGCAGCTATATAGCTTGCGGCCCCTAACTCTCTGCCCACGTCAGAAAGCGCCCACGCCAGCAGCAATGTCACTGCTACCAAAGTCATTCCCGCCATACCTTTTAGGTAGATATCTATGCTTTGCAAAATCGGTCTGACTTTTAACCCAGCCATAAGCATGATGAGTAAAGTGGCTGCGGAAAAATAGGCAGTGGATAGACCGGCCCGGAAGGCAGAACCCGAAACTTGCTGAGTAGGGAACCCCAAGGGAACCAGAATGATGCATAGCACGATTGCAAGTACACACAGAGGTGCCCACACCAATATCGGTTTGGCATTGGGATGTGTAAAAGCTGTGACTGTGTTTTCTTCTTGTTCAGAGCTCAGAGAAGTTGCTGCTTCGGCATCTTGTTTTTGCGCAGCCACTTCCGCTTTTGCCATTGGCCCAAAATCCAAGCGCAATAAAGTTAAGAGCGGTACTAGCACAACAGCTAACCACGCGTAGAATTGGAATGGTATCGTCCTGATGAAAGCCGAGAATTCATTTTCGTCCATGTCCAAGGCTGCAAATTCCTGGCTCATTAAACTCATGATGTACACACCCCAACCAATGAATGGAATGAGTATGGCAACAGGCGAAGAAGTGGAATCGATGATAAAGGCTAGTTTTTGTCGAGATATTTCTAGGCGATCAGTAAGTGGCCTAAATACCGGGCCAATAATTAACGGTGTGCCAAGATCGGAGAAAAAAATTGTTATGCCGCCAATCCATGCGGCTAGTTGCGCCTGCACTCGGGTTTTTACCCACTCATTTATGGATTTGGCGAAAGCCGCACCGCCACCGCTTTGTTCCACCAGCGCAACGAAACCACCGATAAATGCCAACAGCACTAGAACGCCAGCGTTATAGCTGTCAGTGAGCTCCGGGACAATATGATTGGTAACCATCGTGCTCAAACCAGTGAGAGGATTGAGGCCATTTAGCATGAGTACGCCAACAAACACACCACTGAACAAGCCAATAATCACGTTCCTTGTATAGAGCGACAGACTTAAGGTAATAATGATGGGAATAAGAGATATTGGGCTCGGCTCGGGCATAGGTGAAGTAAATAGGGAAGGGCCTATTATTGCAATTTAAAGTTTGCTCAATTGAATAAAATTATATGATGAAGGTTCGGTAATCAACCCCAAAATTAATTGACTTGGGTTCAACCGGCCACTGTAACACTTCGTTAAGCTTATCAGCCGGGCTGTGTCATTGTGGCTGTGAAGGAGCTGTCGAGCATCGTAGTCCTTTGGAGCTTCGTTGTGTGCCATTGATATTGTGAGCTAAGATGCTGAGGAATTGGAGACAGATCAATGTAGGCTATTCTAGCGGTGTTGTCCTTCGCTGCTGTCCTAACCTCTGGCGGGGTTGTTGGGCAGGTGCTAGGCTTTGAAGAGACTAAGGCGTTAGCGGAACAGGGAGGGGCCGACGACCAATTTGGGTTAGGTGTGGCTTATATTGTTCAAGATAATTTTCCTGAGGCGTGGAAATGGATGAGCCTAGCTGCCAACAACGGAAGTGCGCCAGCACAAACCTTCATGGGGTCCATGTATGACAACGGCGAGGAAGTGCCGGAAAATAATGCCGAAGCTGTGAAATGGTATAAGTTGGCGGCAGTTCAGGGGAACTCACTTGCTCAGTTTAGCCTAGGTGCTATGTACGCTAATGGGGAGGGTATCCGGAGCAACTTGATCCTCTCCTACGTCTGGTTCACGATGGCTTTTAACCGAGGAGCCACCGATGTAGCAGGAGAGGCGCGCGACTTAATAACCAAGGCATTAACTCCCGAACAATTGGCTAGAGCGCAAGAGATCGCCACCCGCTGCTTCGAGAGTGACTACCAAGACTGCGAATAACCCACGCTACCGCTCTCTTCCCAAATTAACCTCTAGTAAACCTGAGCGCCCACCGTAACAATCCCACGATCGAGAAAGGCCACCCCCGTCCCCAAAGCGCCCCACCCCCTTTTAGACCGTATACATTGCCGTATACATGGATTTAATTCGGATAGTTGTGATGCGAGCTATTGAGCCTAATGAGCGATTAAGTTAAGATTGCTCGGTTAGCATGAGTTCTATTGTAACTACCTGTTTATTGGTAATAATATTCTGTATAAAGCGCGTATCACTCTGTCACGCACCCATAGATCAGCTGGATAGAGTACCTGGCTACGAACTAGGGGGTCGCACGTTCGAATCGTGCCGGGTGCGCCAGTTTGCGCGGTTTGTAGACCGCTCCTGATTTTCACAGTGCTCATTGCGGGAGCGTACGTCGGCAGACCCATTGGGACTTATCAGGTCCTAATTTAAGAAACACATCAGCCCATCTGGGATAGTAATCTTCTCGCGTTATAGGGTCAGGTCTTTCCTGTTAGCATCCGTCAATACAATAAGCTGTTGTTGACGCTAGCGCTAAGTTGCAAGACCTGACCCTGAGGTTTACAAGACCTGACCCTGAGGTTTACTCTTCCGGGGTTAATGGATCACGAATCTTTGCGGAGGTATTGCAGGAACGAGGCATGCCGCTGCATGATTAAGATCGAGGATGGATCAAAGCAAAGGGGTCAGAGAATCATAGGAGTTAGGGTTAGAGTAATTTGATCCGAAAATATTGACTCGAACTACTGAAATCATACTACCGAATAATACGGAGCAATTACGATGAAAGCACTTTCTCGAAGGGCATTTCTCGGAGCGACAGCGGCCGCAACGACGCTGGGAGTCCTCCCCGGCAAATCGTCAGCGGCCGTTTGGGACGCTACAGGTCCGGCCGATCTGATCATTACTGGCGCTACCATACACACGATGGACCCTGGCAATCCTTCGGCGACCGCTTTGGCTGTTCGCGGGCAACACATTCTGGCAGTCGGCAGCGATGATGATGTTGCCAATCTCAGGGGTGCAAACACTCGGGTTATAGATGCGCGGACACAAACTGTGGTGCCGGGTTTCATAGATGCTCACAGTCATCCATTACTTGCCAAGGATTCAATTTCGGCGAACGTCAATCTGCCTCGTATTTCGGAGGTCCAGGCGGCACTGGCGGCGCAGGCGAGTCAAACGCCAACTGGCCAATGGGTCGTGGGCACAATGTACGATGACACGAAATTCGAAGAAGGGCGCCCGCTGACTCGCCAAGACATTGACGAGGTAGTGTCGGACCATCCCGTTATGGTGGAACACCGTGGCGGTCATACCGCCGTGGTAAATACGCGGGCGCTCAACCTCGCGGAAATCACTGTTGGAACACCGGACCCGGTGGGCGGCAGATACTACCGCGAAGGTGGAGAACTCACCGGCAAGATTGCAGAACCTTCGGCGTTCCAACCGTTTCTGCGAGTCGGTGTCTGGCCAGTCATGGATCGCGCGGCTAGGCAACGGTCGGTGCGTCTGGTTTCGAAAAACATGGCAGCCTCCGGGCTGACGTCGACAACAGATTCATTGGGAATTGTTGACGATTTCATTGCCTATCAGGACGCCAGAGCAGCCGGTGAAATGGATTTTCGCCTATCGTTCATGCCGCTTTTCGACTCCGATGTCTACAATGGGTTGAAACTGGCCCGAATGGCGTCCGGGTTTGGCGACGATATGCTTCGTATCGGCGCTGTAAAATTTCTCGCGGACGGATCGGCTTCGGAACGCACCATGAGTCGCAGCACGCCGTACACTGGTAGCCCGGACGACTACGGAATCCTGACGGCGACGCAGGAGGAAATCCATGCGGCTGTAGCTGATGCAGTTGCACACGATTTTCGAATTGGCATTCATGCCAATGGCGATGTTGCGATCGACATGGTTCTCAACGCATATGAACGTGTGCTCGAAGGTTGGGAAGGCGAGAACCCGCGCTTCAGAATTGAACACTGCTCACTGGTGAATGACTCATTATTGCGGCGAATAAAAACTGCTGGCGTCGTGCCCGCACCTTTTTATACCTACGCGTATTACCACGGCAACAAGTGGGCCGAATACGGCGAGGAAATGATGGAATCGATGTTTGCGCATCGAAGTTTCCTGGACCACGGAATCCCGGTTGCACCGGCTTCCGATTTTACCCCGGGACCCTTCGAGCCGATGATGGCGATCCAAAGCATGGTTACGAGAAAGGATACCCAAGGTAGGGTGTGGGGCCCGAGCCAGCGTATATCCGTTGCCGAAGCAATGCGGATTTGCACGATGAACGGTGCGTTCGCGTCGTTTGAGGAAAACATAAAAGGCTCATTTACGCCTGGCAAATTAGCCGACATTACAATCCTTGATAGTGACCCACATGATGTCGATCCCGACAGGATCGTCAATATCAGGGTACTTCAGACGATTTTGGGGGGTCGGACGACCTACGAATCCTAGCGCGCTATAGGGTCAGGTCTTTCCTGTTAGCATCCGTCAATACAATATGCTGTTGTTGACGCTAACGCTAAGTTGCAAGACCTGACCCTCGGGTTTATCTGGATTACACAAATGCAGGGAATGGGTTTCGAGCCGATATAGTATATGTAATATGAATAGCCCTTATACTTAAACCCTCGTTAGTTTATCTACAGATGCAAAAACCCAGGCTCAGGACATCAACGCCGCTTTTATTGCTGGGCATAAGTATTTATCTGTCGGGCTGTCCAAATCTAATTGCCCAGGCCACTGAATTTCAAGGCCAAACTGAGAACGGCGCTTACTACAAAATTGCCTTACCCGAAAACTGGCAACCACACGATGGTCTGGTGATCTGGAATCACGGTTACCAAGGTTATACCAAGACCGAACTAGAGCCGGATCCATCGCTGGGACCACTTGCAGATATCGCGCTGTCCCAGGGTTACGCCATGGCAGCATCCAGTTATAGCCAAACTGGCTGGGCTGTTTTCAACTCCCATATCGACAACCAGCAGCTTTACCAGAAGTTTGTGGAGCTGGCGGGGGACCCTGGGGGGATATTTATCCAGGGTGCTTCCCTGGGCGGCATTGTCAGCATGCGGGATCTCGAAGAGGGGCTTATCCCCGGCATCGACGGCGCCTTCTTAATGTGTGGGGCGGTTGCCGGCGCAACTAACTGGGATCAGGCTTTCGACTTGCGTATGGTCTACGAAGCGGTTTGCAAGGAGGTTGACGGCGCGGAATTACCTACAGATTCCTGGAGTGAACAACCTGACCCCATCGGTGGCGAAGCCCAATTCCTGAATTCTCTGGAACGTTGCACCGGTCTGATTTCTGCGGAATTTCTGGGTGCTCCCCTGGCGCAACTATTACAGCGGCCGGGGCAGAGTGACCGCATGAATACAATTCTTGAACTGACGGATACCGACAGGGAATTCCTGTTGCTTGATCTTGCTTATGCGGTATTCGAAATACCTAACCTTGTCAACGACGAATCTAAACTGAACGGTTTGAAACCCTTCGCTAATGCGGGAATAGATTATGGCAATGCAGACATCAACACAACCATCCAGCGCAGCATAGCTTTGCCGTCTGCCAGGCAGTTTTTCCTCGATAATTACACGCCCCGGGGCAGTATTGGCGATACCAAAGTAGTCTCCATTCATACCTCCAAGGACGGCCTGGTGAAAGTCGAGAACCAGCAGACGCTACTGCAGTTGTTGCCAGCGGATCAATTAACCACGGCGATCGTGGTTGAGGCAGAAGCCAGTCACTGTGGTTTTAGCATGGATGAAGGTGCGGCGGCCTGGAATCAGTTGCTGGCTTGGAGCGCAGGCGCGGCACAACCCGACGCCCAGGATATTCAGGAAAGTTGTCAGGCGGCTAATAGTGATCCCGATCAATGTCGCTTCGATGTGAATTTCCAGTTGGGGGACTCGATTCTAAGCTTTCCCCGCGAGCATCCCTCCGGATCGCCCACCACCAGTATGTTTCACCGGGAGTCAGGCCTGCTCTTAATCGAGTCGCTTGCAATTGCGGGTAACAGCACGGTCTATGACATCGAATTAGTACAGACCCAGGATAACGGCGCGTTGTTTACTCTCGAATCTGTCACCGAGATTTCCCCAGCCGCATCGTGGCAGTTAAAGCCACTATTTTTCCCCGCTGACTCCATGCTCTATCTACCCAATTTGCGGCTGCTGCCCTACGGCGAAGATGATGCGCTATATGATGTATATCTAGAATATACCGACATCAATGGCGGTGACGGACTAAGATTGCTGGAGTTCGAACTCGCTAATTAAGCCCGTCTCTGAGTGCACCGAGAGCGACGGTTTCTACTTCCTTGATCATCTCATCCTGATTTGGCTGGAGCGCCTGCCACTTCGATTCATACTTCGCGAATGGGTCGATAATCCCGCTGTCCTCACCCGCCAATGCCTCGATAATTCCGGCCCCGCAGAAAGGCACATAACCAGCCGAGTAGCCGCCTTCATGACAAACTACGAGACGACCCTCGCAGTAGCGGTCTGCGGCATCGAGCAGTTGCTCAGTCATGGACTTGTAGTGGGTGGACAGTAACATCATGTGACCGAGCGGATCCCAGGTGCTGCCGTCTAGTCCTGATGCCACCAGGATGAACTCTGGTTGAAACAGTTCCAGGGCAGGTAATACCACTCGCTCCATGGCGCTGTTGTAGGCTCCGCCCCCGCTGCCCGGTGGCAGGGGAATATTGATATTGAAACCAACGCCGGCGCCATTGCCGCAGTCGTGAAGCGAGCCACTGTTGTATGGATAGAGCGAGTCTTCATGCAGCGATATGGTGAGGATATTGGCCTCTTCATAGAATGCCGATTCGGTGCCATTGCCATGGTGAACATCCCAGTCCACTACTGCTATACGAGAGACTTTCGAGGTAGATAGCAGGTCGCGAATGGCGATGGCGATATTGGAAAATATACAGAAGCCGCGACCACGGTCGGCTTCTGCATGATGCCCGCAAGGGCGAATAAGGGCGTAGGCGTTATCTACCTTGCCATTGAGCACTGCATTACAGGCTTCGATACAACCGCCGGCTGCTAGTTGTGCAATCTCATAACTGCCAGGACCAAAAGGGGTCAGCTCACCCGCATTACCGCCTTGGTCTGCGCTCATGGTCTTGATACGATCGATATACTCGGCGGTGTGCACGCGCAGTAACTGGGCTTCGCTTGCAGGGCTCGGTGCAATCGGAACCAGCTTGTCTGTATATTGGTAGGCGTCCAGGAGATTTTTCAGGCGTCGCTTGGTTTCGGGGTTTTCAAAATGAATCCAGGGTTGGAACTGGCCATCCGCCGGCAATACACCGAGAGCGGAACCGGTGTCATGCCACATGTACTTTTCATGCCAGACAAACCCCGTTGAACTCACTCCGCCTGCGCCGCGTTTTAGTATTTCATTTGTCAATTATCGATTCCCGCCTTTTGTTCTTCGCGTGCCCAGCTTTTTGCCAGTCCCTTCTTCACACCAATTGATCTGGTGGTTAATAGCCAATTATCGTCATCAACGATATCACCAGGATAGCGACTGGCGCCAGATAGCGCATGATGAAACGCCAGAGCCGATAGGCACGGCCATCCCCCATCCCAAATTCATCGCAGGTCGCCTGTTTCGACATGGTCCACCCTACGAAGATCGCCATGAAGAACGCGCTGGCCAGGATGAGGTTGTTCACTACGAAGAAATCGATGATTCGGAAGATGGTGGCATCTTCTAAAAGATCGATAAATCCCAGTGGCGTGAAGTCAGACCAGATATTAAAAGAGAACACAGAACCCAGGCCGATGATCCAGGCGAGCCCGCCGGCGAGTAAAGTCATCCTTGGACGACTGGCTCCCTCCCGTTCCATCAGGCGGGCAACCACCGACTGCAACATCGATATCGAAGTGCTGAGTGCAGCGAACAACACCAATAGCAGAAACATGGTGCCGAAGAACCGACCTCCGGGCATCTGTCCAAAGGCGACCGGCAGGGTTTCAAACATGAGTCCGGGTCCAGAGCCAGGCTCCAGCCCATAGGTGAATACGATTGGGAAAATGGCGAGTCCGGCGAGCATGTCTACGGAGACATTGGCCGAAGCAACGACTAATGCCGATTGCGGAATCGATGCCGATTTCCTCAGATAAGCACCGTAAGCAATGATACCGCCGCCGCCTACACTCAAGGAAAAGAACGCCTGCCCGAGTGCAAGCAATAGCACATCCTGGCCAATTATTGAAAAGTCCGGTACGAACATGAAACGTAGGGCGGCAGCGAAATCGGCCGTGACCGCGGCATACACCACCAGAATCAACAGGATCACGAATAGTGCCGGCATCATGAATTTAAGGGTTCTTTCGACCCCTTCCCGAATGCCACGGGAAACGACTAACATCGTGAGCAGCATGAAAACCCCATGCCATCCGACCATGCCGATCACCCCACTCTGCACATCCGCAAACATCTGCAGAGACTCCTGGGGTGTGATTCCTGCAAAAGCACCGGCTAGGGATTTCACTAAATAGGCAAGCACAAACCCGGCAATTACACTGAAGAAAGTGAGGGCGAGAAAGGCAACGGACAATGCGATCCAGCCCAGGTACTTCCAGTTCGCACTCTTGCCTTCGGCGCGAGCGAGAGCTTCGGTACTCCCCACCGGACTGCGGCCACCGCGCCGGCCGATTACGATCATGGCGATGACGCCCGGTACCCCGAAGCAGACGATGAAAATGAAATACAGGAAGATAAAGGCGCCACCCCCATTTTCGCCGGCCATGAATGTGAAACGCCAGATATTGCCGAGGCCGACGGCACTACCGACGGCAGCAAAGATAAAACCCCATCTACCGGAAAATTGTTCTTGCACTGAAGTTGTAGCCATTATTGTTTTTCTTTGATTGGTTAGTGAAGCGGGTGGTGATGCTATATTTTAAAGACTCGCATGGCATTGTCGGCTCGGATCGCCGCGCATTGGTCCGGAGGAAGTGACCCGGTATTGGCCAGGGCGCCAGCCGTATCATAAACCTGGTGGGGCCAATCGGTGCCAAACATCACCCGGTCAGCGCCGACGATGGAAATCAGATACTGCAGCGCCCGAGCATCATAGGTAATGCAATCGTAATAAATATGACGCAGGTAGTCCGTTGGTTTCTGTGCCATCTTCCGGCGTTGGGGCAACTCGACTTCGTCGCCTTTTTCGAAGCGGCCCACCAGGTAAGGCAAGGCAGCGCCGCCGTGGGATGCGATTAATTTCAGGTTCGGATACAGGTCGAAAAATCCATCGAAGATCATGCGCGTGATCGCCAGCGTGGTATCGAACATGAATCCTACCGACCAGCTCAAATCGAATTGACCCATATCCATCAAATCTACGCCCGGTGGGTCTGTCGGATGTAATAGCACAGGCAAGGAACGACGGTCGATTTCTTTCCAAACAGGGGCGAAAAACGGGTCGTTGAGACTGCGACCGGAGACGTTGGCAAGTACCATCACGCCGATGGCGCCGTTATCACAGGTCCGGACCAGTTCCTCTACGGCGCGCTGGGGATATTCCCAGGGCAGGGAGCTAAACCAGCGAATGCGATCGGGATACTTGCCCTGTGCCTCCGCCATATTATCATTCGATTCCCTGGCCGCGAGACAGCTTATTTCTTCGCCACCGAAATAAACATTTGGGCAGGTCAGGGAAACAATGGAAACATCCATGCCGGTTGCATCCATCTGTTTGATACGAAGCTCATAGTCGAAATGACCGGGCTGAGGGAAGGCGACGGGGGTGTCACCACGAAAGATCTCTTGATGACCATCGGGGCGCGTCTTCAGTCTGTATTGACCACCGGATTGCTGCAGTATTTCCAGCCACTTTCGCGTGTAGGCGTGGGTATGGACGTCGATGATGGTCATTGCTTCGAGCTTCTTTGCTTCGGCTCGCCACTATACAATTATTTATAGCGCCATGCTAAGGAGGAATGAATCTTGGGGCCGCCTGCAACTTAGCAACTTAAGAAATCTGCCTATAATTGCTTCAGAAATAGAGAAAACTTAATTCGGCGAGAGTGGATATATGCCCTGATTTACCGGTTGAAAAGCCTGCCTTAAGTTGCCAAGTTGCAGGCGTCCCCGGTTATTCTACCTTCGATGATGGCACCCGGTAGGTTCTAAGGTCAGGGGGAATTACCGGAGTTTCGGTGGGTTGTTGCAACTGGGGTATCCAGTCGTAGGGCACACGATAGGCACGAAAGATGCGATGCGAGATTGGTTCCCGGGTTCCGAAGAAGGGGCTGACGTATTCCCATACAATTTCCTTATCGGGGGTGAGTTCGAAGATGCGACCATCGGCGCCTTCGTTAATCAGGGTATTGCCATTAGGCAGGCGTTGCGCATTGCTGACATAGTGGCTAAAAAGCTGAAATTTCTCGCTTCCACCTATGGAATATTCCCATATCTTCTCAAAGCTGACAGGGTTCAATTCAAGCACCCGCGAGAAATCCCGGCGCAACGAAGCCTCTCCATTGGGGGCGGCTGGATTCGCGAAACCATAACCGGCAGAGCCACCGTTATCGAATACCAGCAAATTGCCGGCGCCGGGTAGGCCCTTCGGAATGATGTGGGGATTGTGCTGGCCAATAATTTGGCCCAATTCTTTCAGCTCTTTCGATTGTGTGTAGTCAGGCCCCATGCGCCAGACTATGTTGCCCTCACGATTGATGATGCCGATGATGTTGGCTTCCCGGGAGCTGAACAGGATGTTCTCGGGCTGGAAGCGCAGATCGCCGCCATCGTACCATTTGTTAGGTCCCACGTAGGTCAAGGAATTGAAGTGCAGCCAGTCCGCGCTAGCCCTGTCTTGGTTCCATTGAACGGAGCGGTAAATGGCATTGCGGGCAGCTTCAGAGAAGCCGAATTCATCGACGTGGTCGCTGGCCAGCCATTCCCAGATGACTTCACCATCCCATGATAATTCGTAGATGTATTCATCTTCGAGTCGTTTATCGGAAACCTCAGGCGCCATCACGTTTTTGTGGGCGAGGACCAGGGTGCGACCACTGTCTGTTTGCGGCGCCATATCGGGCGCATAGTAACCGACGGGATTTCCTTGCCGCTGCCAGTCATGATGCTGCCTGGCGGACCAGACTGTCTGTCCCCCTTCTGTTTTACCCTCCCCGTTCTCGGTTTCTTCGGTGACCACTTGTTCCATCTGATCGTAGCGCCATACTTCGTTGCCATCCCAATTCAGCTGTAGCAGGACGATCGCTTCCTGATACGGTCGGCGTGTAGTATCCCCACCCATGATGTATCCGCCGGGCAGTATTCTGAATGGTCCCGGTACCGCGGCAATCTCTGTCCATTGCCGCTGCACATTGCCGTTCATGTCGATGAGCACCGCCCCCTGGCCATCGGGTGCATCGAAGATTGTGTAGCCATTCCAGGTCCGGTCGGGCTGATAAATTGTAGTGCCGGTTGGATATACCGAGGGGAATGGGAATGCAGTGGGGGCGACCAGACTCGCCAGCAGGCAAGTAGCAGTCAAGCCCAGAAACCGAGGCGGCTTGTTCATAAACGACTCCTGTTTTTATTAGCCAGAAAAAGTAGGGATAGAAAAGGGATCGGATGTATTTGTAAGACCAATTCGGCCCCTTATCCTAACTACTCGTTGTCGTCTGCTTTAGTAACGACAAGCCAGGCGCTGACTTTTATGGACAAGGATCCTCTCCCTGTACTGGTGCCGTACCGGAGGCCACGAAGCGACAGGGGTCGTCGGCTCCCAGTGTTACCCGAACGCCCGTTCTAATAAGAGACGAGGTGCCGGGACCCTGAAAGAAGTTATAGCCTTCCCTGGATGTCATCCACGCGGATGGCCCACCGATGTATTTTCCCGCTCGCTGAGTCTCGTCAACAATCCTCGTTACCAGACTTTCATAAACCGGATCACCCTGGCGGCGGCCGCTAAAACTGCCGAGGTCGGAGCTGGCAATGAAGACGATGTCGACACCGTCCACAGCGGCAATCTCATCGGCGACAGCGACGCCGTCGGGGGTCTCGATCATGGCGATGATCATTATGTTGGCGTTAGCAGCCTGTCGATAATCCCGGCCCCAGAGGGCGCCATATTGACCGCCACCCTGGCTGCGTCTGCCCATGGGCGGATACTTGGCGTATTTCACCGCGTCTTTCATTTTCTCGGCGGTGTCTACCATGGGCACGATGATGCCCAGGGCACCGATGTCGGTGGCTTTCTGGATCGCGCCTTCGGTGGCATCAGGAACCCGGATAAAGGGGATCGCGGGCGCATCTTTACAGGCCCAGATCATGCGCGACACATCGGTAAAGCCAAGATGGCTGTGTTGCATCTCGATCCAGATAAAGTCGTAACCGGAATTGGCCATGGCACAGTAGATATCAGGGTCAGGCGTCGAAACCGTGCCACCGACTACCTGCCTGCCTTCGGCCAGCTTGGTCTTGACGGTATTGAAGATGCGAACCTGATCGCCGCTTTGTTGTCCGTAGGCGCTGGACAGCATCGATCCCAACAGTAGAAACAACAGGGAGAGCGTGAAATGGACTGTTCTCATTGTTAAAACCTCGCTTTTATTGCTGCGGATATTGAACCATAAATTCGGTTTTCATGCTCGAGATACTGGAATATTACGCCAATAACGCTTAACCAGAGGTTTCCTAAGTTTCCGAAACCATGGCGGCTCTTAATTTACCGTCCGCTTTGTCTTGTGTCTGCTGCTGTCGACGTGCCTCACCCTGTAGGCGAAGTGCCTCCCGGCTGTTGTTATCGATGCGTGCATAGTCATCACGCCAGTTACAATCTTCGCCCCAGGTGAACGGCGTTCTAGCGACTGTGTTCGCAGCTTCGGCGCTCTCCAGCAGCGACATGGCCTGGCGGATTATCTCGCCCTGCATCGCTTTATCATAGGGCTTTCCACATGGGTTTCCCAGGGGGAAATCCGAGTGCAGGTAACGCGGTACACCGCAATGTTCGACCACGTCCAGAGCCGATCCAATTACCACGGTGGGAATTCCATTGGTCTCCAAATGTCGCGCTACCAGACTCACGGTCTGGTGACATACGGGTCACAACGGTACCAGTATGGCGATATCGACCTCATCCTGCCGGCAGCGGGCGAGTACCTCCGGTGCGTCCTGTTCGAGGGTATTGCGCTGGCTGTATTCTGTGGGTACCGAATGAAAGCGGCTCGCCACAGAGCCAATAACGCCTTCGTCTTGCAAACTGTTCAACTGTGCCAGCGGGAGAAACGACGCGACGTCATCGGTATGGGTCATACTCTTGTGCCAGGACAATTCTTCGGTATACATGGATCGAGGAATGGGCGCGCTGGCCGTGGACCACACTCTGCGATCGACACGACCAGCCTCGGTGTCCGGCATCGTTGTCGTGATTACCCCGATGCGGGATTCACTCAAGGGTTTCTCAAGGTGGGTAAAAGGCGTAGTGTCGAACTGAGCCCATAGATAGTCTGTGGTGTAACCCTGGGCTCGATAATAATCCCGTGTTTTGATTATGTAAGAGACATCTTTAATTGCCACTAGCTGCTCCTTTTGTTGGTTGCGCCGAAGTCCATCGATAGCCTGGGCTGGTTAATAGCTTCGGGATTTCAGTTTCACAATGGCCTGCATCGATTCCCGCAGTCTTGCACTTGGATCAACCAAGGACTTCATGAAACGGCTTTATCATAGTGAAGTCAACATCGACCATGGTAGTCTTGCCATACTGAGTTCATTGCCCGCCGTTACAATGGAGAGGAAGAATCATGGGATCGAAACTACAGCGGCTGGCTACCGCAATGCTACTATATCTGGGTATAGCCGTATTGTGCCTACCAGCAAATGCACAACCAGGGGGACCTAACGTGGGTAGCGAATCACCAGTTGAAGGTGTCAGTTTTCGGTTTATCGAAAGCAATGGTCTGAGAATGCGTATCGCTGAAGCGGGCGAGGGTCCCCTGATCTTGCTGGCCCACGGTTGGCCAGAATCCTGGTACTCCTGGCGTCACCAGATGACGATGCTGGCAAATTCCGGCTATCACGTGGTCGCGCCCGATATGCGCGGCTATGGTGAAACCGACAAACCGGCAGACGTGGATGACTACGACATCGTTCACCTCGCTGGCGACATGGTGGGAGTGCTGGATGCCCTCGGCGAAGAAACCGCAATCATGGTCGGCCACGATTGGGGATCGATCGTGGCATGGAACGCCGTGTTGCTGCATCCGCAGCGCTTCTCCGCCCTAATCGCCATGAGTGTCCCCTATGGTGGACGGGCCCGGCAATCCCCAATGGTCGGTTGGAAGGCCGCCTTCGGTGATAACTTTTACTACATTCTCTATCACAACGAGCCTGGCGGTGTTGCTGAGGCAGAATATGATGCCAATCCCCGCGGCTTGCTGAGTCGACTTTATCTGTCACCGAGTTCGCCGCGGGAAGCACCGCTTGTTACCGATCCACTGCGCTCTGCCGGCGGCTGGATCGATCGTCTCGGAGAGCCCAAAGGAATGCCGGGTTGGTTAGAAGCCGATGATCTGGATTACGTCATATCCATGTTTGAAAAATCCGGTTTCCGGGGTGGCATAAACTATTACCGAAATTTTCAGCGGAACTGGGAGATCACCGATAATCTCGATGGGGTGAAAGTGCAGATGCCAACTCTGTTTATCGCCGGTGCGCGGGATGTGGTTATTGCAGGCGCGACCCAGGAGCAGTTGACCGGCAGCATGTCACGGGCCACCGAGGATTTGCGCGGCGTCGTGTTAATACCCGGGATTGGCCACTGGGTACAGCAGGAAGCTCCTGAAGCCACCAACGCCGCGATGCTGGAGTTCCTGCAAGGGCTATAGAGATCCGCCCATTACCCTCTAACGATGATTTTCTTCACCGGATCCCGCTGCCGCATCAGCTTCTGCGACCCGGGCGCCGCGCAGGATACCGGTGAGTCCATAATTCCATTCGTGGCAGGCCTACTCAAAGATCGGGCTGGCACTGCTGCCATAAAACTGCTTTACATGTGCCGGCAGAACTGGACGATTATCCAGTGGTACGATGCGGGAGTCGTCGGTAGTGCAATCCTTATTCAACAGGGTGCGGCCTGGGGCAACAGGGTCGTTGGCGCCACCGACGAGGGGCATCGCGCGTTGAGTATCAATCCTACGACACTACAACTCGATGATTCAGTCTCCGGTGTGGTGTTAGAGCCCAAACACCTGCAACAGGCGATGCGGCAGCTAGCTGATGTCGATCAGAGCAGTATCGCTCGACAGTTCCCTCTGAATGCCGAGTTCGTGGATTTCTTCGGCTAGGGGAGATTAACTTGTTCCAATGAATGTGAGGTGGCGGTGCCGACGAGGAACGTCTGATGGCGCTCGCTGCCTTGATAAAACAATTCATAAATGGGAGTCTGTCGCCTCAATTCCCTAATTTCGGATTTCTAATCTATAAAATCACTGAAGTGAGAATTTGATGACGCACTAAATAATGCCCCTTTGCTTGGAAGGAGATCGAAAATCGCACAATCAGTAGAAGAACAAATCCAACAGTTCCAGAACGGCTTAGAGCGTCGCAATCCTGGTGAGACAGAATTTCACCAGGCCGTTGCAGAGGTTGCTGGGAGCATAATCCCGTTTATTCAAGATAAACCTCTTTACAGAGAAATGCGTATTCTGGAACGACTTGCAGAGCCAGACAGAATTATTATATTTCGCGTGTGCTGGGAGGATGACGCCGGCAATACCAGGGTTAATCGGGGTTACCGCGTACAAAACAATAATGCCATTGGCCCCTATAAGGGAGGTCTGCGCTTTCATCCCTCGGTAACGCTCAGTATTTTGAAGTTTCTGGCCTTCGAACAAACCTTTAAAAATAGCCTTACCGGTTTGCCCATGGGGGGAGGAAAAGGCGGCTCGGACTTCAACCCGAAAGGCAAGTCTGATAATGAAGTTATGCGTTTTTGCCAATCATTTATGACGGAGTTGCGCCGTCATATTGGTCCGGATATCGATGTTCCCGCCGGAGATATTGGAGTTGGGGCCAGAGAAATAGGTTACATGTTTGGTCAATATAAGCGTCTAACCAATGAATTTACCGGTTCTTTAACCGGCAAGGGCTTGGAATTTGGTGGTAGCTTGATTCGCACAGAAGCCACAGGATACGGCGCGGTTTATATGTTAGATAACATGTTGCAAGCAGCGGGCAATAGTCTAGATGGCAAGCGCGTTGCCATTTCCGGCTCAGGCAATGTGGCGCTGTACGCGGCAGAGAAGGTGCGTCACCTCGGCGGGAAGGTTGTTAGCTTGTCGGACTCGTCTGGTTCTATTTATGACCCTGAGGGTATCGATGAGGAAAAGCTCAGCTATATGGTGGACCTGAAAACCGTTAGACGGGGTCGCATCGACGAATACGCAAAGGAATTCGGCACCGAATTCTATGCCGGTAAGCGACCCTGGCATATACAATGTGACGTGGCTTTGCCGTGTGCCACCCAGAACGAAGTATCCCTGAAAGACGCTAAGACTCTCCTTAAAAACGGCTGCATTGCCGTGTCCGAGGGTGCCAATATGCCGACTGAACAGGCGGGTATTGACGCCTACCTGGAGGCGAAGATTTTATTTGCCCCCAGCAAGGCAGCCAATGCCGGAGGCGTCGCCGTATCCGGCCTGGAAATGAGCCAAAATAGTGCGCGAATTAGTTGGAAAGAAGAGGAACTGCAAGATCTATTGCGTAATATCATGAGCGATATTCACGAGCGCTGTGCTGAGAACGGTCGGGAGGGTGATTACATTAATTACCTGAGAGGAGCCAATATTGCCGGTTTTATTAAAGTCGCCGATGCCATGTTGGCCTTTGGTATAGTGTAAATTTGGAGCTCCTGGTCAGCTTGAAATAATAACTACGAGCTCGAATATTTCATCGGTACATCTTGAGTTGGCTGAATTTTCACGCCTGCGCGACTGCTTGTTTGGATCGCTGCCGATTTCCCGGCCCCCTGCTTATCATTAGGGGGCCGCACAGTGGCGTAACTCCGACAGTATCTTGGCTAGTTTGCCCTCGACTTCAACGTCAGCTTTGCATCCCAGAATTTGATGCACTGGATAGCTTTGGAGCCTATCGAGGTCCTTGGTTACCGGGCTAGTGCTTGCCGCATTTATGGACTGATCCTTTCCTGCTTGCTGAGTCAGTCGATCCAATAATTCAAAATTCGCAATACTGAATTCATCTGCTCCGAAGGGACGAAGCAAACCATGCATGAGCAATCGAGAGACCATATTTTCCACCAGACCAGCCGAGATGCAGAGGCTCGTTGAGATTTCACCGATGACCTCCTGGAAGTTCGCGGTTAGAATCGGTTCATTGTCGGCATTATCTTCTTTTTCTTTACCAAGAAAATAGTAGCAGTACTGCAATTGTCGCAGTACATGATAGGAGGGGTCACCCGCAATCAATGGATGAACCTGTTGATTCACGTTCAACAAACGTTCGGTTAGGCAATTGATCACGTTGCTCAACCAGCTCGGTAATTGACTAAGACCCTGTTCCATCACCTCCTTTGTGATGATAGCCAATTCTGTTTTATCGATAGCATGAATAGTTGCTGAGCGAACGTTGTTGGAGATCAGTGCCATTTCACCAATGACGTTGCCCTTGCCCAGGGCAATCAGCAGGAAAGGCTCTTCCAGGGTGGGACCTTGCCTGAAGCGGATGGCTTTGTGCATATGGGCGTTGCCACTTGTGCGTCGAGTGTTTGCCATGGTCAGCCCTCGGCGTCTGAGCAGGATAATGTTCTGATGACCGAGTATCGCACCTGGCTGAATCAGGATTTACACTCCAGGGCATACAACAGCCTGCTGACTCCCGCCTCGAGACTGATGGCGAGGACGATCGCGGATCTTCAGGAGAGTCAGAAAATCCGGGAGAACGATCTGCTGGAGGCGATTGGCTACCGTAAATGCCAGCTCAACCGATCGATTCTGCGATGAATCCTCTTCAAATTGCTGCAGCCGCTGCTCCAGCTCCAGAATAATTGCACTCAACTCATCGATGCGACGTTCGGCCCGCCGTAATGCCTTCGACTGCGTGCCTTTGCGTCTTGGGAAAAGGCAGAGGCAGTATAGACGTGAATTGACGGAGGTTTTTACGGATTTAGAGAGTTAATTTGTCAATATCTTGGGGGAGCTTTTCTAATCCATTGTTGACTTGTCTCTACAAGATGTTAGTTTGTCAGTGTCGCGGATCATTGGCCTCGCATTTCCAAGCTAATCATTCGTAGTTAGCAGTTCCTAAAATTAACTAGTTCGCCGATTCCCTTGTATTCGAAGGGGCGTTAATTCGTACGCACAAAAGCAAGATAGAGTCTCACTGTAGTTAAAAGGCGTATTTGGGCTCTTGCTGGTTTTTCTACTGATGAGCTTTGGGGCTTATCGGGCAACTCGGTAGCTATTTAGTGAAATAACTTATTCCCAGTTAGATCTGGGATTTGCAGCCCTAAAGGGGAAGGGGCCCACTTTCCATGTTTTGTTGATGGTTAAGCGCGATGTTCTGAGATTGAGAATAGCGCCATAAATCCGAAATTAGATTTTTTTAGACTGTTAACTTGCTTGAATTGTGTCTTAAGCCTTCTCCAAAAAACAAACTATACAAGGGGATTTTTATGAATTATCTAGACAAAGGAGTTCCGCGCCTACTGGTCGCATTTGCGCTCTTCTGCCTCTCCTACACACCCACAGTCCTCTTCGCACAGGATGATGACGTAAGACGCATTGAAGAGGTGATTGTCACCGCGGAGCGCAGAGAAGCTTCGATTCAGGACACCTCAATTTCCATCACCGCG
>Ga0209445_1000546_pt1 | contig 21328 bp, 20 predicted proteins | sample MarorgKNORR_S2LV_4_FD_188223 | JGI IMG/M metagenome (GOLD analysis project Ga0209445, IMG submission 188223) | Marine microbial communities from the Southern Atlantic Ocean, analyzing organic carbon cycling - NADW_A/KNORR_S2/LV (SPAdes) (version 2) | ecosystem: Environmental > Aquatic > Marine >... | reverse complement strand
TCAGAAAATATATTAGAAATGCTGCACACTTCTTCTATTAAGTGTTTGTCTGGTAAAAAAATAAAATGTCAAATTGATTCTATATGTATTCACGGAGATGGCTTAAAGGCAGTTTCTATAGCAAAGGAATTAAAAAAAGTTTTAATAAAAAATAATATTCAATTAGTAAATTTAGATAAATTAAATTAATTTATTTTATAATTCTTCCAAAAACCACAAGGAGTATTGAATGCTTTGTAGCACAATAGTATGCTTAAAAATTTACTATTTTCATAACCTTTAAATAATTAAGGGACAATATTTTCATATTGTCCCTTTTAATAATGAAGAAAAAAATTATTTTTCAGCCCATGTAGGCATAGGATACTTTAGTTCACATACAGCTAATTCAAATGGATAAACTGTACAGTATTTACCATTTTGAACCTGCATTAATATTCCTCGAGTTTTTTCATTCTGACCATCAGGTCCAAATTTAACTCCACGGTAAGGAACAATTAAAGAGCTAGAATCAATATCCAGATCGACAAGTGCTTGTCTGATTTTCTCAGAATCCGTTGATCCAGCATTGTTGATTGCTTGTGCTAGAGCCATAAATCCTGTAAATGCCCTTGCTGGGACATCTGATAAATCTCTTCCTCCAGAATGCGTTTTAAACAAGTCATTAATTTTTCCAATCAATGGAATTGTACCAGCTAAGTCCGTATTAAATGGAGATCTTGTAATAACACCTTCGGCCTTGCTACCCATCGTTTCGATAAATTTAGGATCTGTATATCCCGCATTTTGAGCAACTAACAATTGTGGATTGTAATCCAACTCTTGTGCAGTGTTTAAAAAAAGATATGCATCAGCTGTATAAGATGAAGGCATTAACACATCTGGGCTTTTAGCCTTAAGCCTCTGAACCTCAGAACTTAAAGATGTTGTTTTTGCTTGATAACTAATTTTCTCAACAACTTCAAAGCCTTGTTCACTTGCCATTCTTTCTTGAGTAGAACCACTGTCAGTTCCCCAAAGAGTATCTTCATGAAGAATTCCAATAGTTTTTAAGTTTCCACCTTTGCTATTAAAGTCATTGATAAACTCAAACATTAATTGAGTGAATTCTCCATCATGTGGTGTAACCCTAAAGAAGTATTTGAAACCTCTTTGAGTTAGTTTTGGCGAAGTAGATTCACCATTCACCCAGGGTATTTTGGCACGTTCAGTAACCTGACTTGCAGCCCCAGTGACTGATGAATAATAAGCACCGAACATAGCGTGTACTTTTTCATCTTGTACCATTCTTTCGGTTTCACTAATGCCAATGTCTTGTTTTCCTCCATGATCACCGACAACAATGGTAATTTTAGCGCCATTCAAACCAGATAAACCTTCTTCTTTAGATAAAGGTATACCAAGATCATGACTATTATTAATAATATCTAAAGCAGTTTTAACAGCTGCAACCGCGTCTATCCCAACTTGAGCAACTGGCCCCGTTAAAGGATACAGAACCCCTATTTTTACCTCATTTGCATTACTTTGAGTAACAAGCGATAAAGAAAAGCAAATTATAAAGGTAAAACATGTTAATAATTTCTTCATATTTCCTCCCATCGATAATGAATACTAACATATGACTTGAATGAAAATATGTAAACATTTAAATCCTTATTTTGAGAGGTTAAATTGACAATTGAGATAATTATTCAAGCAATCGTTTCAGGCTTATTAATGGGGTTCATTTATGCGCTCATTGCGGCCGGTTTAAGTTTAATTTTCGGATTAATGGAAATTGTAAATTTTGCACATGGAGAACACCTTATGTTATCAATGTTTTCTTCATTTTGGTTATGGACTTTACTTGGCCTAGATCCAATTATTTCAATTCCTATTACTATGCTAATTTTAGCAATCAGTGGAATTTTAACCCACTATCTTTTAATTCGATATATTTTAAAAGCAAAAATGCTTGTGCAAATTTGTGCAACATTTGGTCTGTCAATATTTTTGCGTTCTCTTGCACAGTTTTTATGGACACCTGATTTTAGAAACATAGCAAACCCCCTTCTAGAAGGAAGATTAGAAATCGCAGGTATATTTATTGGCCAGCCGCAATTCTATGCTAGTCTTGTGTGCTTATTATCATTTTTATTATTATATTTATTCGTAAATAAATCCGAAACTGGGCTTGCTTTACAAGCGACAGCACAAGATCGTGAAGCAGCAGAAACATTAGGTATAAATTCAAACAAAATGTTTGCATTAGGTTGGGCATTGGGTTTGTCTTGCGTAAGCGTTGCAGGGACAATGATGTCTAACTTTTTTTTTATTTTTCCTGATGTAGGTGTGCATTTTGCATTATTTGCTTTTGTAGCTGTTGCTCTGGGTGGTTTTGGAAGTATTATCGGCTGTTTAGTTGCAGGCATTATAATTGGTTTAGTAGAATCTTTAGGTGGCTTGTTAATCGATCCCTCTTACAAATTACTCTATGTTTTTTTCATATATTTAATTATCGTAATTTATCGTCCCCAAGGATTGTTTGGCAGATAACTAATGAATAGCAATTTACAAAATGCAAAACTTGAACCCTTATGGCATACTAACAAAATTGTTATTGCATTAATTTTTATTCTAGTAGCTTCACTTTTATTTTTTCCTTTAATTAACCCTTCAAACTTTCAACTACACTTAATGATTATGATTTTTATGTATGCCGTAATGGCACAATCATGGAATGTTATAGCAGGTTTTTCTGGTCAAATAAGCTTAGGTCATGTTATTTTTTTTGGAATAGGAGGTTACACAAGCTCTTTTTTTTATGTAGAGTATGGCATTTCTCCTTGGATAGGAATCATCATAGGAATTTTATTTTCTTCTCTAGTTGCCATAGCAATTGGAATTCCGATGTTAAGACTTTCTGGACATTATTTTGCTATTGCCACACTGTTAATTGGATTTAGTTTTCAGATTATTTTCCAAAGATGGGACTTAATAGGTGCAGCTTCAGGTCTTTGGATTCCTTTAAATTGGGACAACCCTTGGTTAGCATTACAGTTTCATGAAAGTAAAATCCCTTATTATTATATTTTTCTAATTGTTTTTTTATTATCTTATTTTTATATTTGGATCCTTTATAGATCAAAAATAGGATTTAAGTTACGAGCCATTCGAGACGATCCTCAAGCAGCGACCAGCCTAGGCATACCAATTGCAAAATATAAAATTATAGCTTTTGTAATTTCTGCAATTTTAATGTCTCCAATGGGAAGTTTATTTGCACAATATATTTTAGTGATTGAACCAGCAAGAATGTTTGACATTGAAATCTCTATAATTGTCTTGCTAATTGCAGTTATGGGTGGCGTTGGTAATGTTTGGGGTCCACTAATAGGAACAATAATTTTAATTCCGCTTTCAGAATACACCAGAGTATTTTTCGGGGGAACAGGAGGATCTGTTGATCTAATAATTTATGGTATTTTAATAATGTTAATATGTATTTTTCGACCTAGTGGGCTAATTTCTTTTTTTCCAAAAAATATTCTTGAAAGAAAAAAATTTTGATGACTAATATCTTAGAAGTTAAAAATTTAAGTAAATCCTTTGGTGGGATAATTGCAAATAATAATATCTCTTTTGAAGCTAATTCAGGAGAAATTATTGGTATTATAGGACCCAATGGTGCTGGAAAGTCTACATTATTCGATTTAATTACTGGCTATACGAAACCTGATACAGGAGGAGTTAAATTTAATGGTCAAAACATTCTTAATTTACGTCCAGATTTAATATCTTCTTTAGGTATTGGAAGAACATTTCAAAAACTCAAACCATTTCTCGATCAAACTCTATTGGAGAATGTGATGATTGGAGCTCTAGCTACAGGTATTAATTTAAATCAAGCAAGGAATAAAGCATTAGAGATGATTGATCTTGTTGACCTGATAGATAAACGCCACCATTTTGCTAAAGAACTTTCAACAGGTCAACGTAAAAGATTAGAATTAGCAAGAGCTATGGCAACAGAGCCAAAATTATTAATGATGGATGAAGTAACGGGTGGAGTTGACCAAAAAACAGTTCCAGGTCTAGTAAGACTTATTAAAAAATTAAATAAATTAGGAGTTACTATTTTGACAATTGAACACAACATGAAAGTAATTATGGATATATCTCATAAAATATTAGCTTTAGATCAAGGAAAGAAAATAGCTTTTGACAAACCAAAAACTGTCCAACTAAATGAAAAAGTTATTGATGCTTATCTAGGAGGAGTCAATGCTACTTCAAGTTAAAAACATTGATGTTTCTTACGATGAATTTCAAGTAATTTGGGATGTTTCAATATCAATTGATAAAGGTGAAATGGTAGCGTTACTAGGTCCTAATGGATCTGGGAAAAGTACAATACTAAATTCAATAAGCAATTTAATTCAACCAAAAAATGGAGAAGTATTATTTAATAATGAAAAAATCCATTTATCTCCAACTTATATGAGAACTAAAATAGGAATATCACATGTTTTAGAAAGAAGAAGAGTTTTTCCTTTCTTAACTGTAAAACAAAATCTTCTACTAGGTGCTTGGCATGGGGAAGCTAAAATGCAAAAAGAAAAAACATTGGATGAAATTTATATAATTTTTCCAATATTAGCTGATAGGTCAAATCAACTTGCACACACTATGTCTGGAGGAGAACAACAAATGTTAGCAATTGCAAGAGGTTTAATGGGTATTCCAAAATTATTAATGGTAGATGAACCATTTTTGGGTTTGTCTCCAAAGATGATTGAAAAAATAAAAGAAATTTTTTATGAGATTGTGAGTAAAGGAATTGCAATTTTATTTGTAGAACAAAATGTAAAACTAGCCTTAAACATGGCTGATCGAGGATATGTCCTTGAAAGTGGCCATCTAGTTATAGAAGGAAAATCAGATTATCTATTAAGCAGTGAAAAACTTAAAAAGGTTTTTTTAGGATAATAATTACAAGGTTGCTAAATCTGAATTTAATTTATCAGTAATTAACATACATCCTGGTTTATGAGTAATACAAAAATCTAATTTTGATTTTTCTAAAATTAATTGCGGTGTAACTCCGCAAGCCCAGAAAACTGGTATTTCATTATTTTTCAAAGGGCTTGGTGGATCACCATATTCAGGGTTCATAATATCTTTCACCCCAATTTCTTCAGGATTGCCAAAGTGAATTGGAGCACCGTGAACTGAAGGAAATTTAGAGCAAATTTGAATTGATTTAATCGCATCTTTAGTGGAAAGTGGCCTCATGGAAACCACCATTTTCCCTTGAAATTGTCCTGCGGGCTCACATTCAATTGAAGTTCTATACATTGGCACGGTAGTATTATTTTTTATATGTTGAATTTCAATTCCTGCTTCTATTAAAGGTAACTCAAACGACATTGAACATCCTAAAATAAAAGTTACTAAATCTTCATTCCAGTAATTTTTTATATCTAAAGGCTCATCTACAATCTCGCCTTTCTCCCAAATTCTGTATTTTGGGACATCTGTTCTAATATCAATGTTACCTAAATCTCTTAAATTAGGATCCCCTTTATATCCAAGTCCAATTAGTGGGCACGGTTTAGGATTCTTCTGACAAAAAGTTTCAAAGTGTATTGAGTATTTGCTTGGTAAAATGCATACGTTACCTTGTACATACTGATTTGCTGTACCAGCTGTTTGTTTATCATATTGATTATTTCTAATTATTTTTCTAGCTTCGGTTGGATCTTGTATATTTAACATTAATTACATTCTACCACCAACTACGAGGAATGTTGAGGTATTAGTTGCTTGTTTTTAGTGATTAGCTTCCTACAAAAAGAAAAATAACCATCCAGATAAAAACAAAAATAATAGCAAATACCCATGGGTGAATTTTAATATAGTTATATGTTGCCTTACCCAATCCAAATGACATTAAAGTTCCGACAACAATAGCAAAGACCGAAAGAAGTATAAAAAATACTTTTATCGTTATCATTGGCTCACCCTACCACCAACTACGAGGAATGTTGAGTTGATAGTTATTTAAATTTATCACAAATCAATATTGTAGCGCTTAAGTCTTTTTTTTAAATATTCTCTATCTATATTACAATCCTTGTAACCTTGATTTATTATATCCACATACCATCTTTGAGGGGGTTTAAATGAATATTGTCTTTTGATAATATAGAACATAATCTTCTCATCATTGATTGTAAAAAAATCTTTTGTATATTTAATTGGAAACCCTTCGTAGTAATCAAGCTCTTTTTCATCACTTGAAGAAATTTTCCAAACCCCGCCCGGAACTGTTGAATCTGGTTTTTTAATAATATTTGCAGTTCCATAATTTCTGTTAATCGCACAAAAAGAAAGTTTATAACCCTCTATAAAAAAGCTTTTTATGTATTTAGGATTTTTACATCTTTCTTTCATTTGCTCATGACTAAGATTGCTCCCATAGGCGAAATACAGCATATCAAATTATTCTACTATCAACCACGAGGAATATTAATAGCAAATCTCTTTTTTATTCTACTTTTTCTTTTGATGAATATTCGCTAATCAAACTATCCGAAAGCTGTTTATTTGGCACCGTTTTCATTCGTTCAAATTCATGCTCAAATGACCCCAACCCTTCCGTAAGACCTTTTACTTCAATAATTAAATTAAATATTTCACAACCAGGTATTTCAGCTTCTAAAACCTCAAAACCCGCCCATCCTTCTTTTGGCAGATTGTTCTTAATCATGCCTCTTTTACTCGTAACTAGAGTATAAATATTATTTATATCTTGAGAAGGTATTAGAAATCTCACCTTATGATAAGGCTCAAGCAAAATCGGTTTACAGTTTTTCAATGTTTCTCTTAAGGCTTTGGTACCCGCTATGTGAAATGAGTTTGAATTTGAATCGACATCATGGGTTTTGCCATCTTTTAAAGTAACTTGCACATCCATTACAGGAAAGCCAAGAGGGCCCTTTTGCATACATTCTTTGCATCCTTTTTCTACGGACGGAATATAGGTTTTTGGAATTACACCACCTACAATTTTATTCTCAAATTTAAAATATTCTCCTCTGGGTAATGGCTTTACATCTATAACAATCTTAGCATATTGTCCTGCTCCTCCAGATTGTTTTTTGTGAGTTGTAATATGATCAGAAACGCTACCCTGAATAGTTTCATGAAAAGCAAAGTTTATTTTTTCTTCTTTTGTTTCAATATTATAATTATTTTTTAATTTATTTAATACTACACGCAGATGAATTTCTCCCTGTCCCCATATTAATAATTGTTGAGTAACTGTATTGCGTTCAATGACGTAGGAAGAGTCTGTTTCTAGAATTTCTTTTAATGACTCCGACAATTTCACATCATCTTCTCTTTTTATTGCTCTGATGGCTTTTGGATAAATGGGTTGCGGTGGAATTGGAAGATTATGACCTTTTTTTATTTCTTTTTCTCCATCAGATATTAAGTCCCCTGTATTTATTGCCTCTATACGAGATAAACCTATTATATCGCCTGCTTTAGCTTTAGAAATCTTTACGAATTCTTTTCCTTTTAAGGAAAACAGGTTTTGTAAACGGATACTGTTTTGTAAGGAGCTCCCTTCCTCCAATTCGCCAGACCACACTCGCGCAATGCTTTGTTTTCCACGATGAGGAATAAAATTTGTTTTGAAAACTTGTACGCAAGAAACGTTATTTGTAATTTTAAATCCATTTCTTTTAATCGTTTCTTCATGGGATGGGCAATCATGCCTAATACTTTTCAGCAAACGACGAATTCCCGTTTCATTTTCCGCAGAGCCAGTAAGTACTTCAACAATTTTATTGGCGGCTATGTCTTTTTTTAAATTTTCATAAACTTCTTCAGTTGAAGTTGGAAGGTCTTCTATAATTTTTTCCATTAATGTATCGTCAAAATCAGCTAAAGTTTCAAGTAATTTTTCACGAATTTCAACACGGGTGGATGAAAGTTGTTCTGGTACTTTAACTATTTGTGAAGGCTTGTCCTTTTCATAGACGTAAGCCCTTTCATGAATAACATCAGCAGCACCAATAATTTTATCTCCTTCTCGTATAGGTATTTGCCTTATTACTAATGGGCAAGGGGAGTACTCTTGAACCGCTCCTAATAATTCCTTGATATCAAAATTAAAGTTATCAACTTTGTTAATAAACAAGATATGAGGTATGTTCATTTTGTTTAAATAGTAAAAATAAGGAACAAGAGATAAAATTTTTTCTTTTAAAGGCTCCATAACAATAATGCTTAAATCAGAAATTCTTGCTGCTTGTAAAAATTCGTTAATAAATTCACTAGAGCCGGGACAATCAATAAAAGTATATTCCTCATTCATAAATTGAGCGTTTGAGACGCCCATTGATATGCTCATCCCTAATTCATGTTCTTCGATTAAGTGATCAGACAAAGTGCTATTCGTTTTAACTTGACCTTTGTTATGAATTTGTTTGCAAACATTTAAAATACTTTCCATCAAAGAAGTCTTCCCACTTTGGTTTGGCCCGACAATAGTAATGCATCTTGAAGAATTTATTTGAGTTTTCATCAGTTTATCCTACCACCAACCACTGGGAATGTTGAGGGTAAATTACAGAATGTTGAGGGTAAATCACAATTAAGCCAATCTGTAAAGAACTGGCATAGCGGCCACATTGTTTGCCTCAAAATTGTTTAGGACAAATTTCCTAAAACTTCGCTTAAATATTAAGGAGAAAAATATATCTATCAAGTGATCCCAACGACAATGATTAATGTTGAGGGGTTAATATATTTTTTTGACAGCTTTGAAATGCCCTGGACGATGTTCCCCAAGTTCAAGGACGCCAATTAATTTTTTCCAAATATCGATGGCTCCAGCTGTTTCTTCTGGACCGATAGCGTCGATGACTTGTTTATTGAGTGGACCTTCAATAGCAGCAAGTTCTTTTTTAGCTTTACCAAGATACCATGCGTTACGGTCTTTAATAGCAATATCAATAAAACCGGCATTCTTTAATGCTTGCTCATAACACTTAAGTGAATACATATACATATCAAGTCCTTCAGCTGCAACATACTCCTGCATTTGTATTGAAGGAGGGTTATTATCTATCCGCATCCAATCACTTACAGCAACCATACCACCAGGCTTGAGTACTCGATAAATATCTTTTATTAAATCTTCTTTATTTGGAATATGAAGAAATACCTCCTTACTAAACACAAGGTCAATTGATTCATCTAAAATATCAAGGGGTCCAGGTTTAACACAACGAAAATGTGCAAGGCTAGAAAGGTCATACTTTACCGCTAGTTCTTCAGCACGTTTAATAACTAATGATTCAATATCAATTCCCAATACTGATTTTGCACCGTGGCTTTTGATAAGATGTATTGCAGCTCCACCACATCCACAACCGATATCAAGAACAGTTTTTTCTGATGCGTCAATCCCTTTCATTACTTCATCTATTTCATCTGTTCCGCCAGGCGAAAGAAATCCTTCACCCCATACAGTCTTTAATAAATTTAGCTGTTTTGGTCCGTAATGGCCTTCATCTGTTAAGCTCATATTTTATTCATCACGATTATCCTACCACCAACCACGAGGAATGTTGAGGGGTATTTATTTGTAAAATAATAAAGAATTAAGATATATGTTTGGCAAAATAATGAATTATGACAAAATAGACGCAAAAGAATTAGGCCAAAGTCTTAAAGGACTTGGGATTAATTTGTTAGTCTCTAGTGTTAAGAATACGAGCACCTTTTTAAGAACAATATTTAATATAGAACTTTTTCAACAAACCGATGATTTCGCCATTGCGAAATACGAAAATCAAATATTTCAACTTCACGCAGATACAACATATCATAATAATCCTTTACCAAGCCTTCTTCCTGAAAATGGGGCAAGAGGAGCAGGTGTTGAAATTCGTTTGTATAATTCTAATCCTGATGTTGCAGAAAAACTTGCTCGTAAATACAATTATAAAATTTTACAATCTTGTACAAATAAACCACATGGACTTCGTGAGTGTTATATTCTTGATAACGACGGATACTGTTGGATTCCTAGTAGTCAACAAGACTGATCAACCACGAGGAATGTTGAAGGGTTTAATTTATATTATTTTTTTTCAACTTCATCCAATAATGATCTTAGGTCAAGTGGTTCGGTATACATAGTTAGATTTTTGTTTTCATCTTTGGGCCACATGTTTTGAGGCCTATCCCAATATAACTCAACACCGTTTTTATCTGGATCATCTAAATACAAAGCTTCGCTTACTCCGTGATCGCTAGCACCTGTTAAGGTAATGTTATGACTTTGTAGTCGCTGTAAGGCATCAGCTAGTTCTTTTCTCTCAGGATACAAAATTGCTAAATGATAAAGTCCTGTTGAACCAACTGGAGGTGATGCCCCATTATTACTTTCCCAAGTATTTAGACCAATATGATGATGATAGTCACCTGCAGCAATAAATGCAGCTTGATCACCAATCCGTTGTTTGAGAATAAATCCTAACACACCACAATAAAAATCTAACGAACGATCAAGGTTTGATACTTTGAGATGGATATGTCCGATTTTAACATTTTTATTAATTGATTTCATTTCCATTATATTTACCACCAACCGCGAAGGATGTTGAGAGGTATTATTTAATTAAATAAGAAAATACCTGTTCAATAGAATCTTCGTGAGCCTTTTGATTATACGCTTTAGTTAGTGTAATGTTATTTACTGTTACTGAATGTTTTTCTCTTTTTTCATCAAACTTACGGAAACTATCGGGATATAGTACAACCTCTAACGGAAATTTATTTTTTTGGGCCAATTGTTGCAAATCTTTGTAAACTTCAACCGATTCAATTTCATCTTCAATGCCTGCAAGTATTAGTGTGGGGATTGTAATTTTAATATCACTAATCTTGCCCCACATTCTTCCCATTCTAGACCAATATTTGCTGTTGGGATAGAAAGCAATTAGTGAATGAAATTCAACTTTAGAAGAGAAAAAATTAACTGGTCAAATTAAAAAATAATTATTATTTTCTTCCAGCAGTAAGTGCAACAGCAGCAACAATAACAACACCAGTTGTTAAGTCTTTGTAAAATGGTTCAGCATTAAGAATGTTAAAACCATTGGTTATTAAGGCCAATAACATTACGCCAGATACTGAACGCCATACAGCTCCAGATCCTCCATATATACTCGTTCCACCTAAAATTACTGCAGCTATTGCTTGCAGTTCCATTCCTAGGCCAGCTTGTGGGGCACCCATGGATATTCTTGATACTTGAATAGCTGCTGCAATTCCACAAGCAAAACCACAAAAAGTAAATGCAAAAATTTTTGTAAAATTAGCCTTAATCCCAGATAATATAGCAGCATCTTCATTGCCACCTACAGCATAAATATAGCGTCCAATTGTTGTTTTATTGAGTATAAAGGTAGTTAACAGTGCAAAAACAATTAGAATGTATACCGAATAATGAACCGTAAACAGTTTATCTCTTCCAAGCCACGTAAATTCTTTCATGCGTACGGAAATTAAAAAACCACCAGTAATTAAAATTGCAATGCCTCTGAAAACTAGACTTGTTGCTATAGTAGCTAAAAAAGAATGGACTTTTAATGAAGTAATTAAAACTCCATTTATATAACCCATAATAATTCCAATAAATGGAGTTACAGCCAAACCTAAAAAAGGATTGATGTTTACAGCAATCCAGGCTGCCGAAACAGTGGCCACACCAAATATTCCTGCAGTCGAAAGATCAAATCCTCCAACAATAATTACCAATGTTAGAGCGCTTGCAATTATTGCCAATGGGGCATTTTGATTTAAAATATTTAATAAGTTTCTAGGTGTTAAAAAGGCTTCACTAGCAAAGGAAAGAATAATCATTAGTAATACGATCAAAATTAAAACTGCATAATTTCTTGAAAAATTTATTATATTAGCTAACTGCATGATTGTTCATGTTATTCTTTTTTGCACCAAATAGTGAAAACAAAACTTTATCCAATGAAGAATCTTGAGGAATAATTTCATCATAAGTTTTTCCATTTTTGATTAAATAAGCTCTATCAGCCAATCCCATTACTTCTTCAAGTTCAGAAGAAACTAGTATCACACCAACTCCCTTGGATGCTAACTCTCTAATCAACTCATAAATTTTTCTTTTTGCCCCAACATCAACTCCGCGCGTTGGTTCATCAAGTAAAATTAAATTTGGAGAATTAAACATCCATTTCGCAAATAATACTTTTTGTTGGTTACCCCCGGAGTAGTAAGATATGTTACCATCAATAACATTTGGTTTAATATCTACCTGATTAATTAATTTTTGAACAAGAGTTTTTTCTTTAAGTCCGTTTAAGATTTCAAGATTACTAATCTTATTTAAGTTTGTAATAGATATATTAGATTTTGTATTTTGAGTAAAAACTAATCCTAATTTTCTCCTATCCTCAGGAATCATCACAATACCTTTTTTTATAGCATCGTTGGGATTTTTTATTTTTAAATTTTTTTCAAAATACTTCATTTTGCCGTGTAAAATTTTATCCGCTCCAAATATTGCTCTTAGTGTCTCTGTTCTCCCACTTCCAACAAGTCCAAGCAAACCAACAATTTCACCATAGTTTACTTTTAATGATACGTTCATAAGTCCTGTATCTGTTTTTAATTTATCAATTTCAAAAATTGTTTTATGATCTTCAATTGAAGAAAATTCTTTCTTTGGAAATGTTATTGTGGCTGGTTGACCAAGCATTGCTTCAACTAACATTTCTTTGTTTTCATTTTCTATCGCACTTGTTCTAATAAGTTTGCCATCTCTTAAGATTGTAACTTTATCGCACACTTCTAGGATGGCATCTAAGAAATGAGAAATATAAATAATTAAATATTTAGATGACTTTAATTGTAACATCAAAGCGTGTAGTCGATTTATTTCATCTTTCGTAAGTGAAGATGTTGGTTCATCCATTATTATGATTTTCGCATTCCGTGCTAAGGCTCGCATAATTTCAACTTTTTGTTGATCTGCTATACGTAAATTACCCACGATATCATTGGGGTTTAATCCAAAACTAATTTTTTCTTCAAGTTGATAAAAAAAATCTAAATTTTTTTTTTCAAGAACACCAAATTTATTTTCTTCAATGCCAAGAAAAATATTTTCAAATACAGACATTAGAGGAACTAATGCAAGTTCTTGATGAATCATTGCAACGCCATTATCAAGGGCAGTTTTAGGAGACCATTTTTCAATTTCTTTGTTATTAAGAATTAATTTTCCCTCAGAAGATTGAAGATAGCCACCAATAATTTTTCCTAAAGTTGATTTTCCAGCACCATTTTGACCAACCAATCCATGTATTTCGCCAGCCATTAATTCCAGATTGATATCATCTAGTGCTTTAGTGCCACCAAATGATTTTGATATGTTAATCGTTTTAATATTAAATAAGGAGCCAAGTCCTTTATTTTTAGAACTAGGCTCCTTTATATTATTCATTTAATTTTTTTTTCTTAAATATTTAGCCTTCCCACTCTGCTTCCCAGTTTGGATTGGCGTCTAACACTTCTTTAGTTACAATTGGATCAATTGCACCAACTGTATTCATGTCAAAGACTGCATTAACTTTTTTTCCTTGAAGTGCGCCTATAACAGCTTTGGCAGCTTCATAACCTTCTGTGAAAGGAAAATAAGCATATGTTGCATCCCATCTTCCTTCTTTAATTGCTTCAATACCTATAGCAGATGCTCCACCTCCCATAAGGTAAAGATCTGGAACATTGTAACCTGCGTCAGCAAGAGCGATTTCAGCACCAATTAAATGTTGATCAGCATTGGAAAGAATAGCATGAACATTTTTTGTAGCTTGAAGAGCATCAGTCATTCCAGTTAATGAAATATCTGGGCTGTAGTTTCCTTCAACCGTGGATCCAATTTTAATATTTGAATGTTGACCCAATACATCTAAGAAAACGTCATATCTTAGTTTATCAAATGGATAAATTTTTAGACCAATAATTATAATAACATTGCAAGGATCCTTATCTTTGCAAAATTCTACTACTCCTTCAGCTTGCATTGTTGCTCCTGCTGTTGGAGATCCAGCGGCAGTTACAGTAAGTCCTTCAACTTGAGGTTCAAGCGTTTCAAGATCTGGACCAATTGGGAAAAGAGCAGCTCCAACTTTCATACCCGCTGCTATAGCTTGTTCAAGAGCACCAGCTACACCTACAGTATCATTTGGACAAATTACTAAACCATCAAATTCACCTGAAGTTACAACATCTTCAATTTGTGTATATTGTAAAGTTCCATTAAATTCTCCATTATATATTGCAGCTTCTGCACCAGCTTCAGTGGCTGCTGCTTTTACACCTTCCCAGACAGCTTGGTTGTAACCATTCTCACTAGAAGCAGCAAAAAAAGCGATTTTTAAATCTTTTGCTGAAGCGCTGTTTAAAATAAATAATGAACTACATATGATAAAAACATAATTAAATAATTTCATTCTACCTCCTAAAAAAAATTATATTAATAAATAGTCGTAATGGTAACAAAGGCAAATTAAGAAGTCAATGGCATCCTAATCAGCTCAAGATGATTTTATAATATCATATTTAATGATTGATTTTATAGATAAGATATGGTTATTTTTAATTTCTTAGGGGCTTTAACATTTATGGTATTCAACGATGGTTTATAGAGTTGCAGCAGATATTGGAGGCACATTTACAGATATAGTCATAGAAAATACATCAGATAAAGTTTTTTCAACAATAAAAGTTCTTTCTACGCCTCAAAACCAAGCCATTGCAGTACTTGAAGGTCTAAAAAAAAATATTTCAAATATTGATGAAATTGATTTTATCGTTCATGGAACTACTGTTGGTTTAAATGCTTTTCTTGAAAGAAAAGGTTCAAGAGTTCTATTGGTTATGACAGCAGGTATAAGCGACACCTATACTATTGCAAGAGGTGACAGAAAAGAGCTGTATAATGTTCAATATACCAAACCAGAAGTACTAGTTCCTAGAAAAGATGTTGTAGAGGTTAGAGAAAGGATGAAATGGAATGGTGATATTTTAACAAATATCAACAAAGAAGACATAATAACAATTATAAAAAAAATTAACGATGAAGATATCAAAGCAGTAGCAATTTGTTTTTTGCACTCATATGTAAATCCAGAACATGAACTAAAGGCTCTTGAATTAATCCGGGAAAAAGTAAGAAGTGACGTTGTAATATCTTTATCACATACCCTAGCTAGAGAGTGGAGAGAATATGAAAGAGGATCTACAGCAATTATGAATAGTTATATTGGCCCAGTAACCAATAATTATCTAAAATCTTTAGAGAGTAATTTATTAAAGGAAGGATATAAGCATCCACTTTATATAATGCAATCCAATGGAGGTGTGATTCGCGCCAAAACGGCTATAGAACAGCCGGTCAAAACTCTTTTATCAGGACCTGTTGGAGGAACAATAGGAGGAGTAACTTTATCAAAAATAACCGGAAGGAAAAATCTTATTTGCGTGGATATGGGGGGAACTTCTTTTGATATGAGTCTTATTGTTAATGGAGAGCCATTTATAACGAATGAAACAGAGCTTGAGCATCTTCCTTTATTAATTCCTTTAGTAGATATTCATACTATTGGAGCTGGAGGAGGTTCCATTGCTTGGTTAGAAGCCGGCGCTCTTAGAGTAGGTCCTCAAAGTGCTGGGGCAGAACCTGGCCCAGCTTGTTATGATAGAGGTGGACAACAACCTACTGTAACTGACGCAAATTTTTTCTTAGGAAGAATTGGAACAGAATCAAAATTAGGTGGATGGATGAAATTAAATTACGATGCATCTAATGAAGTACTTAAAAACCTTGCTGAAAAACTTTCAATATCAGAACTAGAATTAGCTGAGGGTATTTTATCAATTATTAATGCAAAAATGGCTGATGCCATTAGAACCATAACAGTTAAACAAGGTATAGATCCAAGAGAGTTCACTTTAGTAGCTTTTGGAGGAGCAGCACCCATGCATGGGGTTTGGTTAGCTGAAGAATTAGAGATTAATGAAACTATTGTACCAAATGATCCGGGCACATTTTCAGCTTGGGGTATGTTACAGACTGATATCCGAAAAGATGTAACAGTTAATTTTTTTCATGCTTTCAGTAATTTAAATGAAAATAAAATTATTAATAGTTTTGAAAAACTAACAAATGAAGCTACTGACTTGCTTTCTCAAGAAAATGTTAAAGAGAGCGATATGTCATTTAATTTGACTGCTGATATGAGGTATATTGGTCAAGAATACTATGTAAACGTTCAGATTAATAAACCAATTAAACTAGAAGAAATAAACAAATGTTTTCATGAAACTTATGAAAAACAATATGGGCACTCTACGCCTGATGGACCAATTGAATTTATTAATTTACGACTAGTAGCTACTGGACATATACCAAAGACTTCTGAATTTGTAAAAAAATTTCATCAATCTGCCGAGGTTAATGAAAACAATCGCAGTGTATTTTTTGACAATAATAAATATGATACTGAAGTTTTAAATAGGGCTAATATAAAATCAGATAAATCCGTAGAAGGGCCGGTAATCATCGAGGAAGAAACGGCTACAACAGTTGTTCCTCCTAAATATTATTTAAAAAAAGATAATTTTGGAAATTTAATTATTACAAAAAAACAATGATAAAAGCAGATCCAATTAGCACCGAAATTATTAGAAACGCATTTGTTTCTATAGCGCAAGATATGAATGCAAGTTTAATACGAAGCGCTTATACTCCTGTTATTTATGAAGGCAAAGATTGCGTAGTTGCCTTATTAGATGAAAAAGGCAATGTGTTAGGACAATCATCTGGATTACCATTATTTCTTGGCAACTTGGAAGTATGTGTAAAAGAAACAGCAAAAATTTATGGTTGGGATTATTTTAAAGAAGGTGATATCCTTTTTGTTAATGATTCTTATTTTACTGGCACACATCTCAACGATATAACAATTTTTGCACCTATTTATTGGAATAATCAATTAGTTGGTTTTTCAGCAAGCAGAGCACATTGGTTGGATGTTGGAGGCAAGGATCCCGGCGGCCCTATGGATTCCACAAACATTTATCAAGAAGGATTTAGATGGTCTCCAACAAGACTTTATGAAGATAACAAACCTAAAAAAGAAATAATTGATTTCATGAAAATGAATGGTCGATTTGGTTATTCTCTTGAAGGAGATATGAATGCTCAGATTGCTGCTGGTAAAACAGGAGAAAGAAGATTTCAAAGTATACTAGATCGTTTTGGGCTTGAATTAGTTAGATCAGCAAGGGATGAAATTTTTAAGCAAACAGAAGAACTTGAAAGAGAAGCAGTTAATAAAATTAAAGATGGTGAATATTTTGCTGAGGGGTATTTAGATGATGATGGTTTAGGTAGTGATCCTGTTAAAATCAAAATGAAAGTTATTGTAAAAGGTGAATCAATTATTATTGATTTTGATGGGTCATCACCACAAGCACAGGGACCTGTTAATTGTGGTTTTGCGCAAACCATTTCAGCTTGCCGGGTTGGTTTTAAATTATTAATTAATCCTAAAAGACCTGTTGATGGTGGAACATTTAAAACATTAGAAGTTAAAGCTCCAGAGGGATCAATTTTTAAAGCAGAAGAACCTGCAGCTTGTCAGTGGTATTTTTCAAGTCTTGGTTTATTGATTGATGCTTTTGTTAAAGCATTATCGCCTGTGGTAAAAAAAGACTCAGCTGCTGCTCATTATGGAGATTCAATGGTTATTTTTATTGGAGGTATTGATCCCAGAAACAAAAATCCTTTTTTATCAGTAGAACCGACATGTGGTGGTTGGGGCGGTTTTCCAAATTCAGATGGAGCAAATGGTTTAATTAACAATGTTAATGGTGGATTTAAGGATCTTCCAATAGAAATATTTGAAAATAAGTATCCAGTTTCTATTTTTAATTATGGATTTAGAAAAGATTCAGGGGGGCTTGGAAAATTTAGAGGAGGGTGTGGTCTTTATAGAGAATATACTATTAATGCTGATGGGTTTGTATCTCTTTGGTTTGAAAGATCTGTTACGCCGGCATGGGGTTTATTTGGTGGTAAGGACGGTATTATCCCTGATGTAAATATTCAACATCCAGATGGTAAAGAAGAAAAGAAAATGAAGGCAAGTGCAATGCCAATTAAAGCAAATACAATTATAACAACATATACTGGCGGCGGCGGCGGTTTTGAGCCTCCACTAGAACGTGACCCAAATAGTGTTTTATATGATGTTATTAATAAATATGTGACAATTGAAAGAGCAAAAGAAGATTACGGAGTTATAATTAATAATAAGTTTGAGATTAATAACGAAGAGACATTAAAACTACGTAATCAAAAAAATTCTTAATGAACAAAGATTCTATTTCCAAATAGAATTAGAGAAAATATTATAAATCTGCGGAGACAATTATTCTATTACCAAAAGGATCATTGTCCTTAAACATATTAAATTTTTCTATTTCTTTTTCAGAAGGAGACTCACAACTCCATTTACGACTTGGTATTAGATTAAATTTTCTTTTGAGATTAGCAGCGTGTTCGGCTTTTTTTAATGCTGCAAGAGAAGGGTCTATAATTGGCACACCAATTTCTTCTTGGAGAGTTCTATAAAAACCAAATTCAGCTGTACAACCTAAAATAATAGATTCAGCATAGTCTTTTTCGACAGCTTTTTTAGATGCATCAATTAACAAATTAACAGTTCTTTGATGATCTACTTGAAAGTCATCTACTCCAAGACCAACATCATAAAAACCAGTAAGCTTTTCACCATACCCATAATCATAAACATTATTTTTCATTTGATTAACCCATTTTCTTCTACCAACAATTATTCCAAAATTATTGGCTAAACTTAATGCTATCTCTATTGAAGAATGACAAGGTGCAACAACTACCATGTCGCCTGAAACTTCTCTTGCATCGTGCAGAGCTGTGTCATAAAAACAGCCTATTGCTAATGCATCAAATCCCTCTTTTGCTGCACATACTGTTGCATTTATAATGCCTGCGGTTGCCATTGCTTCATAAGATCTAAATTCAACATGAGAAAAACTTCCGTTACTATCTTTTAAAGAAGTTATATGAACTTCAGTTTCTGGATCTTTTGTATCTTTAACCATTTCTTCAAAAAGTCCATCCAAGCTATCTACGCCTACTGGCGAAAGATACATTATTTTTAAGGGTTTATCATTCATGAAATGATTATATGATCATAAATAGAAAAAACAATTAAATTAATATTTTTTTCGGGAAAAGTAGTTTTATTTATCTTTTAATATTATATAATTTTAATTAAATATTTTAAAAATGAGCAATGAAAAAATTAACAAGTTACAATCTTTTTTAAAAAAAGAAGATTTAGATGCACTAGCTATAGTGCCGGGTTCAAATTTTTTTTATCTTACCGGAGGTAACTTTCATTTATTGGAAAGACCCACTGTGCTATTAATTTCAAAAACTAATAAGCCTATTGCCATTTTACCAGTATTGGAAGTAGATAGTTTTGAAAAATTAAAACTGGATGTAGATATTTTTGAATGGCAAGACAGCGATGGATACCAATCAGCATTTGATAAAGCTTTTCAAAAAATTGGTTCATTACCTACAATAGGTATTGAAGGACAAAGAATGAGAGTTTTTGAATCTCAAGCAATAGAAAAGGCAGCAAATAAAATTAAAATAATAAATGCTCATAAATTAATAAGCAGAATTAGATTAACTAAAGATGTTGAAGAGATTGAAAAACTTAAAAAAGCAATAGATATAGCTGAAAAATCATTAGAAAAAACTCTTCAATATGTTGAAGTTGGTAAAACAGAAATAGAAATTAAAAATTTTCTTATTCAGCAGTTATATAATTATGGAGCAGAAGGTATTGCTTTTGGTCCTATTGTTTTAGCGTCTGATAATTCTGCTCTGCCTCATGGTCATTCACGAAATGATTATAAAATTAAAAAAGGTGATTGCTTACTTTTTGATTTTGGTGCGATAGTTGATGGTTATAATTCAGATATAACGAGAACATTCTTCATAGAATCAGTTTCAGAGGAATATAAAAATATTTATCAAGCAGTATATGATGCGAATGCAATTGGTTTAAAAATATCAAAACCGAAATTATCTCTTCATGAACTTGACGACAATGTCTTGAATTCACTTGCTGATTCTGGATATTCTGATCTTATAGTGCACAAAACTGGACATGGTTTGGGGCTTGATGTTCATGAAGATCCATATGTAATGAGGAATAATCACGAATTACTAGAAGAAGGTATGGTTATTACAATAGAACCAGGTCTTTATAAAAAGGGAAGTCTTGGTATAAGAATAGAGGATGATGTAGTTATTACCAATGATGGTTGTGAGAGTTTAACAACATTTCCTAAACAATTAACGATAATCTAACAGATAAATATTCATTTTTTTTTCATAGTTAACTGATGAATAATAAAATATGGTGCCAGTAGTTGTGCAAATGGTTTAATGTTATTCACGCTTTTTTTAGTATAGTATTTTTCTTCATGTAATACGTTTAATGTCCCTAATATTTTTTTATTATTTAATATTGGGATATTAATTATAGATCCGCATCCAAGAGAGTGGATGATTTTATAATCAAAAAATAATTTTTTTATTTCATTGAAATTTGAAGCTAAAAATTCTTTCTTTTCAATTATAACTTTTCTTGTCCAAACATTTTTTGGAATTGGTTTGGTTCCTAAAAGTGGATATATTTTTTTATTATTAGAATAAACTCTCTCAACATATTTTGTTGATCTATCAATAACAGTCAAGGTAAATAATTTATGTCCAATGATATTCTTAATTGCTTTATCTAATTTCTTATAAAATGCATATGAATCTAAATCTTTTGTATTTGATAAAAGATCTATAATTTTTTTACTACTAAGGTTTAATGGCATCTTCTTCATCTGTGACGGTAGGGATAGCTCTTATTAGTGTTTTAGTATAAGAGCTTGTTGGATTATTAAAAACATTATTAGTAGCTCCAAGTTCTTCAATTTTACCTTTGTTCATTACCACAACTTTATTTGCAATATTCCTCACAACACTTAAATCATGAGTTATAAATATATATGTTAAATTAAATTGTTCTTTTATATCTAAAAGCAAATTTAAAACTTTCGATTGAACAATCACATCAAGCGCAGATGTGGGCTCATCTAAAAT
>Ga0209445_1000544_pt1 | contig 21350 bp, 23 predicted proteins | sample MarorgKNORR_S2LV_4_FD_188223 | JGI IMG/M metagenome (GOLD analysis project Ga0209445, IMG submission 188223) | Marine microbial communities from the Southern Atlantic Ocean, analyzing organic carbon cycling - NADW_A/KNORR_S2/LV (SPAdes) (version 2) | ecosystem: Environmental > Aquatic > Marine >... | reverse complement strand
GAAGTTCCCGAAGGCTTGACCCCAAAACCGGACAAGGAACAAGCTCCAGCAGTCCCGGAAGAAAAACCCGCAAAGGCGGAAACCAAACCGCAGGAATCTGAAAAACCCGCCAAACCGGCAATTCCCGGAGAAACCCGAGAAGATAAAAAATCAGATATCGCTCAGGAGCTCGCAGAATCCAAAACTCTTTCGGATTCAACAGAGGCAATAGAGATAGTGAGGGAAGAGTCGGAAGGCCTGCGCGCAGCTTTATCTCCCGAAGCGAAGATGATAAAACTTTCCACCATCATGCCGGTGGCTTTTGACGTCAATGATATTCGAGTCCTCAGTTTCACTTTGGAAATCACCTTCACGGATGAAGGCAGTGCCCGAGTTATGCAAAGCGCCCTGCCCTTATTCGAAGAAACAACGATAAAAACCATAGAAAGTTTCCTGGCAAAAAAATTCTACAACGATATTCTTTATGTTAAGGAAAAACTGGAAAAAAGGCTTCAACTCGCATACAACAAAAAAATTGACAGTGATGGCCGAGTCAAGAAAATCAAATTTGAGGATTTTGTGATCCAATAACGAAGCGGGTTTCAGGTTTCCCGCTTCCCGTACAACTTGGCGATTTGTTCTTCCTCAGAAGGCTCCTCCTTAGAAAGACCCTCCTTGATTTTCCATAGCAGATCCTGAATTCCTTCTCCGGTCAGAGACGAGATCAAAAAAACTACAGGATTCAATTTGACCATGGATGCAGAAAGAGCATGAAAATTTTTCTGGGACTGAGGATCGTCCGCCTTGGTGGCCACCAGGATTTGTGGCTTTTGGGATAACACAGGGCTGAAACTTTTCAATTCTGATTGAAGTTTATGATAACGGCTCAGAAGGGATTCCTGGTCCGGGTCCGAAAAATCTATCAAATGAAGAAGCAAGCGGGTACGTTCGATATGTTTTAAAAACTGGTGCCCAAGACCTTTCCCTTCATGTGCCCCTTCAATTATCCCCGGGATATCAGCGGCAACAAAAGATGTTCCTTCTTCCAACCTCACCACACCCAAATTTGGCACCAAGGTGGTAAAGGGATAATCGGCTATCTTGGGCCGAGCATTGGATATCTTCGAAATGAGAGTGGACTTGCCGGCATTAGGAAACCCAATGATTCCCACATCAGCCAGAAGTTTGAGTTCGAGAAAAAGCGTCCTCTTCTCTCCCGGCCAACCTGTTTCAAATCTTCTTGGGGCACGCTGGGTAGAAGATTTAAAGCGCAAGTTTCCGCGCCCGCCATCGCCGCCCCCGGCACTAGTGAATTGCTGATGAGGCTCTTTGAGATCCACCAGCAGTTCCCCCGAATTTGCATCCTTGACCATAGTTCCCGGCGGAAGGCGTATAACCAGATTTTTTCCGCTTTTCCCGGTCATCTGCTGGCCCCGGCCCGGCTTTCCATGTTCCGCTTGATATATCTTCTGATACCGCAAGTCTATCAGGGTGGTAAGATTGGGGTCGGTCTCCAGCACCACATTTCCGCCCTTGCCACCATCTCCACCATCAGGCCCCCCCAAGGGAATATACTTTTCCCTGCGGAAACTGCAACAGCCGTTTCCACCATCCCCCGCTTGCACGGTTATGGTCACTTGATCAATAAACATGGCAGAAAGCCCTCATAGTAGAGGGCATCGTTCGTATCTGAAATATTTCGAGAGTCCCGTTAAGGGTAAGAGCGGCTGGGAATTGAGATGCGTTCAGTTTTGTGGATAGACACTAATCTTTTGCGTTTTGCGGTCCCGATGCTCAAACTTGACCACACCCGCAATTTTGGAAAAAATCGTATAATCACTTCCCAACCCTACATTGCTTCCAGGGTGGAAATGGGTACCGCGCTGGCGGACCAATATTTCCCCTGCTTTTACTGCCTGCCCTCCGAACCGTTTCACACCCAGCCTTTGGCCCCGGCTGTCGCGACCGTTTGAGGTACTACCTTGTCCCTTTTTATGTGCCATGGTTTCCTCTGATTATGGAGCCGTAATTCCGGTAATTTTCAAGCGTGTCAAAGATTGGCGATGGCCATTCTTACGCCGGTAATTTTTTCTCCGATGTTTCTTAAAAACAATAATTTTCTTACCTCGCAATTGCTCGGTAACCTCGCACGCCACGGAGCAACCCTTTATATATGGAGTACCGATCTTGATGGACTCACCTTCTCCACACATGAGAACCTCTTCCAGATTAATGGTCTCTCCGACATTGCCTTCCAGCTTTTCCACCTGGATGACATCGCCTTCCGATACCTTGTATTGCTTGCCACCCGTTTTAACCACTGCAATCATTTCCAATAACTCCTAAATATCTAACAATCTGCGGAGCCCTCACTCAGGAAGCCCCACCCGTTCCAATATTGGGTAAAACGGTTATATTAAGAAAAAAACAGCCTCATGTCAAGGAAACGCTCATCGACAGAAAGGAATATATCCTGTAAGCTTGGTTTTACTATTTTTTCTTAAATATATAATAGGTCGCAGGATAAATCCAGCCCTTAGGAAACTCATATGTCTTTGAAAGATAAAGAAAAATGGAACAAAAAATATGCCGCAGAAGAATACATAACCGGGAAAGAACCGAGTAGCTGGCTAGAAGAAAACGCGGGCCTCCTGAACACCAATGGAAAAGCCCTGGACATAGCAGGCGGAGAAGGCAGAAACTCCGTTTTTGTCGCCAGCAGGGGTTATGAGGTCACTTGCCTGGACATATCAAAAAACGGATTAACCAAAGCCCTGGCCCTGGCGCATGAAAAAAAGGCTGAGATTACAACACTTCACGCCGATCTGGATAATAGCTCTCTCCCAGAAAATGAATACGATCTGGTTCTCTGTTTCAATTTTCTGGATCGCAATCTGTTTTCAGGAATCCGCAAAACACTAAAATCTGGTGGGTTGCTTTTTTACGAAACCTTTACCCTCGACTACCTGAAATACAGCAATTTCAAAAAGGAATGGGTTTTAGGGGTTAACGAATTGTTACAGGCATTTGGCGATTTTCGTATTTTGAGATACCAGGAAGTGGATGAAAATCCTAAGGCATTCGCTTCACTGGTCGCGCAAAAACCATAATGAATAACAGGCTTTTTGATTGGCGCTCATGAAACATCACCTTTATCGGACTTTTATCCTCGTTTTAGTCTCAGGACTGATTTCGGGTTGCGCATCGACCAAGGAGAAAAAACTTCAAGTCAAGGGGTTTACGCTCTCCTACAAAGACAAGTCTTCAGCAGGATCCTTTGTCAACAAAATGCAATTGAACCATCCCCTTAAAATATCGGAAGCCGAAGTCAGGAATTATTTAAGATCCCTGGTATTCGAAGAACTTTCTCTGTTCGGCAAGAAAAAACCCGTTTTTCTCTCCCACGACATAGACCGTATCGGGCGCTTGCTCACAAAAGCCATCCAGCGCGTTTCGAGCCGCAAAATCATCCACTATGAACTGGAAACCCCACGAGGGGCAACGTCAGGAGATATTTTCGCCAGCAAGAAATACATCCATTGGCGGTTTGACTCCATAAAGGGGATGGGGTTTACCGGTCGAGCTAAAACCGGTTGGGGGAATGTCAATTGGAGAATGGTGCCACAGTCAGGCCAAAAGTATCAAGCTGTGCAAAAGCTCCTGGGACCCCAAGCCCAGGAAAACTGGGTTTTTGCCGAACTGCAACCTTCTTCAAAAAGGCAGAAGAGCCTCGGTCCTTCCAAAAATCGAATGACCGTTCCATCAAGAGAACCGGGAAATAACAGGCACTCGCCCCAAAAAGGTCCCTCCGACCCGGCTCTGGAAGAAAAGCTCGAGTTCCTGAAGGACTTGCATGAAAAAGAATTGATCGATGAAAAAGAATATGACCAGAAAAAGAAAGAGTTGCTCGACGCCTACCTTTGACCCCGTTTGTTACCGCTTTTCGCCGGAGCAACGTGACAGAATCTCATCGACCTTATCCATAAGATCGTTTCGTTCCTGATTGGTAGTATCAATTTTCCTCTTAGTTTGGACAATCGAGGTATCCGGCAAATCTGTCCTGCGGACCTCATCTTCCAAATGCCATATCTTGATATTACGGCAAGCCAGTTCACTCACAGCCTCTCCCAAATTCTTGATCGCATCAGAGGACGAAACATTGGTATTGGTATACATCTTGATTTTTTCATCACGAATACGAACTTCCCCCCTGAGAGCCGCACCCAGAAAGCCATCGACCTCATTCATCAGGTCCTGCCTTTGCTTGTCCGCCAGATCCCTTTTGGCTTTGAGTTCATCCCGTTTCGAGGCGGAGATCCCTTCATTTTCCAACGCCTCATCCAGATGCCAGATGCGCAAGTTTTTAATTGAAAGTTTATCAACCAAACTACCTAAAGTTTCTGCCATAGCAAGTATTTTAAAAACGCGTTAAAGATGAGTTTGTAGAGATTCTCTTATTTTTTTTCCAAATTAACACACCCCATGCCGGGGTTCAACCTTGGCGGCCAGCGTGACGCTGGACCCAATGGGCAATAATTTTTTCGGGCGAGTAAAAAGTTATCTCGGCTTAATAAGCCCTTGCCTCGTTACCCCCACAGTTAGTGGTCAATTTTTGATAATGCAATTCAAACCATCCCGTACCGTCAGCAGAACCGATTCTACCCGCTGGTCTTGCATGACTCGTTCATTGAATTGATGGATCGCCTTGTCCGAATCGTCCTTCGGGTCAAGCACCCTGCCACTCCACAGAACATTATCCACGGCGATCAACCCGCCCTGACGGATCAATGGGAGGATCGCCTCATAATAATTGCTATAGTTTTCTTTATCCGCATCGATGAAGGCCATATCAAACGGACCCGTCAATGTTTTAATAGACTCCAATGCAGGACCCTCCAGCAGGGTTATTTTTTTTCCAAGCGGGCTTTCGGAAAAATATTTTCGTGCAAAGGCAATGGCGATAGGATCCATTTCACAGGTCACCAGAGTCCCCTCCTCCGGCAAAGCCTCCGCCATCGATAAGGCGCTGTATCCGCCAAAGGTACCTATTTCCAGAATGCGCCGAGCCCCAACCAGACGGGCCAGAAGTTTTAAAAATCTGGCCTCTACCCTGCCTGTCGTCATGTGGGGAATCTCCAGTTTTTCGTATGTTTCCTCCTCAAGCCTTTTTAAAAGCTCACCTTCTTCACTGGTGTGTTGGTAAGCATATTTCTCTATCTTTTCATCAATAAAGTCCATACATAAACCCTCTCATAATTTCATTTAGTACACCACAATTCCCTCATCCAGGATGCGCCAGGTATACCAGGTACCCACCGTTTCAAATGGATGCCATTTTTTTGCCAAAGCACGCATTCTTTCAGGAGTGGGCAATGCTCTCATATTATAAAGTTGTTTCAATCCGGCCCTGAACCCCAAATCCCCTACTGGCATAACATTCATCCGATTCAGAGAAAATATCAGGAACATCTCCGCAGTCCACCGACCAATACCATAGACGCCCGTTAACTGCTGAATGATTTCTTCATTCCCCAGATAAGCCATGCGGTGTGGACGAATAGTTCCATCGAGAAATTTTTCGCTGAGGTCTTTCACATACTTCACCTTCTGGTTCGATAGTCCTACTCCCCGCAATTGATTTTCCGACAGACCCTGTACCCTTTCGGCAGTGGCCCGGACATCGGCAAAAAGGTTTTCAAAGCGATGCGTAATGGTTTCTGCGGCTTTCGTCGAAATTTGTTGCGCGATGATGGCTTTGCACAATACCAGAAAATAATTTCTGTTCCGGCTCAGTTTGAAAGCGCCCACCCGGAGAATGACACCTGCCATCACCGAGTCCCTCATATCAAAATGCTGTAGGATTATTTTTCTGCTTGGAAGTGGCATCTCGGGTCATCCTCTCCAGTCTACCTGAAGGGCCCTGACGCTTTTCAGGTTTGGAGAAGCTTTAAGTTGATCAACAGCCTGATCGCTGATCCGGTTATGGTACAGGTCAAGGGTAATTAAACGGGGAAACGCCTTTGAATGGCAAAGCAAATCCACGGCGCTATCGTTCAATCCGTTTCCCGCAAGAGACAAAAGAGTCAGGTTCTGGAAGTTATCCGATTCGCATAACACCCGCAGTCCCTCCAGTCCCAAATCCGTCTTTTGCAGATAAAGTTCTCGTAGATTTTGTAATTGAGATTCTCCCGCAAGAATCCGCGCACCGGCAGATCCTACTGGATTGAGATTGAGGTAAAGCATTTGTAAATTGGCAAGAACTGTTGACTCCGTCAACGATTTCAAGCCGTCAGGGCCGATCCGGTTACCCTGAAGAAAAAGTTTCCGCAGATGGCTAAGAAAGGGTGAAACGGCTAATGATTGTACCGAGTAGCTCGTGAGTTTGTTATAGGCCAAAGAAAGAACCATCAGCTTCTTAAGCTGGGGCGAGTTTGCCAGCGCCTCTACTCCCTCGTTCCCGAATTCATTTTTATCCAGCCACAGTTCCTTAACCTTGCGGATTCCGTCATAAGTTAAAAGGTCCTCGACATCTTCCATGAGCACTTCTTTATCAATGAGGTCGAGTTTATAGACAGCCTTTTCGCTGTTCTCAATTTCGGCGTTGGCCTCTGCCTCGCTCCAGACCATCGCAGTAGAGTCGTCCGGCTCATCAGCCAGAACCGTCAGGCTGTTTTTAACCAGGCTCTCAAAAAGGGGACTCATCATTTCAGCCATCCCTGCTCTTCAAAAAAAGCAATGATTTCATGAGCCGTTTCTCCGGGTTTGCGGGTGGTGGTGTCACAAATAAAATCTGCGCAAGACTGGTATTTATCATGCCGGTCGGCAAGAATCTTTTTTTGTTCTTCCTCAAAACTGAGGCCTTCAACCAGAGCAGGCCGATTACGGTCTTTTTTAATTCTCAGGATGATCGTAGACAAGCTCGCCGTAAGCAAAACGCATTTCCCCTCTTTTTTCAGGAAGGTTATATTATTGTCATCCAGCACCACTCCCCCACCGCAGTCAATGACACTGTCCTGAGCCTCCCCGGCAACCCGACTCACAATTTCAGATTCCAATTTGCGAAAGCCCGGCCACCCTTCCTGTTGCACAATTTTGGGGATAGCTTTCCCGGCAGTCTGGGCAATCAGATCATCAATTCGGTACAGTTTTCTCCTCAGTTCTTTGGAAAGAATTTTTGCAATCACTGATTTTCCAGTTCCTCTGTACCCTAGCATGACAATATTCAACGATCTGTATCCTGTAATGGTTAAGGCTTTCCACGGGTCTTGTAATAGACCCTTGAAACAGTCGGTTTCCTGAAAAGCTTTGTTTTAAATAACGCAAAAAGAGTAAAGGAATGTTCCTGCCGATGCAAACGAAACCTTCTATGGTATACTCAGGTTCCTTGGGAAATCGGTTTTTCACATTCTCTTTGACCAACTATTTTGAGGGAAAGGGCAAGCGGTGAAAAAATTAATTATTTTAACTGTTTTGGCTGTAAGCATTTTTATCCAGGCGCCTGGAATCTGGGCCGAAGAAGGCGAAATAACTCAGAAAAAAAGAGCACTGTGTGAAGAAGAAAAAAATTCTGCCGCATGTTTTCAAATGGGGGAACGCTATCGTATTATCGAGCAAGACTATAAAACAGCGCTAAATTTTTACATCAAAGCCTGTGATGGTGACTATATGACTGGATGCACCAACGGCGGCATTCTCCTGGTCATGAAAGGAACGCCTTATAGCAAGGAATTCAAACAAGCAAAAAAAATGTTCATCAAGGCCTGCGAAGCGGGTGAGGACCCTTCCTGCTTCAACATGGGGAGCCTGTACTTCAAGGAAGGACGCCAGAAAAGATCTCAGCAATATTATTTGAAAGCCTGTGACATGGGCAACAATGCAGGTTGTGCAAAACACAAGAGGGGATCCCGCTAAACAACATGCAAAATAAGATTAAGAACTGGGAGGAACTTTGTAACGACGGTGAAAACTATGGCGATGAAGGAAAAAACCTTTCGCCAAAAGAAAAGATCCTGTTTGAAAGTATTAAGGATAAAAAAGTTCTTAAAATCCAGGATGCCTACCTGTTTTCCAAAACCGGGAAAATTGAAGAAGACCACGGCCCCAAGCTGGCCGAAATGGTCGCCAACTGCCAATTCATCAAAACCATCTCCAGCGTAATCCTTACCCATAATCATCTTGGAGCAGAGGGGATAAAAATTCTCGTAGAGTCCCCGTTCCTTCCTAAAATCAAGGACCTCCATTTGGGTTCCAACAACATTGGAGATGAAGGCGCTAAAATCATCGCCCAAGCAGAAGTTTTTTCAGAATTGGTGACCCTGAACCTGGAGTGCAACGGCATTACCGCTGAGGGTGCCAAAGCCCTGGCCCAATCTTCTGTCCTGACAAAAGTTGAATACCTGAACCTGGTTGATAACCGGGTCGGCGATGAAGGCGCTTTGGCCATCGCCAATTCAGACAATCTCGGCAACCTGACCTATCTGCATCTGGGGGGCAACCGGGTCAAATCTGAAGAAGCAAAAGCGGCTTTAAAAAATTCCCCAAAACTCACCAAGCTGGAAAAACTCAAGGTTTTCTAAATCAGTAAAGCCGGGGTTTCGGTAAGGTGCTAAATGGAGTTGGGGTCATCGGGGCGAAGCAGTTCCGGCCGGGAGTAATTGACCAGTCCGGGATCTTCCTCCACGCCTTCTTTAAGAACCAGAGTTTTCAGGTTTTTCAGGACTTTGCTTTCATGGATCGCTTTCGCTCCTTCGTTCCCAAAATAGTTTCTTCCAACATAAAGATGCGTCAACCCGCCCAGCGAGGCGGATTCCCCCAGGGCTATTGCGCCTTCATCCCCAAACATATTTTGCGAAAGCTTCAAAACCTTGAGAGCTTTCCATTTTGGGGCCGAGACAAGCACCTTCAATCCCTCATCCTTCAACTTATTCGCTGTAAAATTCAGTTCCTGCAACTGATCCATTAGACTTCCCAGAACCATTTCTTTCAGGGCTTCAAGTTCAATGTAACCGCGCTCCATTTCCAGCTTCTTCAATCCGGGAAAAGAAGTTGTCTCCCCAATGGCTTTGGCCGTTTCGTTGCCAACCTCATTCCACCCTATATCCAAAGATTCCAGGTTGGGAAAATTTTCCGACCGCATGAAATCTGCCACAGAGGCATCCGTAAGGCGATTATCGGAAATGACCAGTGTTTTCAAATTCTTCATCTTGATCTGGTTGGAACCGGCGACATCCGTCAACCCCTGCCCCGTCAGGAAATTAATTCCCAAATAGAGTTCCTCAATTTGTGCAAGGTTTTCCGACTCAAAAAGAACGAGCAAGGCATCGTCACTGATCTGATTGTCAGCGAGATCAAGAATCCGGACCTTTTTCAATCCATGATAATTACAAATGATTGTTACATCATCGTTGGCAATATATTTTCCCGAAAGTTTGAGCAAACTCGGGTCTTCCGCTAACAAGGGCTGAAGAGTTTCCTCCCACTTTGCCGTTTTCTCCTCAAATGAAGGTTCGTACTCTTCATACTCCGAATTCCCACCCCGTTCGATACCCATTAATTTCTCCTGGATGCTTTCAAAAAACAGTTTCTTCTATAATAGTGTAAAACGCTTTTCATATTAACAGCTTGCCATTCCTTTGCTAAACAGAAAACGGGCCAGAAATGTCCCCACTTTAGATGGTTCGTCCCGTGCCCCTAACAGGACAATCGCAAAAATAAAAATAACTCATTAAATTTCAATAGATTAATCCGTTTCACTCTTGGCCGGAAAACTTAACAAAGTCCCTCATCAGAGAAACATTCTCAAAAAGATTAAAAAAAATTAATTCCGGATTAACAGACCTTTAATCTTGCTCCCATACAATGCGATAGAAATGATTAAAGACTGTCCAGGCAAGTCATGACCCTGGCTGAAAATGGGAGGGATAATAAATGGAAATGTTTAAAACGATCGATATACGCGGGCTTTCATTTTTCAGCGCACTGCAATTGGCATCGCAAGAGTTCAACCGCATCAAAAAAAATGGGATTTTGGAGCTCATTGTTGATAAAAAAAGAAATATTACGGATGCCTTAGCCAAATGGGCCAAAAACCAAGGATACAAAATTTCGGATATTGAGGATGATCCCCGCATGGTGCGTCTGTTCATTCACAAGAGTTCGCGAGGAATAAAAGTTTAGCGAAGAATCAAAACGATAAACACAGGCTATTTCAAGTCTTTAAGCTTTCAGTCTCCTCCTCTAAGCTGAAAATCTTAATCTTGGGATAGCCTGTCTTTTTTGGGTCCTACCACCTTCAGTTTTCCGGATGATTTTTTTCATAAATAATTCTCATCCCATCCAGAGTTAAAAATGGATCCAGTGTATCAATGACCGTTGTGTTTGAAGCAATCCATTCAACGATCCCTCCTGTGGCCACCACCTGCGCGTTTTGCCCCAGTTCCGTTTTAATTTGTCGAACCAGGTTTTCAACCATTCCCGTAAAACCATGAACTGCACCGGAACGAATACTATCTACTGTTGACTTTCCAATCACATTTTCCGGAGCCAGCATATCGATTCTGGGTAATTTGGCGGTGTGTTTGAACAGGGCCTCCAGTGAAATCTGAACACCCGGGAAAATGACTCCCCCAAGGTATTCCCCCTTCCTGGATACCACATCGAAAGTCGTGGCAGTGCCAAAGTCCACAATGATCAACGGCCCGCCATATTTCTCGAATGCCGCCACCGAGTTGACAATCCGGTCGGCACCCACTTCAGCAGGGTTATTGTAGAGAATAGAAATTCCCGTTTTGATACCCGGCCCCACCACCAGAGGCTCACAGGAAAAATATTTCCTCGCCATGTCTTGCAGAATGGGAACCAGGGGCGGAACGACACAGGCGATAACAATGTCATCAATGTTATCTATCCCAACATTGTTCGATTGGATAAATTCCTTGAACAAAACCCAGTATTCATCGGCCGTACGGTTCCATTCCGTTCGAATTCGCCAGTGAGAAAGGAGTTTCTTACCGGAAAATAAACCGATCACATTATTGGAGTTGCCGACATCAATGACTAATAGCATAATAAAACCAATACAATATTTCGGGGACACTGCGAAAATAGCAGAGCCTGCAAGCGATAACAACCACGAAAACTCGTTTGGCGGAGAACCTCCGCCCACTAGGCGTGGGGCCGACCAGGAATGGCTCGTTGAACCAAAAGTATCGTTGCCACCGGCCGCTGGCCGGCGCCTAGTGGTGGCTCCAGCCTTTTAGTTTCATGCAACCCAGATATCCCGCATGCTCCCCTTCGAATCCAAGTTCACGGCCCCGGATTTTGTGACTGAACTTATCCTTGTTCGCCGTACACTTCTGGGAATCTTCCTGGAATTCCTGCTCTCCTTTACCACTGTCCTCATTAATAAAATCTTCGAACCTGCGGTCTTCGGAGCAGCCGACCGACAAAATAAAAACCAAAATCAATCCGACACGTATCATTCAGTTCTCTTTCTTTACTACTTTTTTAAACGGGTAAAGGGGAAGCTATAGTTCCGCAGTTCAAACAGGGCTGGAAGCATAAACAGGGCGCAAAGGGTACAGGTTATTATTCCCAGCCCTACCACCGATGCAATGGACCTGACCCCTTCATGATGCGCAATATTCAAACTGCTGTAGCCTGCCAAACTGGTCAAGGCCGACAATATTATGGCGCTTCCTGTTTCTTGCAGTGACTTGAGCGATGCGCCCCTGGAATAATCCAGTATATGGTGACTGAGATATATACAATGGTCTATCATGATTCCCACGATAGAAGGGAGCATGACAATATTGATGAAATTTAATTTCACATTAAAAACGGACATGAGTGCGCCGGTCAATGCCAGACCTGTAAAAAGAGGCAGGAAGGTAATGACCGCCAAACGGATACTGCAAAGGTCCACCACAAGAATAAAGAAAACCAACGCAAAAGCAATGCCCATCGCCTTTGGGCCCTTTTCCTTGACCCAATCCAGAATTTCTGCCGCTATCAGGTTTTCATTTAAAACGGAAATCTTGATATTTTCCTCCACCACCATGCGCCTCAACTCGTCCATTTCTTTTTCCAACTGATAAATATTTTCGACACGAAAAAAGTTTTTATCTGCAGGAGAAAGCAACAAAACCAGATAATCATCTTCGGCGCGGAGTTTTTTCTCCAGATTACGGGGTATTCGCTTTTCGTCAAACGGCTCGACATTCACCAGCTTTTTAAAATTTTCATATCGGTCGTTTCCCAGTGAAAATTTGATAATATCCATATTGTCATAAACTGTTTTTCGAATCCGGCCGATCACATCCTTCTTCGACTCATATTCCTCACGACTGAACATATTTAAAGAATACGTAGCTCCTATGATGGTATGGTCCCCATTCCTGCGTTTGATTTTCTCCAGGGCTGTATGGATTTCAAACAGGTTTTTCTTTTCAGGCGTCAGGATCAAGGTAGGGGAAAAAGCAAAACCGAAATCATCCGTGGTGACTGTCTCATATTCGCTGGCGGGGGACTCTCCCTTGAGTTTCTGAAAATCATATTCAAACCTGATTCCGGGAAGAAGGAATAAACTCGCAACCATTAAAAGGAGGAACATGGCAGAAAGGAAATAGGGCGTGGTGGAATACAGGTTGGAAATTTTAAAAGTGAACAACCTGGGCCGAGGTTTCCTCAACCAATGGATTTTGTCATAAAACAATGCCTGCGCCGGAAAAATAAAATAGTAGCTCAAAAAAGCGCTGACGATACCCAGCGTGGCAATTTTTCCGAACTCTGAAAAACCCGGAAAATCTGAGAAGCTTAAAATTGAAAAAACACTTATCGTCGTCAGCATCGCTATAAGCCCTGACCGTCCTACCTGGGTCACAACTAGTTCCGCTGCCTCAGCAATGGTTTTTCCTTTGAGGAGTTCCTGTTTGAAGCGAATATAAAGATGAATCCCATAATCAATCCCCAACCCCATTAATATAGCCACCAGAAAACCTGAAATAACATTCAAGTGTCCGATGAACAGACGCGTTAACGCGAACGTATAAGTCAGCGACAGCAATAAAGGGAAAATGATGAGCGGTATGGAAAACCAGGATCGGGTGTAGATGAGGATAATACAACTTGCCAGCAGGGCCGCGAGCACCGCTGACTTCTTGAGGTCACTTTGGATAAACTGGTTTTCTTCCAACCGCACAATCAGCGAACCGGTAAGATTGATGACCAGATCCGGGGTATCCTTTTCGAGTCCTGTCTGGTCAATCGCCTCTTGAACAAGTCGGATATATTGCTCTGTAAAATCTGTGTCGGTAACCGTCCCCTTTGGTTGGACAAAGATATAATAATTTCTCTTCCGCTTTCCCCTATGATAGGGCCTAATATCTTCGAAGATATGATAGCGATCAGCAAGCGTTTGAAGCTTGGTCGGATTGAACAGTTCATCTTCCCCGAAAAACCCGCCGAACTGACCCCGGGCATAGTCAACCGCTTCCTCGACCAGGGATTCCAGGCGAAGCAGATCTGTCCGGGGCATTAACAGGAGTTGGCGGTGATTTAAAAACTCTTCGGGTATTTTTGAATCCACAAAATGGGTTCCGGGTACTTTCTCCAAAGCGCGGGCAAGCTTGCTAATCACTTCAGGAGCCTGAAAGGGATTCAGCTGTTCCAGAACAACCACCAAAGGACCCGACCCTCCGGTTTTGGCAACAACTTCATTAAATTCTTTTATTAACGGTAAATCCTGGGGAAGAAGGTTGTCCATCCTGGGGTTGAAGCTCAAGCCGCTAGCCCAATAAACGGACATCCCGCTTAAAAGGATTGCCAGAATCAGCAGGGTCCCGGGGTATCGGTAGGTAATTTTTTTGAAGCACCAAGCAAGAACTGTTTTCATACTCGAAGTATTGAAGGCGAGAAAAGCAAAATCAAAAAAACTTTTAACAGGGGAAATCTAATCAAACTTATTTCTACCTCTACCGCGCGCCACATTGGTTTCCCTGGCGGCTTTAATCACTGCGGCGGACACATTCTTCACCACCTTGGTATCAAACACGCTTGGAATGATGTATTCCGGTTGCAAATGGTCCTGGGCAATACAATCCGCTATCGCATGCGCCGCGGCCATTTTCATTTCTTCATTGATATGTGTGGCCAAGCAATCTAGTGCCCCCTTGAAGAGGCCGGGAAAACATAAAACATTATTGATCTGATTGGGATAATCACTTCTGCCTGTTGCCATGACCGCCACATGTGGCCCAGCCTCTTCAGGCAAAATTTCTGGAATCGGATTGGCCATTGCATAAACCACTGGATCTTTGGCCATTTTTTTAATGTCCTCAACACTCAATTGACGGGGACCCGAAACTCCGAGAAACACATCGGCTCCGGCAATGACTTCCTGCAAACTCCCTTTCAGCCCATCAGGGTTGGTATTGTCCGCAAACCATTGTTTGGCCTCGTTGAGGTCATCCCGTGATTTATGAATAGCCCCTTTCCGGTCACAGGCAATGATGTTATCCACTTTCAGTTGTTTAATCATTTTAGTACAGGCGGTCCCCGCCGCCCCAGCACCCAGAACCACAACTTTGATATCTTCAGGTTTTTTGCCCAAAAGCTTCAAGGAATTGATCAATGCCGAGGAAACCACGACCGCCGTTCCGTGCTGGTCATCATGGAAAACCGGAATATCCAGTTCTTCTTGCAACCTTTTTTCAATCTCAAAACAGTGGGGTGCCGCGATATCCTCAAGGTTGATTCCGCCAAAACCAGGAGCAATGGCGCGGACAGCGGCAACCACCTCATCAGCGTTTTTGGCATCCAGGCATATTGGGAAAGCATCGATCCCGGCGAATTCCTTAAATAGCATTGCTTTACCTTCCATCACCGGCATTGCGGCTTGCGGCCCGATATTGCCCAACCCAAGAACCGCTGTACCATCGGTCACAATCGCAACCGTGTTGCGTTTGATCGTCAACTTGTACACCTCTTCCGGATTCTGGTGAATCGCAGTACAAACCCGGCCCACACCAGGAGTATAGGCCATGGAAAGGTCATCCCGAGTTTTTAGGGTTTGCCGGCTGGTGACTTCTATCTTCCCCCCCAAGTGCATAAGAAACGTGCGATCGGAAAAGTGAATGACCTCTACGCCCTTCACCTTTTTCAATGCCGCAACAATTTCCTCACCGTGATCAGCCCCCGACGTATAGATACTGAAGTCCCGGATCGAAGCCCCTCCGGAAAGAGGACGAACCAAATCTATCGCCCCAATATGCCCGTTGAGTTCTGCGATTCGGCTTGTTACCTGGGAAAGTCCCTGAGTCTGGCCTTCAATTTTCAAACGCACAATAATGCTATCTCCTGCATTGGGTGTGAAAGCACCTTTTGTCATGACCTCACCTCTGGTTTTTGAGTTGGCGAATAAAACAGTTCATTCAATAATATGCCCATAATCTTTTCCCCTTTTGGCTCGAATCGTAAGAGAAAATGAGGTTTTGTAGCCGCAAAAGCCTAAGCCTACCATATTACCACTAAGTTCCTGAAATCAAGCTCCTGCCTTGGACCCCACCCTACCACCGCAAAACTATTTACACAAAAAGTCATAGTTGATTGTAACCATTCTCCAGCACTCTGCAAGGTTGCAAAGCAACACTAAATAATCTACTCTGTCATCCGATATCCTGGAGTGGTGCTTTTCTGGAAACAGAAAAAGGAGGGCCTTGGCTTTTTGGTCAGAGTGATCCAGGATATTGCAGAATAGCTCCCTCGATTTTCCAGTGCCTCAATCTGCGATATCCAAAAGATGAATTCTAAAGACAATGTTTTTCAATCCACACTTTCGCAACGTGTGCCCTGCGAATGCTGTGGTAATACCCAATTCCACCCTATCCTTTGCCGGGAGGATAACTCTCTCATTGTCCGTTGCGAACATTGCCACCTGGAATTTGTCAATCCTCTACCCGATCCCGCTACCATGCAAAATTTTTATCTGTCTGAGATGGTCGGTGAGGATCCGAGCCAAGGGTATTTTTCACAATATATTTTTGAGCGCCAAAAAAGGGAGGAGTCTTTTTCAAAGCTTTATCACTCCCGTTTAAAGCTTATCGAAACTTTCAAACCTGACAAAGGAAATCTTCTGGACCTAGGGTGTGGGGCCGGTTTTTTTGTGAAAAATGCCTTGGATAGAGGCTGGAAAGGGCATGGGCTCGAAATGCTACCCGAATATGTTAAATATGCCCAGGAAAACCTCGGCCTTCATCAAGTACACCAGGGATCATTGGATAACTCTCTGCCCTTTCAACCTGAAACTTTCGATGTTGTGACAATGTGGGACCTGATTGAACATCTCAGGCATCCTTTGGCTTGCCTCGAAAAAATCAATCGAGCCACAAAACCTGGAGGGCTTCTGGTAATCTGGACCCCAAATGTTAAAAATTCGATTTTTGTTAAAGAACAATGGTTGAGTTACGGGATAAAACAACATATCTATTTTTTTTCGAGAAATTCGCTAGAGCAACTTTTACAAAAAACCGGTTTTAAAATCGACTATATAAAAACCAACAAGGCCAAAAAAGGCCTTTTCAATCGTAGCGGCACCCAACCATTCCGGGAAGGTAACAAGCCGGAAGACAAGCTCGGAAAATTATGGTTCTCCGTCAAACGTGATCTTAAAAACACCGTCAGTCCGTTGACCTATTTCGGCCCCCTGTTTGATCTAGCAGGATATGGGTTCAATCTGTTCATCATCGCTTCGAAAACTAGTGAAGTCGCATAAACCCGTATTTCGGCCAATTCCAAACAAAAATTTAGAGTCAGGAAAAAACTACCGCATTAAAAATGGAAAAAGTTCTCATAATTAGCTCTACTGGAATGGGTGACTGCCTTTGGGGAACTCCGGGTATCCGGGCCTTGAAGAAGACATTTCCGGAAGTGAAGATTGATCTGGTTGTGAATAAGACCTGGAAACCTTTATTCGAATTCAATCCTTACCTGAACCAAATTTTTACATATCGGGAACAATGGTATCGCCAGCCTTTTTTAGGAATTCAATTGTTTGGCAGGCATTATGACGCTATTTTAATTTTTCATGCCAACCGCAATTTTAAACGGATACTGCCCTGGTTTCGTTCCTCGTCCATCTGGTATCACCAGGATTTTGACTGGGCACCCGGATCACATCACGTCAAGATTAATACCCCCTTTCATGGAATACAGAGAAGGCTGATCATGCTGGAGAAACTTGGCGTGAAAGCAGATGGGGGACAGATGGAAATTTATTTCAATCAGGCCACACTGGATAAGTCGCGACAGTTTTTAGATGCTCATGATTTCAGTCCCGAAAAATATATTTATCTCAATTTGGGTGCCGCAGTTGAAAGCAGGCGGTGGATGGCAGATCGTTTCACTGAGCTTGCAAAGCGAATCCTCAAGACAACACCCTGGAAAATAATTTTAGGCGGAGGACCGGCTGAAAAAAAACAAAGCCTTAATATCTTGAACCAACTCAATACTTCTCGGGTTGTGGAGGTCTGTGACCAGCCTCTTATGGTGGATGCTAACATTATCTCGAAAGCTAGGCTCATGGTAACTGCCAACACAGGCCCCATGCATATCGGGTTTGCCATGAAAACCCCCATTGTGGCCCTTTTTGGAACCTACTGCCCAATCAGTTCTGGCCCGCTTGAAATTCCTGATCATTTATGCCGGGCCATAACAATTGATCTTGAGAGAAAAGATCATGTTGAGCAATTGGATCCGGGGGAATTCCATTTAAGAAGCATAACGGTGGACAAGGTTTGGGAGCAGGTAGAAAAAGTGCTGGCAGAAAATTCGTAGTGTTTGCGGACTCAGAGTCAACTTTTGCAGTAGGTGAGAGGACCTATCCGACCCCCTGGCAATACGGAGAAGCTAACTTGTTTATGCAATGAAAATTGACAAAAAAAACCGGCAGAGTAAAATCTCCACCGGTTTTTAATCTCAAACAAAATTTATTTGGGTATTACTTTGGATGCTTGAGCCCCCTTTTGACCCATGCTCTTCTCGAACTCGACCGCCTGGCCCTCTGTAAGGGTCTTAAAACCGTCCCCTTGAATTTCAGAAAAATGGACGAAACAATCTTCTCCGTCACTAGACTCAATAAACCCATAACCCTTACTATCGTTAAACCACTTTACTTTTCCCTCTGCCATAACAAGTAACCTCCAACATTTTTAGCGGCAAGGCCAATCAAGTCCCCCAACAAACCTTCCCAATTTTCACCTGAGCCCGAATTTCTGCCAAGTTTTTTAGCGCGCAAAATCAGAATAAGCCTTTAATCCGTTGTGTTGACGAATCAAGTCAAGAGGCTCATATACCGTTTCACACCGACACCCGCGACCCTGTTATTAGGAGCGGAGTATAACATCAAAAACATTGCGAGCCTAACTTTAAGGAGCGTTTATCAATCCAAGGCGAATCGTGACCCCGCATTAATGGGTTCATTTCTTACAGGTCACTACCCAAGTGTGAAAAAATAACAGGTTAAATTTCAAACATTTTAAGGACAATTAATGAAAAAATGGGTGAGACGATCTACGTTATCCGTTTATTTTCGTTGCGCTGGAAAGCCCTACTAAGTTTCGTCGGGAACCCATTTTTCTTCTGACAGGCTTTGCTTTTGAGCAGAAGTCAGAAACAAAAGAACCAGATAACCCGATCCCACCATGGGGATCAGAAAACAAAGGTGTTGCAGAAAAGCCAGGCTTAAAGCCAACTCGGAGGAAAGCCCATAAAATTGATAGGCCAGGAAAGCAGTTCCTTCGTAAATGCCAAAGTTTCCGGGGGTAATAGGCAAGACTGTCACCAGGTTCAACGCACCCATGACCAGTATGGGAGCCCAGAAAGGCAGATCAAGGCCCAGACTTTTTTGGACGGCCCAAATTCCCAGAGTCTGGACAAACATCATTAAAAGAGCCAACAGAAGACCAAAACTGAAAATTCGTACATCCCTTAAAATTTCCAGATGAACGGACCAACGTGACACAAATTTCCTGATCTTGTCTATAAAAGATATTGTGCCTTCTTTAACGCGTGGTTGCTTATGGGCAAGGTAAAACATGATGGAAGCAAAAAAGCCAATAACAACGACAAAAATCAGAATTGCCTGCCCCACTGGCTCCGGCAGGGGAACAAAAATTACCACCAAAGTCAGAACAAAAGTTTTAGCGAAACCTTCCATGAGCTGATCAAGTGCCAATACTGACAGGGCTACCGAGTGCCCCACCTCAGCTCTTCGGGCCAAAGCCACAACTCCCACCGCATGCCCCCCCGGGAAGGGAATGGTATTGCAGGATGTAGACATATAGGAGTTGGCTTGAAATATCCTGGAAAAAGGAACTGAACATTTTTCTGGCAGGAGCAAATACCAGAGCGAACTCCAAACCCCTAAAATGCAGGCGTTGAAAAAAACAGCCGCAAATAACCAGAAAGGGTCCGCCCGGGAAAATTCGATCCATGCCCGATCCAAGTCAATCGATTGCAGGCAAAGATAAAATAACCCGGCCACAAAAAACCACAGTAAAATAATGAAATATCTCTTTTTCAAAGCTTCGTTTTACTCAAAAAATGAGTAGATAGTTCCTAGTATAATATCCTGCCCAATACAGAAAGGATATCTCCATAATCAATATTATATATACTTTCAAAAATTCATGTTAATGGTAATCTAGCGCCCAATTGAGTTGTCCGGAAAAAAACAGAACTGGGGAACAATAAATGTCTGATAAGCAAATCCTGGAAATCATGCAGACCGTGCATTCTGTCCACCCGGATACCAATGTGGAGGAAGCAGTACAGAAAATGTCCTCTCAAAGAGTAGACGTGTTACCCATAAAAGATCTGGGAGAATATACAGGCATTTTCACCAAAGCCGATCTTATAAAGTTACTGGAAAAAAATATTGACCCTGCTAAGGTCAGCGTTTCCACCGTTATGTCAAAACCCATTCTCTCTCTTGATGCAAACACTTCCGTGGAAAAAGCACGGCAAAAGATGGTGGAAAATAAGCTCCGGCATTACGCCGTAACCCAAAACGGAAAAATTGTAGGCCTCATATCAATCATGGAAATGGACTCATGAGCCCCATCCCATTTGCAGAATCCCAAGAACCCGAATCCCTCTCCCATCCCAAAAACATGATTCGGGTCCGGTACCATTTTTGTCACCCATTAACGAACCCCACATTCTCACATCATGGATGAAAACATTTATCGTTTAATTTCACTTACCGGGTTTTTTCTGGTGGCTTTCATTGCCTGGGCTACCGGCAGTCGGCAAAAGATCAATGTAAAAACCATCATGGGTAGCGTGGTGCTAGCCTGGGTTTTAGGGGTACTAACGTTTTGGGTTTCCTGGTCTCGGTCCGCTTTACAGTGGGGCAATGATGTGCTGGTAGCCATCCTCACCGCTTCCCAAAAAGGAGCACTGTTCCTCTTTGGGCCTCTTGCCCTCGGCCCGGGGCAAACCATGCCAGATGGCTCCGCCTCAATAGGATTCATCCTTGCTTTTCAGGTGTTCCCCTCAGTAATTTTCTTTTCTGCGGCAATTTCCGGACTGTACTACCTGGGAATCATGCAGGCTGTGGTCCGATTTTTCGCCCGCATCTTTTACCGCCTATTGGCCCTGTCTGGAGCAGAATCCTTATCCGCCGCCGCAAATATTTTTGTTGGAATCGAATCGGGCCTGACCATTCAGCCTTACCTCATGAAGATGACCCGTTCCGAACTGCTCACCCTGATGACCTGCATGATGGCAACAGTGGCCAGCACTGTTATGGGAATTTATATCATCGCCCTGCACGATATTTTCCCCCAAATCGCGGGCCATCTGATTTCCGCGTCCTTGATATCTATCCCCTGCGCCGTTATCGCCAGCAAACTTTCACTGCCCGAGCAGAAGATACCGGAAACCCTGGGGAAATTGCCGCAGACCGATACGGATACCGAAAAATCCTCTAATTTCATGGCCGCATTGTTAGCAGGAGGATCGCAAGGTGTTAAAATGGCTGTGGGAATCGCCACCGTATTGATCGTGGTACTCGGGCTGGAAGCTTTGTTGGATCTGGCGCTCGCTGAATCATTCGGACAAAACATTTCCGCGCAATTCCTGCTGGGATGGCTGACCGTACCCTTTTCCGCCCTTCTCGGACTGCGACCCGAAGAATGGCAACTGGCAGGCCAAATTTTAGGTTCAAGGTTTATAGAAACGGAAGTATCAGCTTACTTTGCCTTGGCACAGGCCCAGATTGCCAACCCAGTGCCGTTTAGCCAGCGATCGGTAACCATTTTAACTTATGCGTTGTGTGGTTTTGTACATCTTGCCAGCATGGGAATTTTTATTGG
>Ga0209445_1000541_pt1 | contig 21381 bp, 18 predicted proteins | sample MarorgKNORR_S2LV_4_FD_188223 | JGI IMG/M metagenome (GOLD analysis project Ga0209445, IMG submission 188223) | Marine microbial communities from the Southern Atlantic Ocean, analyzing organic carbon cycling - NADW_A/KNORR_S2/LV (SPAdes) (version 2) | ecosystem: Environmental > Aquatic > Marine >... | reverse complement strand
CAGTCCTATTACGACATCATGCGCCGCGTGAGGTCTATGTTCAAATTGGACCTGGACCTGAGCGAACTTCGAACCATGGGCGAATCTGAATCCAACCAGTTGGCGGAAAGACTGGAAGAGATAGGCGAAGCCAACGCTGAGGCGAAGCAGCTAATCGACAGGATCCGGGAGGATTATGTGTACACGCCTTTTGTGGAACCTGTTGATCTGGACCCCGCCTTAGATGATGCCTTGAATGACATCTTGAGAGGGCTCGATAGCTAGTTGTCGCCTAGGTGGCTATCACCGGCTTTGTGGACTACTACAACAACCGCCGCTATCACAAAGCCCTTGGCAACGTGACGCCCGATGATGTCCTACACGGAAGACTCGAAGAGATCCTAATCACCAAAAAGGAGGTGGAAGTTCAGACCTGAGCCCAACGCAAACGCTACAACCGCCTGCTCCGGGAGTCCCATAACACCGCCATTTCCCCCTGATCTCTCCTTTACGAGAGTGTCCCACTTTTGCTGGTTGCCAACACGGCACCAATGTAGGATGTCCCTCCCGCTCTTCCAATTTGGATCGCAATTCAGGAAGAATCTCAGCTATATTGGCCGCCCTGGATCCCATCTCTTCTCGGAGCCGCTCGGCATGCGTTTCCTCTACATACGAGCGTATTGCCTGGAGCCATGGCCAAAATGGCGGCGCACCGTGTCGTTCGTAACACCAATCCCAGAGGGCGCGAAAGCCGCGTTGTTCGGATAAGTCGGCTAACTCCTGGGCAATACGCGTTTTGCCGACCCCGGGCTCTCCAGCTAGCATGATCATCGGGCCCTTGGCGGCCAATGAAACCCGATTCCTTAGACTAGTTGGTCGTCAAAGCACGCACCAATTTATTTCGTTGGGCACATACTACAACGAATCCGTAAAATTCTGCTTCTATTTATTTAGGCGGCTGTCTGCAGCCATGCGACTCTACCCGTGCCCATTAATTTACGAGCGAAATTATTCAGTGTGTGCATTGTTGGAGTAGGGGCGGTCTTACTTCCCTTGAAACCGCGCCTGTCGGCGTTCCGTAAAAGCCTTGATTCCCTCTTGGAAATCGGCGGTTAGGCAAATGTCGGCGAAGGCTGCGGTCTCGGCGTCCAGTTGGGTTGCAATGTCGTTTTCCCAAGAGCTGTCGAACAACGCTTTTACTCGCGCAAAGGCTGCGGTTGGTCCTTGGGCCAATCGGACGGCTGTTTCCATGGCGTGCTGGTGCAGCGCATCGTCCTCGACGACGTGATTGACCAACCCCATCTCCAGGGCCGCCTGGGCGCTGGTGGGCTGGCTGGCCAGGTAGAGTTCCATGGCCCGGCTGGCGCCGATCAAGCGGGGCAGCAGATAGGTCGAGCCACCGTCGGCAGGGGCGCCGATGTTGGCGTAGGCCATCAGGAACCGGGCGCCACGGGCGGCTACCCGGATGTCGCAGCCCAGCGTCAGGCTGAAACCGGCCCCCGCCGCTACACCGTTGATGCCGGCCACCACCGGTTTCTCCAAACGCCGCAGTCCGATGACCACCTTGTGGTGCAGGTCGTTGGCCAACGTAGTGATGTACTCTTGTATCCCTTTTTCATCGCCCTTCTCCTGAATCTCCAATAAGAATTTCAGGTCGGCCCCGGAGCAAAAACCTCCGCCGGCGCCGGTGAGCAGGACCGCACGGACGTCAGGCCGCTTACACGCCTCGATGGCCTCTCCCATCTCGGAGACCATATTCAGAGTCAGGGCGTTCCGGGACTCGGGGCGGTTCATGGTGATGATGCCCACGCCGTCCATCTTCTCGAATGTGATTTCAGTGGGAGTCATTTACACACTCTCCATGTATTCAGAAATCTCTTCCAGACCGAAGCCGGACACCGCAATCTCGGGGGCCCAGGTCACCTGGTCCGACGACCAGCGCACGGTGGCCCGGCGCTGCGCCGCAATACCCAGAGTGTTGTTAATCAGCCTCAGGACGTTGTCGTTCATACGAACCGTGTTGGGCTTCAGGGGTGCCGCCAACCTGCTGTCCTTGATCAGGTAGGAGTCGCCAATTATAGTGCCACTAAAATCGCCGCTGGTGGTCCCATTTACCGGGTAGGTGTACCAGATTCGGCCGATGTAGAGCCCGTCGCCCACCAGCCGCAGCAACTCTTCCTGAGTGTGGCCACGGGCGCCTTCGATGACCAGGTTGCTGGATACCGCGCCGGGCGTGGCGCCGAAGTTGCGGCCCCCGCCGTTGCCGGGCCGGAACCCGTTGCGCGGCGCGATGCTTTGTAGGGCATCTCCGGGGTTGACCCCCAGCTTCTCCCGCCCGGTGGGGTCGTTCAGGATGCGCTGATAGTTGTAGTAATCGGCCAGAAGGCCCGATAGTTGGCCCCCGCGGATCAGATCGGTGCGTCCGGTGGGCAGGCCCTCGTCGGTGATGGACTTGGAACTGGGCAGGCCGGGCGCCGCGCCGTCGTCATAGAGATTGAAGTCTTCCGAGGCGACCAGCTGCCCCAGCTTGCCCATGAAAGGCGAGGCCCCGGCGTAGAACATCTCCAGGGACAGCCCCGGCATCAGTACCCATTCCAGAATCTCGGCCACCGCTTGGGGTCCAAGAATCACGTTGTAGCTACCCGTTGGTATTCGCTCTCCGTCCATGGACCGGATGGCATTGCGTGCTGCTTCAGCCGCTGCCTCCCCAGTAAAATCGGCGAGCCGACTGCCCACGAACCATCCGCTGCCCTTGCTGGCCTGGCTCTCAATCATGGCCGTGGCGAATGACATAACCAGCGTGTTCTGCTCGGTCTGCACTCTGGGGATGTGGGTCGATGCGATGGCCATCCGGTCTTGGAGCATGACCACGTCCCCGCCCAAAATCAGGCCAAGCTCAGACATCCTCTCCGCGGAGCCTGCAAGACCCATCAGGTCTTCCGACGACTGGAACGCGTCCAAGGCCCGGTCCATCATGCACCATCCGGCGTCCACCAGCCCCTTGCCGCCGATGCGCATCAACGCCGGGTCGTAGTTGGCCAGAGCAATCTCATCTTTTTCGGCTGGGCGTTGGGGCGAGTCCAGTTTGGGCAGCGAAACGAACTCAGCGTCGGCGACGGCTCCGGCGCGGGCCTTGTCCAATGCGCGTCCTGTCCCCTCAACCGATAGGTCAGTCGGCTCGCTGCCGAACCCGGTCTTGATGCCATCCGGGGTGCGGAAAGTGGCCCGGATGCCGAGGCCGTAGCCCTCGGTGGACTTTGGTTCTTCCACGCCGTTGCTGGGAATATGGGAGGTGTAGTTGAGCCTAACTGTCAGGTTGGCCCCGGCCGAAGCAAAGACCTCCACCTCGGCCACATCAGGCTGGGACGAGGCGAAAGCCAGGGCGTTCTTAACGGCGCGGCGCAGGTCAGCTACGGATAGCAAATTCTTATTTACCTCTGGTAGATCGGCCGGATGAACGGTTTTTGCGGGTTATTCCTCATCTGCTGGCTCGGGTAGGGACAGGGCTTCCTCGATGTCGTCCTCGATCGCGTCCGGTATCCCGCGTTGTTTGCGGATGGCCTGGATGCGGGCAAGCGGCCGCTCCAACGCCCGGCGTCTGGTACCGGCCAGGGTCTCGAACCCGGACTGGGCCAGCTCGAAGCGCTTGCCGACCAAGTCCATCTGTTTGGTGAACCGGTCCCACTGGCGGTCGAAGCCGGCCAGTTCGGACAAAATCTGGTCGGACGCCTGTTCGATGGCGAAGTTGTCCAGGGCGTGGCGAATCACGCTCAGTATGGCAAACAAGCTGATCGGCGAACAGAGCACCACCCGATTGCGGAGAGCCTCCTCCACCACGTCCGCCCCGTGCTGCTGGATATAGTGGTACATAGGCTCGTTGGGGATGAAGACCAGCACGTAGTCCAGCGTGTTGTCGTCTGGGTTGATGTAGTCCCGGCCCACAACCTCCCGGGTCCGGTCCCGCACGTCGCGGATGAAGGCCCGACTGTGCTCCTGGGCCTCATGTTCTGACTCCGCCTCCACGAACTTCATGTAGTTGGTGAGCGGGAACTTGGCGTCCATGTTCAGCTTCTTGTTCTCCGGCATCAATATGGTGAAGTCGGGCCGGGAGTGACCGTCGGCAACGGCCGTCTGCTTGGTGTAGTTCACCGATTCCACGAACCCAATCAGCCGGAAGACGTCCTCGGCCATGCGCTCGCCCCATTGGCCGCGAACTTGGGTGTTGGCCAAGATTTCACGGAGGGCCGAGGAGCTGCTGTTCAAACTGGTGAGCATGGTCTCCAGGCGCTCGGACTGCTTGGCCCGGTCCACGTTCAGGTTCTGGATGGCCTGGTTCACCCGGTCCATGCCCTGGCGAATCTCGCCCACCTGGTGGCCCAGGACACTGTCTTCGCTGCGGGAGGTGCTCTGCCTGAGCAGTCGGATTATGAGGATGACGGCCAACCCCGTGAAGACCAGGGCGACGATGCCGATGACGATCAGTGCTGCAGTCATGGTTCCCCCAGGCCCGGCCCGGTTACCCTGGCCCGGTCAGACGGGCGATGCCGCGCATGGTGGGCCCGCCGTTGCTCATCCGCTTGGCCTGCATGGGCTGGCCCTTGCCGCAGTTGGGTATGGGGTTGACCCGCAGGTCGTTGCCAACGGCGTCGATGGACATGAAATAGTCCCGGCTGTCCGAGGTGATTCCGCCGTCACGGTAGAGCCGGCCCAACTGCCCGTTTTTGATCTCGTAGACCTTGACTGCAGTGATGCGGAAGTTTTCGCGCGACTCGGCGATCGAGGGTGTCCGGTGTCCCGCAATGTAGTAACCGTCCTCGACCTCGGATATGATGCTCTCGGGGTCTTGCTGCCCGGCGCCGAAGATGGTGTTGGTCATGCGGATCAGCGGCACCAACTGGGCCTCGGTGGAACGGGCCGACCCGTTTGGCTCAACCCCCATGATGGCCGCCGTCTGGCGGTTGTTCAGGAACTCCTCCAGCACGCCGTCCCTCAGGATATAGGCGCGGCGGGCGGGGGTGCCCTCGTGGTCGTAGCTGAACGACCCGTAGCCCTCCATGGATGGGTCTGAGTAAGCAGTGACCAGCGTCGAGGCGATCTGGTTGCCCAGTTGATTGTCCTGCATGTCCTTCAGGAACCAGGAACGCCCGGCGTATCCGGTCTCATATTTCAGCGCGCGGTCCAATTCAGACGGATGCCCCACCACTTCGTGAACCAACAGGGTGTTGAAGTGGGGGTTGGTGACCACCGTGACTTCTTTGTCGGGCGGCTTCAAAGGCGGCGCGGCGGCAACCTCAACAGCGTCGGCGCCGAGCGTCTTACAGAAGTCCATGAAGCTGGGCAGAACGATCGGTCCGCTGGTGTAGCCGTCGGTCAAGATTTCCCAGCCGCGCTGGTGGCCGGTGAAGTCGTACAGCTCAAAGTTGCCGTGCTCTCCCGAGCAGATCGCGATGGCGAATCCTTCTGTCTGGGCGAAACTCTGGTCGATGTCCGCGCCGTCGGAGCTCAAGTACAGCTCCCGGAGCAGGAAGGTCGAGGCGGAACAGGCGGAATAGACGATGTTGCCGCCCTGGCCTTGCATAGCTTTGCAACCATCCTTGGCCATGGCGACGGTCTCCGCCAGGGGCACCTGACGCGGGTCTGTGGTATATGTAGCCAGCACTGTATCTTGGCGGACCGGCACGGGGGCAAGGTTGCTGGGAGTGAGGCTGGCGCCCAGGTGAGGGAAGCGGCCCCGTGCTAGAGTTTTCTGCCTGGCGCTCGCGCGGGCCCGGTTATGGGCCTGCCGGATGCCGTCCCAGACTACATCTTCCAGACGGTCGAGGTCGGTTGTGCCTAGGACCCTGCCGTAGTACCCGGAAGAACTGGTGCGTCCCCCGGCTATGGCACGCACGCCGAAGTCGAAGGTATAGTCCTCGGAACTGCCCTTCTCCGCGCCGTTCTCCGCCACGGTTCCCTTCTCTTCCCGGACCTCGATGCGCAGATCGCAGTAACGAAGGCCGGGCAACGTCTTCGCCTTCTCCGCTACCAGCGACTGGAGATTGGCCCGGTAGCGGTCCAGGGATTCGACGGTTACGCGTTGAGTCACGCTCTAACTCATCCCGCTATTGGCCGTAGCAAGCTTAGGCCGACCGCTATGTACTGCCGCTCGATTCATATAGCCAGGTAACTCTCAACTTGAAGCGGTAAATGATGGGCCATCATATCGAAATGCCGGTCTCGATGCAGTAAGACGGAATCGGTACCAATGGCAACCGCGCCGATGATCAAATCAGTGAACGGTACAGTCACGCCTTGGCGGCGGAGTTGGAAGCCCATTCGGGCGGCTTCCTGCCAAGTATCATTTTCGACTGTTAGTTGATGCAATGCCGAGACATGATTATTCAGTTGGTCCCATTCCCGATCAGTCCGTGCACCGCCCAACAATTCCAGACGCACCATTCCGGTGATCGCGACACGGTCCGCAGCCAGCAGCGCATCAACTCGGTCGCGAAGGCTCAAGTTCGTTCCGCCCGATGGCAGCACGTCCAACCAGACCGACGTGTCCAATAGGAAAAGGTTACTCTGCATCCCGGAGCCTGGTCAGGTCTTCAGAGGTGAGCCCCAGTTCAACCGTTCCCAAGGAATTACGTAGCTTCTCCAAACGATTCCGCCGAATGACTTCCCGCAGGGCCTCTTCAACTGTATCGCGAATGCCTCTAGTGCCCAGCAACCGCTGTGCGTCTTCTAGTAACGTGTCTTCGATGACCACAGTACGCCGCATGTATGCATCTCCATGATACGTATTTAGTATACACACATAAGATGCGTATATGCTATACAGGCGAAATCGCCGATGACGAGGGCGCTCTGACGGCCGTTTCGGCCTTGAGGCGTTAGGCCGCCCCGGACACTGCTTGGGCGACGGTCTGGGCTACCTGGCGGTCCAGAGACCAGGGCAGAACATTCTCCGGCGTGGGCTCCGCAACCAGGGCGGCCAAGGCGTTGGCGGCGGCCAGCTTCATCCGGGTGGTCACTCTGGTGGCATGGCAGTCAAGCGCCCCCCGGAATACGCCGGGGAAGACCAGGCTGTTGTTGACCTGGTTGGGGAAGTCGCTTCGGCCGGTGCCGACCACGGCTGCTCCAGCGGCGCGGGCGACGTCGGGCCAGATCTCCGGAATGGGGTTGGCCATGGCGAACACGATGGGGTCTTTGGCCATGGAGGTGACCATCTGTGCGCTCACCGTGTCGGCGGCGGCAAGGCCGATGAATACGTCGGCGCCGCCCATGGCTTCGGCTAGGTCACCGGAAAGATTGTCGGGGTTGGTGGTGTCCAGCATGGACGACTTCACAGCGGTTAGGTTGGTGCGGTCACGGGAGATTATCCCAACGCTGTCCACCAAGGTCACATGGGTGGCGCCCTGGTCCATGAGCAGCTTAGCTGAGGCGATGCCTCCCGCGCCTGCGCCGGCGAACACGAATTTGGTGTCTTCGATCTTGCGGCCGGTGACCAGTAGCGCGTTCATCACCCCCGCCAGCACGGCTATGGCCGTCCCGTGTTGGTCGTCATGGAACACCGGAATGCCCAGGTCCTGCAGCGCGTCTTCGATGTCGAAGCAGCGCGGAGCGGCGATGTCTTCTAAGTTGATGCCGCCAAAACTGGGGGCCAAGGCGCGCACGGTCTGAATTATGATGTCGCTGTCCTGGGTCGCCAGGCAGATCGGGAAGGCGTCAATGTCGGCCAGTCCCTTGAAGAGGATGGACTTTCCTTCCATGACCGGCATTGCCGCTTCAGGGCCTATGTTACCCAGACCCAACACGGCCGAGCCGTCGGTCACAACCGCCACCGTGTTGGCGCGGTTGGTCAGGTGGTAGGACTCGGAAACGTCCGCATGAATGGTCATGCAGACGGTGGCGACGCCGGGGGTGTAGGCGATGGACAGGTCGTCCAGCGTCTCAACCGTCATCTTTGGCGCGATACTGACCTTGCCCCGTGTCTCCCGGTGCCGGTCCACTGCTTCTTTTCCATAGTCCCTGGGTTGTTGAGCCATGTTTTCCTATCTCCCGATTTGTCCTGGCCCGGATGGCCGGTGTTCTAGACGGACTTGGCCGTCTAGTGCGTAACCGCGCCTTGCGAGGCGGACGAGACCAATTTGGCGTATTTGGCCAAGGCGCCGGTGGTGTAGTTGGGCGGAATCGGCTGCCAATTGGCCTGCCGGTCTGTGAGTTCTTCTTCGCTTAGTTTCACGTTCAACGTGCGGCCTGGGATGTCCAGGATCACGATGTCGCCTTCTTGCAACAGCGCTATCGGCCCGCCGACCGCTGCTTCGGGCGCTACGTGGCCGACCATGGGGCCGTGGGAAGCGCCGGAGAACCGGCCGTCGGTGATCAGGGCTACGTCTTCACCCAGTCCTTGTCCCACGATGGCGGCGGTCACCGACAGCATTTCCTGCATGCCAGGCCCGCCTTTGGGTCCTTCATAGCGGATGACGACGATGTCTCCGGCCTTGACCTCGCCCCGTTGGATCGCCTGGAAAGCGGCCGGTTCCTGGTCGAAGACTCGGGCTGGGCCCTCGAAGACCCGTTCCTGATGTCCGGCGACCTTGATCACCGCGCCGTCGGGGGCGATGTTGCCCCGAAGGATGGCCAAGCCGCCGGTGGGCGCGCGGGGTGCGTCGATCTGGTAGACCACCGGTTGGTCTTCGATGGTCTCAACAGCTTCCACGTTCTCCCGTAGGGTCTTGCCGGTGATGGTCATGGCGTCACCGTGGAGCAGTCCGGCGTTCAGCAGCCGTTTCATGACCAGAGCGATGCCGCCGTAACGGCTGAGGTCGGACATGACGTATTTTCCGGCCGGCTTCATATCGACGATGTATGGCGTATTGCGGCTGATGCGGTCGAAGTCGTCCAGAGTCAATTCGATATCAACCTCTCGGGCGATGGCGATCAGGTGCAGGACCGAATTTGTGGACCCGCCCATGGACACTGCCACGGTGATGGCGTTCTCAAAGGCTTGTTTGGTGAGGATGTCGCGAGGACGCACGTCTTCTTCCAAAAGGCGCATCAGCGTCCGTCCCACATCACGGGCCTCGCCCAGTTTCCGTGGGTCAATGGCCGGGATGGAGGCGTCTCCAGGCAGCGACATGCCCAAAACTTCGATGCTGGTGGACATAGTGTTTGCGGTGAATAAGCCGGCGCAGGAACCCTCTCCGGGACAGGCCACGCACTCCAGCGCCGTGAGGTCTTCAAGACTCATGTCACCCGTGGCGTAGGCGCCCACAGCCTCGAACACGTCTTGGATATTTACGTCTTTGCCCTTGAACTGACCGGGCATGATGGCCCCGCCGTACATGAAGACAGACGGCACGTTTAAACGGGCCATGGCCATCATGCAGCCAGGCATGTTCTTGTCGCATCCGGCGATGGTGATCAGCCCGTCCATGCGCTCGCCGAACGTCACCAGTTCGATGGAGTCGGCAATGACTTCCCGGCTGACCAACGAGGTCTTCATACCCTCGGTGCCCATGGAGATTCCGTCGCTCACCGTGATGGTGCCGAATTCAAATGGAACGCCATCTGCGGCCCGCACACCCTCTTTGGCAGCCTGGGCAAACCGGTCCAGGTGTACGTTGCAGGGTGTAACGTCGCTGGCCAGATTGGCGATGGCGACAAAGGGCTTCTTAATGTCGTCCTGGGTCAAGCCCATGGCCATCAGCATTGCCCGGGACGGCGCTCGATTAGGGCCGTCAACCAACTCACTGCTGCGATGCCTCATGTGGGCAGGTCTTGTGGTAGTCGCCACTGGGTCATCTCCTAGTTGTCGGGGAAAATCACCGAAAGATTGTTCGATACGATACGTTTAACGGTATCGCGTAATTGGGCAATTATAAGTGCCTGTACTAAGTGGTTACAAGATGGGGATCCCGTGGGACTATCCTAGGCACGAAACAGGGGTTGCGTCCCCGCCGGATTTTGATTACGCTGTTGGTTGCTTAAAATCAGGTGTAGTCAGGAGAGGCTGCCATGTTTAACCCCATAGGCTGGACCAAGCCAGAGATCGCCCAAGCCCATTGTGATATCCCGTGCGGTATCTACGACCCCGTTTCGGCCAAAATTGCTGCCCAGACCGTTCAGAAGATGGTGTTGCGCATGCAGGCGTTGGAGCGCCCCGGCGACGGCGACGCTGCCGGTTTCGCGGACTATGCCAACAAGATCGCCCGGTATGTGGAAGTGAAGGAACAGCATGCCGAGACCTGCAAGCATGAGCTCGCCGTGCTCTGGGCCGACTACGGATGGCCCAACACCCCGGCCGGTTTCGACGTGCACGCCACGTTCAACTCCGCGATAAAGTTGGCCGGCCAGTGCAAGCAGAACGTCGACATGGCGAAGTGCGAAGAATTAGTCTCCGCTTGCGACGCCATCGCCGCCGCATTCTGGGCCACCAAGGGTGAGACCTACAGCGACCCCCACTCCGCAGCCAGATACGGCTCCTAAGCCCGAATTACTTCGGGGAACAAAAAAGGCTCCCCAGTTACGGGGAGCCTTTTTTCGTGTCAGTTTTTTTGGGCCTACCGAAGAGTGGATAGCGCCGCCCCTGCCTTGGCGATGGTGGCGTCGATGTCTGCTTCCATGTGGGCCGTGGAGACGAATCCGGCCTCGAACTGGGAGGGAGCGATGTAGACGCCCTGTTCCTGCATGGCATGGAAGTAGCGCCCATACATCTCCGTGTCTGATCCCTCCGCGTCGGCCAGGCCCGCCACCGGACCGGTATTGAAGAACCCGGTGAACATTGAGCCGATCCGGTTGATGGTCGACGGCATTTCTACCTTTTGAAAAGCTTTGGTCAGGCCTTCGGTCAACCGCTGCGACAGGGTTTCCAAACGCTCGTAGGTTCCCGGTTTTTGAAGTTCTCTCAGTGTGACTATGCCCGCGTTCACCGCCAGTGGATTGCCGGACAAGGTGCCCGCTTGATACATGGCTCCCAGGGGCGCCACCATCTCCATCACGTCTTTGCGCCCGCCGTAGGCTCCCACCGGGAGTCCGCCGCCGATGATTTTGCCCATGGTTGTGATGTCCGGCGTGATGGCGTAAAGGCCCTGGGCGCCGTTTGGCCCAACCCGGAACCCCGTAATCACCTCGTCGAATATCAGCAGCGCGCCGTTGTCCTGGGTGATCTTCCGGACCGACTCTAAGAACCCGGTCGCGGGTGGGACCACGCCCATATTTCCGGCCACCGGCTCGATGATGATGGCGGCGATTCCGCCGGGATTAGCCTCGAAGAACCGCTCCACTGAACCGATGTCGTTGAATTCAGCTACCAACGTCTCACTGGCGTAGGACTCGGGAACACCGGCGCTGGTGGGGATGCCGTGGGTCAACGCACCGGAGCCGGCTTTGACCAAGAGGCCATCGGCGTGGCCGTGATAACAGCCGGCGAACTTGATGATTTTGTCGCGCCCGGTGAAGGCCCGGGCCAGCCGGATGGCGCTCATGCAGGCCTCGGTGCCCGAGTTGACCAGCCGCACCGATTCTACCGACGGCAACGCACCGCAGATGATCTTGGCCAGTTCGACTTCCTGTTCCACGGGAGCGCCGAAGCTGGTCCCGCCCTCGGCCGTTTTTTTCAGGACTTCGACGACAGCGGGGTGGGAGTGTCCCAAGACCAGCGGCCCCCAGGAGCCGAGGTAGTCGATGTATTCGTTGCCGTCTACGTCCCAGACCCGCGCGCCCTGGCCCCGGGCGATGAACGGCGGGGTGCCGCCTACTGACTTGAAAGACCGGACTGGGCTGTTAACGCCGCCGGGGATATACTTCTGCGCCTCGGCGAATAGTGCTTCTGACTTGCTTAGTTGCATGCCACGTCCTGATAAAAGATTGGGGTATTGGAGGCTACTCTGCCTCTTTTAGCCACTTCGCCACTTCCTTGGCGTGGTAGGTGAGGATGGTGTCGGCCCCGGCGCGTTTGATGGAGGTCAAGACCTCCATGGTGACGGTCTTTTCATCAACCCAGCCATTGGCGGCCGCGGCCTTGATCATGGAGTATTCGCCGCTGACGTTGTATGCCGCCAGGGGCAGGTCGAAACGGTCCTTGGCTTGGCGGATCACGTCCAGGTAGGACAGGGCCGGCTTCACCATCACGATGTCGGCGCCCTCGGCGATGTCGGCTTCGATCTCTCGCATGGCCATCCGGGCATTGGCCGGGTCCATCTGGTAGCTCTTCCGGTCGCCGAACTGGGGCGTGGAATCGGCGGCCACCCGGAACGGCCCGTAGAAGCCCGACGAATACTTGGCTGCGTAGCCCATGATGGGCGTATCGTCGTAGCCGTGATCGTTCAACGCTTGGCGGATGGCCCAGACCTGGCCGTCCATCATCGCCGATGGGGCGGGAAGGTCGGCGCCCGCTTGCACGTGGGACACCGCAGTCTTGCCCAGCAGTTCTAGAGTCTGGTCATTGTCGACCCGGTCGTTGGCGATGATGCCACAGTGGCCGTGGTCGGTGTACTCGCACATGCAGACGTCGGTGACCACCATCATTTCCGGGTGGTTCTTCTTGATCATGCGCACGGCCTCTTGGACGATGCCCTCGGGGTCGTAGCCCTCGGTGCCCAACGGGTCCTTCTCGGCGGGAAGCCCGAACAGCAACACTGCGGGAACACCCAACTCGGCGGCCTCGCCAACCTCTTCGGACAGCACGTCCAAGGACATTTGGAACTGGCCTGGCATGGGCTCGATGGCTTCTTTCATGCCGCTACCGTGGCCCACGAACAGCGGGTAGACGAACTCTTTGACGGACAGCCGGGTCTCCCGGGCCATGTTGCGCATGGAATCGCTGCCGCGCAGGCGGCGCAACCTTGAGTCAGGGAAGCTGGTCATGACGTCTTTTTCTCCTAAACCTACTTGCGGGATAACTCGCCGGAGGCGAAATGGCTTATAAGCGCATCCACCAGGCCCTCGACCGTGTGTTCTGTCGCTTCCAGGTCCACCCGCAAGCCCAGCTCGCGGGCGGTGGCGGATGTCACTGGGCCGATACATGCGATGAAGCTTGCTTCCAGCGCCGTCCGATCGCCGTCCAGCATCTCCACCAGATTACGCACGGTGGAGGAACTGGTAAAGGTTACGATATCCACACCGTCAAGAAAAGCTTTCTTGGCCAGACCAGACACACCTTCGACTGGCACGTTCCGGTAGGCGGCCAGGCGGTTGACCTTGGCGCCCATTTCCGTGAGGCCCTTTTCCAGTTCGTCCCGGCCGATGTCCGCGGATGGCAGCAACACTGAAATACCCTGCCAGTCCCGTCCTGATAATTCTTTTAAGACCGCTTCGGAGACCGGGCGGCTGGGCACAAAATCAGCGTTGATGCCCCGGCGAGACAACGCTTGGGCCGTGGCGGGTCCGATAGCGCCGACGGTCGTTCCGGCCAGAGTGCGGGCGTCTTTCCCCTGTAACTCCAACCGCTCAAAGACTGACCCCACGGCGTTGGCGCTGGCAAATATCACCCATTGGTATTCAGCTAGGTTTTTCAACGTGGCGTCCATCTCGGAGAAGTCTTCCAACGGGCCGATTTGGATTGTGGGCAGCTCGACCGAGTTTGCCCCGGCTTGTTCCAGCAGGGTGCAAAGCCGGGACGCCTGGGAGCGGGAGCGCGTGACCAACACGCGTTTCCCGAATAGGGTGCGCTTATCGAACCAGGCCAGTTCTTCCCTGAGATTTACCACCTCGCCGATGACGGTGATCACCGGCGGAGTCAGCCTCGCTTCTTGGCCCTTTACGAGGATGTTATCGATGTTGCCGGTGACTGTCTGCTGTTCGCTCCAGGTGCCCCACTGCACCAGGGCCGCCGGCGTGGTGGAGGGTAGGCCCTCTTGTTGCAGGGTCGCTAGGATCTTTTCCAATGACGCCCAGCCCATGAGCACCACCAGGGTGCCGCCGTTCTTGGCCAAAATCCCCCAGGGGATGACGGACTCGGCTTTGGATGGGTCCTCACTGCCGCTGACCACCGTGAAGGTTGTCGATATGCCGCGGTGCGTCAGGGGTATGCCCGCGTAGGCCGGCCCGGCGATGGCCGAGGTCACGCCAGGCACAACCTCAAAGGGCAGGCCGTTGGCTTTGAGTTCCAGGGCTTCTTCGCCGCCCCGGCCGAACACGAACGGGTCGCCGCCCTTCAGCCGCACCACGGTGAACCCCTGGGACGCCTTGTCCACAAGCAGTTGGTTGATCTCGGGCTGGGTCAGTTGCTGACGGCCCCGGGCTTTCCCCACAAAGATGCGCTCGGCAGCATCAGGAACGGCCTGTAACAGCACTGGGTCCACCAGACGGTCGTAGACGACCACTTGGGCCTGCTCCAACGCCCACATTCCCTTAACTGTGATTAGTCCGGGGTCGCCGGGTCCGGCGCCCACCAGATAGACTTTGCCGGTCAATATTTCATCTCTTAAAAAAAGTGATTTATGCTTGATTGGCCCTGGCTGCAGCCACCAGATCGGCGCCGCCTCGTTCCACTAAGGCGAGGTAGGCGTCGTTGGCCAGCTGCAGGGGGTCCCGTTTCAGGCCTTGAATCTTGGCGCTGAAGCTCTTTTCTCCATCCTCAGTGCTCATGTAGATGGTCATGACGATGTTGTCTCCGTTGCACCGGGCATAGGCGCCCACGGGTATGCTACAGCCGCCGCCCAATCTTGCCAGGAAACCCCGCTCGGCGGTGGCTTCGTAGCGGGTGTCCGAGTCGCCGATGGCCGACAATAACTCCAGCATCCGGTGGTCATCCGCCCGCGCTTCCACCGCCAGGATGCCCTGTCCGGGTGGGGGCACGAACTGGGCGGCGGCCAGGTATTCGGTTATCTGGTCTTGCAGCCCCAGGCGAATCATGCCGGCGGCGGCCAATATAGCCCCGTCCGCCTCCTCACCCTGAGCCTTGCGCAACCGGGTCTCGACGTTGCCCCTGATGGAGACCACCTCCACCTGGGGGGCGTATTTCTTCAACTGGGCGGCGCGGCGGGGGCTGCTGGTGCCGATCCTGGCGCCTTGGGGCAGCCCATCCAGGGGGCACCCGTACCGGTTCACCAGCACGTCCCGTGGGTCTTCTCTGGACAGCAGCGCTCCCAGGACCAGTCCGTCGGCCAACTTGATGGGCATGTCCTTGAGGCTATGGACGGCGATGTCCAGCTTGCCTTCCAGAAGTTCTTGTTCCAGCTCCTTGACGAAAATGCCCAGGCCCATGCCCGCCAGTCGGGAAGTCTGGTCTACGTCGCCCCTGGTTCGGACGGTGTCGACCTCGAATTCGAGGGCCGGGCTATTGGCCTTCAGCCGGTTGATGACCACATGGTCTTGGATCAGGGCCAGGGCGCTGCCCCGGCTGCCCAGCTTGATGGCTGGGATGCCCGATTCCGTTGAGCTTTTCTCTGAGTCGCTGGTGGTCAAGCGGTTAGTCCCCCGCGGTTTGGGCCATGCGGCCTTGGTTTTTTCGGTCATCGGTGGACAGGCTGGTATCCAGGCTAGCATCGTTTCTGATCTGGCAGCCGCCGGAAACGCATTCGGCGATGTTGGAGCACTTCCCGTTGGAATCCTTGCCCATCAGGCCATCGATCAGGAGTTCTACGGCCTCGTCGTCGCGGCCCGACTTGGCCAGGCTGAGGAGTTCTGGGGTCATGCAGCATTGCCACCGTTGGGGGTCGACAGCGACCTGTTTGTCTTTGACGATCTGGCGGGCTTTCGAGAGCACACTGGTGGCTTGGGTCCAGTCTAGGTCTGAAGAGCCGGACAGAGTCTCCCGCAACCTGCGGGCCAAGGCTGGGCTGGCGCCGCCGGTGGAGATGGCGATGGTCACAGGACCTTTCTCTACGATAGACGGGGCGATGAATGAGCAACGGGGCATGTCGTCCACGGCGTTGAGCAAGACGCCCAGGGTCTCCGCCTCTTCGAAGATCTCCTGGTTGACCACCCGGTCGTTGGTGGCCGCGATGACCAAGAACGCGTCTTGGAGGTCGCCGGGCCGGTATTTGCGAAGGTCCAACTCAACTTTGCCGGTCTCCGCGAATTTGCGTATACCTGGTGTGGCGCCCGGGCTGATAACGACGATCGTGGCGCCTGAGTCCAGTAGCTTGGAGATCTTGCCCTCGGCGATCTGGCCGCCGCCGATGATGACGCACCTGCGTCCGGTCAAGTTTAGAAAAACGGGATAAAAAGTTGTCATAAGCTCTCTATATTTTTTGGACATGGCCGGTTGCCCGCCATGACTTTGGATCAAGCCGTAATCACCGCGTCAGGTTTCTCCGTATCGACATAATCGTCGTAATCAGGCACGAAATACCGGACCCGGGTCTTCTTGTACTCCCGGGTGCTGTAGAGCACCAACCGTTCGGTTATCCCAGTGGCCTCGCTGATCTCGTTGTTGATCTCTTCGCAGCCTTTGGGAGTGGTCGCATGGACCATGGTGAAGTGCGTGTAAGGCCAGTCGGGGAACGTTGGGCGCTCGTAACAGTGGGTTACGGCGTCGTGGGCCGCCATGGTTAGACCAACCTCTTCAGACCGCTCTTCGGGGACCTTCCAAACGATCATGGCGTTGGCCCGGAAGCCCGACCGCCGGTGGTGCAGCACCGCGCTGTAGCGCCGCATGATGCGCCGGTCTTGGAAATCCTTGGCCAAGGCGAACAGCTCATCGGTGGACATGCCCAACTGCTGGGCGATGGAGTCATAGGGACGTGGAATCAGTTCCAAGTCCTCCTGCATCCCGCGGATGGCGTCCTTCTCAGCCTCGGTAACCGGTACGGCCTTGTTCCAGGATTCGGCTTCGTCTTTGTCGGCGGCTGCTTTGTCCTCGCCCGATTTAACGTTGTCAGGACTGAAATTAAATGAAGAGCCCTTCTTGTTGACCATGTCGAAGTTGACGCCGATCTTGAAGAACCGTTTGGTGGGCATGATCCGTTGTTCCAGAGCCCCGGTTTTGCGGGACATGTACGCGGCGGTGGCTTCGAGGTTGTGTTCCGGGGGCACAGCCAGGGTGAACCACAGGTTGTAATAGGAGCCTTCCCGGGCGTAATTGTGGCTGACCCCGGGGTGCTTATTTATCTCCATGGCGGCCTTGTGCAACTGCTCCGGCTCGTAGGCCATGGCCACCAATGTGGTCTTGAAACCGAGGCGGCGGGTGTCGAAGATGGCGCTTATTTGGCGGAGCACGTTGGTCCGTTTCAACTCGGTCAAACGGTTAATGACCTCTTGCTCGCTGATCCCAACTTCCTCGCCGAGCTTCTGGAAGGGCTGGTCGACCATTGGGAAGGGCGCTTGGATCAGATTTAGTAATTTGCGGTCGATTATGTCCATGCCGTGTGTGGTTCCTCCAGCACTGAATTTGTAACTTTCAAGGATTCAAAGCGCGGCGCGCTCTCTATATTCGATTGGCTCTACTTATTGGATTTGGACAGCAACTTTTCGGCTGAGTCTTCGTACGAGGCGGCCATACCCACCAACACCTTATCAGCCGCTTCGATTATCCGGCCCCAGGTGCCTGGGTTGGTCGAGTCCAGGACCATCGTCCGGAAGAAGACGAAGGCCTCGATGGTGTCCTTCAGGGTTACGCCCCGCTCGGACATTTCGGTGCCGTATTCACGGCCCAAAAGTCCGGCCTCTTCTAGTAATTCCTGCCTGCGGCGGCGGGGTCCGGCCTCCTGTAACAGCAGGGACAATAGGCGGCGGCCGAAGAGCCGCATCCGGACCTTTCCCTCTTCCTCGACGCTCTGGTACCAGGGCTGCTGCAGCACGTCGTTTCGGCTCAGGCTCCGGCGTATCTTGCGCAGGGCCGAGCCTTCGATGGCGTTTCCCCTGCCTTGTTCCTGGGCTTGCTCGGGTGCGTTTGCGAAGGAATCGACGTCGTCGCGCAGGAACCGGCGGTGGCCGCCGGGTGTGCGGTAGACCCTTAGATAGCCATTGTCGGCCCACTGCCTGAGTGTGGTGTTGCTCACGTCCAGCAGGCGGCAGGCGTCTCTAAGGGAGAGCCATTGGGATTTTTCGGTTATTCGATTTTCGCCGGTCTGGATCTCTACCACGTTCACAACCAGGGGTGTTCCTATTTAGCATGCGCCAGAAAATCTATAAAAATCTCTAAGAAACTAAACATTTACTGTCGCAGTTAACCCAAGTTAGCATACGGGTTTCCTTCAGTCAATAACTCTTGAAAAAGAGGTGGAAAAGAGTGATGAAAATGCGGGAAATGTGCCTAGAGCTCGCATTGTCGCCCTAGTTATGTAATGTTATATTTGATGTGATGCGGGGACAAGATTCGGACCAGAAGCTCCTACAAAAACTACTGTCGGACAGGAAGGACCTTTTCTCCAGCCTGAGACGCAGCATCAGGTCGGTATCCGTTCTAAGGGCCATGGAACGGGTGCCCAGAGAAGCCTTTGTCCCCACCGGCGAACGCCCCGATTCGTACCTTGACTTACCTCTGGCCATCGGCGAGGGGCAGACGATCTCCCAGCCCTACATCGTTGCCCTGATCACCGAGGCGCTTCGCTTGCAACCGGCGGACCGGGTGCTGGAGGTGGGCGCCGGTTCCGGCTACCAGGCCGCCGTCTTGGCCAAGTTGGTCCCCGACGGTAAAGTCGTTACTGTGGAGCTGGTCCGGAGTCTGACGCAGCGAGCGCGGGACACCCTAAATGACCTCGACTACAAGAACATCGTCGTTGAAGATGCGACGGACACTTTGGGCTGTCCTTGGCGCGGGCCTTATGACGCCATAGTGGTATCCGCCGCTGCTCCGACCCTTTCACCCACGTTGATCGCCCAGTTGGCGGTTGGCGGCCGCATGGTCGTGCCGGTGGGCGACCGCGATCGGCAGGAACTTGTCTGTGTCCTGCGCACCGGTGAGGGTGTTTCACTGCGGATGCTGGGCGCCTGCCGCTTCGTGCCCCTGATCGGCCGCGAGGCCTTCCCCGCTTCTTAGTGAGCCCTGGGCCCGAAATGACCCTTCTCAGAATCCTCTGGCGTGTTTAATATATCCAGCGAATCATGTTAGAGCTAACCGCCGAACTTTCCCAGTCCCTGGGCGAAGCCGCCGCAGCTATTCTGCGCTCGAGTCACTTGGTGGCGTTGGCCGGCGCGGGGCTTTCCGTGGAGAGCGGCATCCCGCCCTTCCGCGGCCCCGGCGGACTCTGGACCAAGTACGGCGAGCCCACCAACCTCTCCTACCGGGAGTTCACCAAAGACCCGAAAGAGTGGTGGGAGGGCCGGTTTCGCAACGAGGACCGTCCAGGCGACCCGACCTACGAACTGAAAGTAGCTGTTGACGCTGCTGAACCTAATCCGGGCCATCACGCCTTGGTCGAGATGGAAGAGATGGGCCTGCTGAAGTGCGTGATCACCCAGAACGTGGACAACCTGCACACTGAGGCCGGGAGTAAGTCGTTGGTGGAGATCCATGGCAACCGGACCTGGCTACGGTGCGTGGGATGTGGCATCCGCCAACCCAGGGGCGCCTACCACTTCGATAGCCTGCCGCCTATCTGCATTCAGTGCGGCGGCGTGATCAAGATGGACACGGTGATGTTCGGCGAGCCCATCCCCGAGGATGTGCTGTTGGCCAGCCGGGAGCAGGCTGAGACCTGCGATTGCATGCTGCTGGTGGGAACTTCCGGCACCGTCAACCCGGCGGCCCGCCTACCGTTGGTCGCCAAAGAGCTTGGCGCCACCCTGATTGAGGTCAACCCAGACGCGACCACGCTCACACCCTCGTGCGACATCACCCTCAACGGCCCCTCCGGAGAACTACTTCCCCTGCTACTAAAACGGCTCAAGAACGGCGAAGCTGGCGATCCTGGCGAACGAGCCTGAATGCTATAATCCAGGCGCCGGAAGCGGGGCGCCGCTGTTAGTCTGTAGCCGCCCTCCACGCCAGGCGATTCCTATTCCCCGGTAGCCGATTCGCCGGCAGATTCTCCCTTGGAGACCATCTTGGTGGAACCCATACTGGCCCGTTTCGGACTGGGCGACCCAGAGTGGTTGGACCCCGCCACCGCGGCCGTGATCGTTCTGATTGCCGTCGTCACGGCCTTCATCGTCCACAAACTGGTCTTCCCTCTCATCGTCAAGTTCACCCAATGGACGCCCACCGACCTGGACTCGCGCATGATCCGATCCGTCCGCTGGCCTGTGACGTTCGGAATCGTGGTGCTGGGTGGGTACTTGGCGGCGACTATCTCCTTCGACTTGACCGCCTCCGAGCAGGACCGGGCCGACACCATAGCCCAGGCTATGGGGATAGTGGTTGGCATCACCGTGGCCGTCGGCCTACTATCCAGCGCCATCGATTGGTACCTGGAAAATTTGGCCACGCGCACCAACCACGTGATCGACCTGCGCCTGTTCCCGCTGATACGGCGGGTGGGCGGCGTGATCATCTACGGCATCGGCGCGCTGCTGGTGTTGGACATCATGGACATCAACATCAGCCCCCTCATCGCCGGTCTGGGATTGGGAGGTCTGGCGGTGGCCCTAGCCATCCAGCCCACACTGGCCAACTTGTTTGCTGGCACCTACGTGATGACCGAGGGCGTCATCTCCACAGGGGATTACATCGAGTTGGAAAGCGGTATGGCTGGGTACGTGGTGGAGGTGGGCTGGCGCAGCACCCGCATCCGGACCTGGGGCAACAACCTGGTGGTGGTGCCCAACGCCCGGTTCGCCGAGACCATCATCACCAACTTCCAGCAGCCGGTGCCTGCGGTTAACGTCTATGTGACCTGCGGAGTGTCTTATGACAGCGACTTGGACCTGGTGGAAGAGGTCTCGCGAGAGGTGATGGACAACCTGGTCCAGAACGACCGTCACGCAGTGCGCTCCTACGGTGCCTGGTTTGCGTTTGACGCTTTTGGCGAGTCCAATATCAACTTCTGGCTGTTCATGCAGGCCAAGGACCGCATCGCCAGCTTCAACTTGCAGTCGAACCTGATCAAGAACCTGCACCGCCGTTTCCAGGAAGAGGGCATCACCATCAACTACCCGGTGCGCACCCTCCAGTTCCCCGACGGCTTCAACCCTGAGATGATTGGCGCGACCGCGACCGGCAACGAGCCCACACCAAGACCTCCGCGCCACCCACGCCCCCCACGGGAATTCCACCTGCGGGAAGAGCAAGAAGGCCCGGATGTGGAGGGCGACCCACCCGGGGGCGGATAGCCCCATGGGAGACCCAGACGGCCCCGCCGGACCGAGGTAGGCGGGCGGCCCGCCGCGTTTCCTGGGGACGGACCTAGGGTTAGATCGCTGCCCTCTCATTCCACCTTGCCCGTGCCACGACTAGTCGCTATAATCCAAAAGTGGCTTTTGGCCACGCCCCACTGCGTGGGCCTGTAGCTCAGGTGGCTAGAGCGCGGTCCTGATAAGACCGAGGTCGTTGGTTCAAGTCCATCCAGGCCCACCATTCAGAAAAGTAAAAGACCG
>Ga0209445_1000540_pt1 | contig 21383 bp, 21 predicted proteins | sample MarorgKNORR_S2LV_4_FD_188223 | JGI IMG/M metagenome (GOLD analysis project Ga0209445, IMG submission 188223) | Marine microbial communities from the Southern Atlantic Ocean, analyzing organic carbon cycling - NADW_A/KNORR_S2/LV (SPAdes) (version 2) | ecosystem: Environmental > Aquatic > Marine >... | reverse complement strand
GAACGAGCGCGCAAGCATTTCGGCGACCGGGTGTTCGAGACTGCCATCCAGCGCTCTGTGGCGATAGCCGAGGCACCGCTGGAGGGGGCACCGATAGTCATCGCGAAGAAGCCGAACAAGTCCAACCCGGGCAGCAAGGCGTACTGGGACCTCGCTAAGGAAGTGGATGCACGCATCGAGCGGATACTGAGCGGCTAGTCCTCGCCCACTCTCTCGAGGGCTGACTGCTTTGCATCGAGCAGCGCGGCCTCCCACTTCGACTTGAGGACCGCTTCGAGCGATTTGAGGATCTCCTTGACCTCCTTCTTTGAGAGGTCGCCGCGCTTGGCGAACTGCTCCTCGAGCTTGGCCATCATCTCGCCCTCGCGCTTCTTGGCGAACTCGGCCACCCTGTGCTCCATCTCGACCTCCTGCTCAAGCGCCATCTCCTGGCGGCGAAGGGCTAGTGCGACCTCCATGGTCTCCCGCTCGGACCGGAAGCGGCGGTCGAGCTCGGCCAGCGCACTGCGCTCTGATTCCTCCTCGAGTTCCTTGATTCGTACGTCGACGTCGGCCTTCATATCCTTCTCGAGCGATGCTCGCTCGTCCTTGAGCTGCTTCTCCAATTCCACCTCTCTCTCCCTGCGGGACTCGGAGAGGCGCTCCCTCCTCTGCATCTCCTGATCCAAGCGATGGGCCTCGACCTTTCTGTGGACTCCGCTCTCCATGGCCTCACGCAGGTCCATCTCGACTCGGCGCTGCATCCTCTCGACGTCTTGGGCCGCCTCGAGCTCCAGACGCTCCTCGAGGAACGCCCTGCGGCGCTCGTACTCGGTCTCCATCTCGTCCTTGAGCCTGCTTCGCAGCTGGGTGGAGTGCGCCTCTATGCGGCGGTCGCGCTCCAGATCGAGCTGCTCGCGCAGCCGGTTCTCCTCGCGGCGGAGCCGATGCAGCATCTCCTCGCGAAGCAGCCTCTCCTCACGCTCCAAGGCCTCGGTCTCGAGGCGTTCCATCTCGTCCTCGAGCTCGGCTCTGAGGTCTGCCTCGATCTGCTGCAGCCTCTCCTCGAACAGGATCTCGTTGGCCTTGCGCATCGCCCCGTGCATCCCGGAGACCCTCTCGGTCATCTCGGTGATGCGCATCCGGCGCTCGCGGCGGATGCCGGAGCGCAGTTTCGACTCCTCGTCCAAGCGCTCCCTGGCGCGTGCCACCGACTCCATGCTGGAAGAAGCGGAGAGGGTATGCTGGGCACGCAGTTCAGCCAGTTCGTCGATACCTCCGGTATCGTTGCCATCCGGCGACTTGCTCTCACTCACGGGTACCCATCCCCAAGTTGACGCTCATTTCTGAGTATTTGAGAGCGAAGGGTCCGAATCGGCCGATAAAAGCGGTTTCAGGATACTATCGGAAGCCACGAACCCGTGTGGATCTGACGTCATCTGAAAGTTAATACGGACAGATAAACAGGCGTTTTCGTGAAACACACGCACCTTCTGGTCGCTATTTTCCTGTTATTGACGCCGCTGGCCGGTTGTTTCGATTCCAGCCCAGTACAGGGGCCAGACCGGACAGGCGGTGCCGACGACAGGAACGGAGTCGAGGGAGGTCCCGGGGTCGAGTGGGGACCGGAGGTTTCCGACAGGGCGAGCGAATGGCTGCGTCAGAATATCCGCGACGAGGTCTACGACCAGGTGTACTACCACTACTGGGACCTGCGCGAGCACATGGAGGCGCTGCAGCAGGACCACTCGGGAATCATGCGCCTCTCCACGATCGGACGCAGCGTCGACGGTGAGTTGGATCCGTTCAATGACTATGGCAAGCTGCTGCTGGCGGAGGTCACCAACCTCTCCGACACGACACCCAAACCGCAGATTCTCATCGATGGGGGGCACCACGGCAACGAGCAGCTCGGGATGGAGGTGGCGATGCTCCTGCTCGACTACCTGGTGACCCAGTACGAAGAGGACGCTTGGGTCAAGGAGTTCGTCGACAGCCACGACATCTTCATCTTCCCCATGGTAAATGTCGACGGCAACACCCGTGACACGAGGGCCAACTCCAACGGGGTCGACCTCAACCGCAACTACCCCTTCGAATGGGACGGTGCCGGCAGCGGGCCTGCGAGCGAGCCCGAGGTGACTGCTAATGTGGAGTTGTTCGAGGCACACGACTTCCGCCTCTACATATCGATGCACACCGGTACACTCTGGTTCCTGACGCCGTGGGGATACACCGAGTCACTCACGCCTGATGTCGAGATGTACACCCGCCTGGAGCAGGAGCTGACTGAGCTCACCGGACTCAGAGCCGGGCCGGCTGCGACTGAGCTGTACATCGCCAAGGGGACCTCGCTCGACTACGGATACTCGCTCGGGATGCCCTCTGTGACCATCGAGGTGGACAATGAGCAGTGGGGGATGATCTCGGTGGAGGAGAAGCAGTCCCGGCTCACTGCCGCTTTCATCGGCTCGTTGTACATGATGGGAAACTACCCCCTCTTCGGTGCCCATCCCGTGCTTGATGGTAGCAGCCATCCCACCGAGATAGTCAACGGCGAGTCCTTCACCCTCTCCCTCGAACTGAACAACACCGGCTTCGGACCGCTTGTCAACGGGACCTTCTGGTTGAAGGGAGACGGTTTCAAGGCGTCACCTGACTGGATAGAGATAGCCGAGTTGGGTGCAAACAACTCGACCACACTGGAGTTCACCGTGCGGCCGCTGTACACCGGGAACGTCTCCGTCGAGTTGGAGGGGAGTTTTCGAACGCTGCTGATCGACGGAGCGCCAGAGCTGCTGCTCTCCGAGAGCAATCGCTCTGTGGTGTTCCTCAAAGTGAGCAGGGATGACCGGGGGCTGTTGCCGGGTTGGTCCTTCCCACTGGGGTTGCTCTCCCTCGCTGTAGCCGCAATAGCGATGCAGTTTGGCCCCGGTCCACGAACGTCTAGAAAGTGACGTTGAACGCCGACTCGCAGGCCGGGCAGGTGAGCTCACGGGTCCCGGGCCTCGGCCTGATCCTCAACGTCCTCTCGCAGCCCGGGCAGTCGATCTCCACCTTGACGATCTTGGCAGTGAGGGTGAAGCTGCCCATGCAGGCCCCGCAGGTCAGCTCGACCGGTCTCTCATCGGTGCCGGCGACGACCACGGTGTTGCAGTGTGGGCACGGTAGGGACTCGTCGGTCAGTGAGTCGATGGTCGGCTGGTGGCTGACGCGGCAGACCGCGCCGCAAACCTTGCACTCCTTCTCACCCAGACCCTGAGGCAGCATGTGGTCGCAGTGAGCGCATTCCGCAAGCGGAGGAGCATACTTCGACTCGATCTCGACCGAATCCGCCATGGGCCTCGATTCCGGGCCGGGTTAATCAAGCGGTCGCAGAAGAGTCGTCGTCTGAGAGGCCAATCGCAACCCTCAGCGCCTCGGCGAAATCGCGGCCAAGCTCCCGACCCAAGTCGACTAGGGTCGTCACTCTCTGGGCCCCGGTTCCCGAAACCCACATGCCGTTGAGGATGACTATCAGCGCGCTGGCCTCGTGCAGGGCCACACCTGCGAAAATACTGGTTAACTCGCCCATCAGGACCGTCGTCACAAGGAACAGCGTGACCCCCACAGAGATCACTATGTTGGCGTATACCGCTCTGCGTGTCCTCTTGGCGAGGGTGATGAGCCGGGAGAGGGCCCTCGGGTCTTCTCCGGGTATCAACACGTCAGCGGCGTCGAGGTTGACCTGCTCGCCGCTGCCTACCGCCACTCCTACATCAGCTGCTGCCAATGCGCCGGCGTCGTTGAAGCCGTCACCCGCCATCAGAGTGCAACGCGCCTTCGAGCGCTCGGAGACCCACTGGGCCTTGCCCTCTGGGTCGACGCCGCCTCGGCATGCGGCAGAATCGATTCCGAGGCGTTGTCCGAACGCCTCGACGCTGGCCTGCTCATCGCCGCTCAGTATCTCGACGGTGATGTCGTGCTCACGCAGGGCGGCGATGAGTTCCTCGACGCCTTCGCGGGCGTCGTCGTGGGCGAAGCCGAACGCGGCGACCGCCTTGCCGTCGATAGCGAGCACGCTAGCGCCATAGCCGGCCTTCCTGGATTTGGTGAGTGCCGAGTCTATGTCGAGTGGTATGCTGACGTCGTTCTCGAGCAGCCAGTCGGCCCGCCCGAGCAAGACCTCCTGCCCGCGCAGCTTGCCTCTGACACCGGCGTCTCCGTCGGTGATGTCGGTGACATTGCTAGCCTTGAGGGAGCGCTGCTCGGCCAAATCCAGGATGCTCTTGGCGTAGGGGTGGTTCGAGCGCTGCTCGAGTCCCGCGGCGATCTGCAGCGCCCGGTACTCGTTCTCGTGCTCCGAGACTGTGAGGCCCGTCATCCTAGGGCGTCCGCTGGTCAGCGTGCCGGTCTTGTCGAGCAGAGCCAGATTCACGCCCGCAGCCGCCTCGAGCACGTCGCCGCCGCGTGCGACCAGTCCTGAGGCGGAGGCGGAGGAAAGGGCGGCTGCGTGCGGCACCGGAGCAGCGAGGAGGAGCGAGCAGGGGCACGATACGACCCATAGCAGGAGTGTGACGAGGATAGCATCGGCTGTTGCACCGTACGCGAGGAATGCTATCGCTGGCGCGCCCAGCATCACCAAGGGCACCCAGACTGCGGTGAACCTCTCGATAGCGCTCTGCGTCCTAGTAGGCTGGTCTCGGTAGCGCCTGACGAGGTCGATGAGGCTCGAGAGTCGTGTATCGTCCCCGCTTGCCTGAGCGCGGATTACCAGAGGCCCGCGTACTAGGGTGAGTCCGGCCTCCGCCAGATCTCCGACCTTGACTGGAATAGGTAAGGGCTCGCCGGTGAGCGGAGCGCGGTCTATGGACCCAACGCCCTCGACGATGATGCCGTCTACTGGTATGACCTCGCCCGAGCGGACCTCGACGAGATCGCCCGGTTCGAGAGCTTCCACCGGAGTGAGGTCCTCACAGTGGTCATTGACTCCTCCCGCTGCTGCGGAAGATGGTAATACCGTCAGCGAGCGAGAGTGGGAGTGGGGCTCATGCTCGCTCGGTCTCGGCTCAAGCAGTCGTGCCCTACGCGGCAGCCTGTCCAAGCCCCCCTGCATAGACTCCCGGGCCTTGATTAGCGCCCTGTCCTCGAGATTGGAGGCGAATCCGACGAGCCCGACCACCATCAGCGCTTCAGCCCATTCGTGCAGGTACATTGCACCAATGACGGCGAGCGAGGTCAGGACCTGAAATCCCAGGATCCTGTTCTGGATGCTGGCGAAGGCCTCTTGGAACATCTGGTAGCCAGCGAAGATGACACCGAAGAAAGCCACCCCGGCCGCCAATGTATTCGGGATATAGTGGATTTGCTCTATGGCGATGACGCCGACGATGAGCGGGACGGTCATCGCCGCGCCCAGCAGTCGAATTTGATCGGGCCTGAGCCTAGCGCTCTTGGAGGGCACCAGCTTCGATTCAGGCCCCAGTATCTTGCGCATCCTCAGCTCGGAGACCTCCCTGAGGCTGGGGTCGTCGAGCCAGAGGCGCTGCATCTCGACCTTGCCGTCATCCAGACGGACGTTGAGCACCCCTGGGACATCCATGAGAGTGGTTCTCAGTGCCCGGCGATCAACGCCTATCCTCGCAGCGACCTCCCTCGGGGTCTGCCCCACTACGGCCAGCCACTCGATGACGGGGCTGTGGCCGAGGTTCTCCAATACCGAGGAGGCTCGGGATATCTTTCCCTTGCTGATGTCCAGATTGATCCTCACTCGGCCGTCAGTGGCCGAGACCCGGCACTCCTCGATTCCCGGTAGGCGTTGTACAGCCCTCGTCGCCTTCATCGCGCAGTCGGGGCAGTCCATGCCCCGGATGTCCCATTCGAACTCGTGCACGCCGTCTGCTGCGAGGTCGGCGTCGAGTACGTCACCAGCCGATTCAGCGACTGCCTCGATGGCGGGCTCAGGCTTCGGCGACGGCTTCTCCTTGGACTTCGGACGCATGAAGCCTGGCAACTTGAGTGTGGGTATCTTGGGCATGGAGAGCAGGACGGGGGGCTCTTCCGGTTTCTCCGAAACCGAAGTCTCCTCGTCATCGTCGTCCAGAACTAGGAAGTCCTCATGCTCCTCGTCCATACACAGGCCATCCAGTGGTCCCGCTTGAACATGATGCGAGGGGTCCTGGGCGGTGGAATCATCATCCCAGTGCCGCCCCGGTCAGCTATGGTAGAGCTTCCTCAGGGCCGTACCTGGGACATGGTCGTGTTCGATGTGGACGGCACTCTGATGGACGCCGAGGGTTTTCATCCCGACCTGATTCCGCTGATTCGCGAGGTCGAGGCGCGCGGTCTTCCGATCTCACTCGCATCCGGTCGCACGCTTCCCAACGTCACTCCAATCAGGCAGTCGCTCGGCGCATCCGGGTTCATCGTAGCCGAGAACGGCGGCATGGTCTGGGACAGCGGAGAGGGACACGAAATCATCACACTGGCCGACGGCTCCCGCGCTAGAGCAGCCGTACAGTGGCTGGCCACCCAGATAGATGACTTCGATGCGGCGGGGATAGAATCGAACCGCTGGCGCGAGACCGAGTGGTGCCTATTCGAGAATGGAAATGAAGATTTGATGCGCGAGCTCCTCGCTGGCAGCGAGTGGTCTGACCTCATCGTCGTACCCACGGGTTTCGCGGTTCACATCACGGCCCCTGGAATAGACAAGGCAGGGGGTCTGCGGATGGCCTTCGAACAGCGTGGTGTAGACCCTGGGAGGGTGCTCGTGTGCGGTGATGCACCGAACGACATCTCGATGTTCGAACTCTGCGGCTTCTCCGTCGCAGTCAACGACGAGCGAGAGGATGTGGTGGACGCGGCCGACTGCCTGACTGCGGCACGTGGGATAGAGGGCTCGCTCGAGTTCCTCAAGGCCGTGATTGCAATCCTGTGAGCGTCATTGGTGCAGGTGGCAGGATTTGAACCTGCGAAGCACTACGCATCGGATCTTGAGCCCGACCCCTTTGACCACTCGGGTACACCTGCGGCGCTGGGAGGGAAGTTTGGCTCTTGATACCCGCGCCTCGGGGGGTTTTGCCGGATGTCGCTAGGAATTGTTCAATAGTCTCCCTCCACCCACTCCCGACGGGTTGCTCTGATGGACGAAGATGGTGCTGCACCTAGGCTAAACAGGAACCAGTTGCAATCCATCGAGAAGTCCCTTTTCGAGCTCTCTCGCAAGCAGAAGTCCCAGACCATTCCAGTCGACCTGCCAGTCCCCGCATTCTGGGGCTCAGTGGGACAGTTGCTGCACCATCTGGAAGTGGAGCTTGCAGAGACCATCAGGGACGAGGGCATGACTGCCAAGGCGCAACTCAAGTCACGACGGCTGGGCATCATCCGGACCTGCGTCAGCGATCTGACTCGGCTGCGGCTGAACGCGTTCACCCAGCACGCTGTCCTCTCGAACCTGCTTAAGTCCCCGCAGGGTGACGCGGTGAACGTGGCTGCGAATTTCGAGACAATGGACTGGGAGAGGCATGACCCCTCTGAGAGAGCCTACTACTCCGGGGTCGGTCACCTCGTTGAGAAGTACAAACACGAGGTCTCGTGGAACGCCCTGCTACGGGGCTCCGGCATCGAGATTCCCGAATCGGCTAATATCACCGGACACGCTCCTCTTACTGAGTTCATCAAGCAGGATGAGAAGATATCCTACGAGACACCCGATGCAGTACGGACACCGCCCAGCGGCAACTGGGAGGATCCCGAGATTGACGAAGAGGATCGGATTCGGCAGATTGACGCGTTTCCGGGCCGCGCCACCGGTGCTGCCCCTCCTGCACCTCTCGAGGAGCCCCCTGCTGAAGATGAAAGCGGGCTGCGCCGCATCCGCATCCTGAAGGACCTCTCCGATCCCATAATCACCGAAGACGGCTCGGAGATAGTGCTGACTGCTGGCGATGTCGAATCATGTGCGGCTCCGATTGCTGATACCCTCATCGCCGCCGGCTTCGCCGAACCGGCGCCGCTGTGATTCTCGCAATGACTTAGTGTCGCCATTACTCGAAGTGGCTCACCAGAGGTGAGCCAATGGGCAAGACGATTACCAGAAAACAGGTTGTAGAATTGAGGAAGGGTTTCGCGGCGAACCCATCGAACAAGGTCGCGCAGAACGCCGTGACGAACGTGCAGTTACCCGATTTGACTTTGGACAGGAACCTGGTTCAGAACATGGACTCCTCTTTCAGCACCAAGCTGGATGATTGGAAGGTGACCGCTCAGATGAAGAGTGGTCGGTGCTGGCTGTTCGCGACTCTGAACCTGTTCAGGGTCGGTGCGATGAAGAAGATGAATCTCAAGAACTTCGAGTTCAGCCAGGCCCACATTCACTTCTGGGACAAGTTCGAGCGGGCCAACCACCTGCTCGAGGCCATCATCGAGACGGCTGACCGCCCCGTCGACGACCGCACCATCCACTTCCTGCTCTCCGACCCGATCGGCGACGGCGGTCAGTGGAACATGGCGATGAACCTGATTCGCAAGCACGGCCTGGTCCCCAAGTCGGCTTTTCCCGAGTCTAACACCAGCAGCGCGACACGCTGGATGAATACCGAGCTGAAGAACATCCTGAGGAGCTCGGCCTGTGAGATCCGGGCCATCCTCGAAGGAGGTGGCACGGAAGATGAGGCCCGGGAACACAAGGAGAAGAGGATAGCAGACGTCTGGAAGATGCTGTGCATCCACCTAGGCACTCCACCCAAGACATTCGACTGGCAATGGCGCGACAAGGATGACAAGTTCCACCGCAAGGGTAGGATGACCCCGCAGCAGTTCGCCGCTGAGTACGTCGACATCGAGTGGGAGGACTACGTCTGCATCGTCAACGACCCCCGCAACGAGTACTATCGGACCTACACCATCGACTTCCTGCAGAACGTCGCCGGCGGGCCTCCCGTAGTCTACCTGAATGTGCCGAGCAAGGAGATGAAGGCGGTCACGCAGAGGCTGCTCGAGGACGGCATACCCGTCTGGATGGGTTGCGACGTCGGCAAGGAGATGGATCGCAAGAAGGGGCTCTGGGACGCCGACCTGTTCGACGTCGAGGGACTCTACGGGGTCGAGTACGGCATGGACAAGGCCGACAGGCTTCGCCACAACCAGACCATGATGACTCATGCGATGCTGTTCACCGGTGTCGATGTGGTCAATGGGAGGGCCCGACGCTGGCGTGTCGAGAACTCGTGGGGGGGCGAGACCGGTCAGAAGGGCTACTACACGATGAACGACAGCTGGTACGACGAGTACATGTTCGAGATAGCTGCTCCGACCTCGTACCTGAATGAGAAGATGGTCGCCGGACTCGAGACCGAGCCTGTGGTGCTTCCGGCCTGGGACCCGATGGGCAGCCTAGCCTAGGTTGCGCAGCGAGAGTTCGATGGTGACCGAATCGGGGATCGGGATTCGCAGAACCTTGCGGAGCGCCTTCTCGTCCTTGGCGGTGTTAGTCACCAGCTCGAGCAGGCGCTTGTGGACTCGCATCTCCCAGTGGTCCCAGGTCTCCGCGCCCTCTCCGTCCGGACTCTTGCGGCAGGGCACGACCAGACGGCGCGTAGGCAGGGGAATCGGGCCACGCAGATTGACGCCGGTCTCCTCTGAGATCGACTTGATGTGCTCGCAGACCAGATCCACGTCAGTGTGATTCTCGCCGGTCAACTTGATGGTGGTGACGACAGGCATCCCACTCACCAAGTATCAGTTTCGCGAATCACTTCTTCTCGACCTTCATACAGACGCCAGCGGCGACTGTCTTGCCCATGTCGCGGATTGCGAAGCGGGCTAGTTCGGGGAACGCGTCCATCTGCTCGATTGCCATGGGCTTGGTCGGCATGAAGCGAACGAGAGCGGCGTCACCGGTCTTCAGGAACGGAGGGTTGGCCTCCTTGGTCTTCGAGTTCTCGAGGAGATCGACGAAGCGGACTGCTACCTGCGAAGTGTGGGCGTGGAACACCGGGGTGTATCCGGAGCCGATGGCCTTCGGGATGTCCATTAGTTGGATCTGTCCGACAAAGGTCTCGTCGTGGCGGACGAACATCGGCGCGTTGTCCGTGTATCCTGCGACGTCGCCTCGGCGGATGTCGGTGGCCGCCAGACCGCGGACGTTGAAACCGACGTTGTCGCCGGGCTCGGCTTTCTCGACGTTGGTGTGGTGCATCTCGATGCTCTTGACCTCAGCAGTCTGTTGGCTCGGGTTGAACACGACGGTCTTGCCGACGTTCAGCACCCCGGTCTCGATCTTGCCGACCGGCACAGTGCCGATCCCGCTGATCTTGTAGACGTCCTGGATAGGCAGACGCAGCGGCCTGTCGGTAGGCTTCGGGGGCATCTGTATCTTGTCGATGGCTTCGAACAGCGTCATGCCGTTGTACCAAGGCATGTTCTCGCTCTTGTTGAAGACGTTGTCACCGGCCAGCGCAGCACAGGGGATGAACGGAATCTCGTCGGTTTTGAAGCCTGCCATCTTGAGAAGGCCGGTGACCTCGGTGACGACGCTGTCATACTTTTCCTGAGAGTAATCGACACCGCTGATGTCCATCTTGTTGACGTTCACGATCAGCTGCTGGACGCCTAGGACGCGGGCTAGGAAGGCGTGCTCCTTGGTCTGGGCGTTCACACCATCGTCGGCGGCGACGCAGAGGACTGCGGCGTCGGCCTGGCTGGTGCCGGTAATCATGTTCTTCACGAAGTCGCGGTGACCTGGCGCGTCGATGACGGTGAAGTAGTATTTGGGGGTGAAGAACTCCTTGTGAGCGACGTCGATGGTGATGCCTCGCTCGCGCTCCTCCTTCAGTCCGTCCATGACGTAGGCGAAGCCGAATCCGGCCTTGCCCAACTCGGCTGCCAACTTCTCGTTGCCATCGATGACGTGCTGTTCAATGTGGCCACTGTCTAGCAGCAGTCTGCCGACCGTCGTCGACTTCCCGTGATCCACGTGACCAACGAATACGATATTCAAATGCGACTTGCTCTTATCTTCCCATTGTGAACCCATAATGTACACCTTCTGAGTGTCCCGCCGACCGATGGGGCGTATTTGAATCTCTCCCCCTAGGATAGGGGAGGTCGCTTCTGAGCAGCCTAGCGTAAAGGAAGCCGGTTGACTAGCGGTACTGCAACTCGACGACCATCTGCTCGACCTCGGTGTTGTGGGTCTTCTCGTTGACTATGTCGACTGTCCAGTCTCCTGGTAAGAATCCCCGAACGGTCGAGCCGCCCACCACCATCCAGACGCAGCGGTTGTCGGATGCGCAGTCGCCAGCGTCCCTGCTCTCGTCGTCGATGGCCGAGGTGTTGGCGACTTCCTCGTCGGTGCTGTTGTACAGATAGAGGTCGAGTTTGTTCTCCGTGTCTATTCCTCCGAAGGGCTGGTCATCGTCCTCGGCCGGGTATGTCAGCTTGACCCTGAGGTAGCGGATCCTGTCTCTGGTATCATCATCGTAGGTGACGGGGAACTCCCAGGTCATGATTATCGGATCTTGGTAGCGGCGGTCGATCACGAAGTCCTTCCAGACCCCACGGTAGTTGACGTAGACTGTCGAGTCGACGTGGTCGATGAGGCCCTGGTCGTCGGTGACCGAGAGTCGTATGTCCCAGGCCCCAGCAGGCAGGTCCTCCCACTCGTAGGTCTCTCCGGAGGCGTCGATGTCGTTCTCCGGGTTCCCATCGCCGTTGGAATCGGTGTTGGTGTCGAGGTCCCAGTTGTACTCGACCAGGTACTCCTCGGCGTAGCATTCGGCCTGATCGGGGTCGCATCCCGCCCATGAATCCGAACCGTCGAGTGAGACGGTGGTCGAGACGCTGATCTCCCTCTCGTTCTCGTCCTTGTCGTCCTCGCAGACCCATACCAGGACGAAATCGCCGTTGGGTGGCTCCTCGCCCTCGCAGTCGTCGTCCTTGTTGGCAGTGATCTCCGCGTGCGGCTCGCGCGCCGAGGCGTCGATAACTGTGATGGTCATGCTGGCCATGGCCTCGTGGGTGCCGTCGCCGACCGCCAGGCGGGCGGTGTAGTCGCCGGGTTGGGCGTACGAGTGGCTGGTGGTCATCCCGGTCCCGGTGTTGCCGTCGCCGAAGGTCCAAGTGAAAGTCAGGGAGTCGCCGTCGGAGTCAGAGGAGCCGACAGCGCTGAAGGTGAGTGAGTCGCCGGCCTTGGCTGTTCCCGGTGGGTCAACCGACATCACCGCTGTAGGCGGATCGTTTCCACTGAGCAGATCCAGACATCCGGCCAAGGCCGAGCAGAGCAGGATTGCGGTCAGCATCGGAGCGAGCGCACGCATGCGAGCCATCAGTCTGGTCTGGGAGACCGGCTGAAATCAACCCTACGCTGTCCAGTACACATCCAATGGCGGTTAGACAGGCTTCCAATGTAGCGATTAGAAGTCAAAGAGGGTCTGTTGGCGCGAGCCTGACATAAGTTCGGTCCTACCCCACCCGAAGGCCTCTGTTATCCTACCCAGGGCTGTCGCGAGGCGCCTCGCGTAATAATCCGGGTCGTATCTGGGTGGATCCTCGCCAATCTCATCGACGAGCCAGGGCTCCACATCCATGGGGCTGTTCTTGGCGCTGGTGACGACGTAGCCCACCTTCATCCCGGGGGTGAAGGGCAGGTCTCTCTCAATTCTCTTCTTCGCCGCGCGCACGTAAGGCAACCCGTTCGGGTTATCGTAGACCTTGGAGAAGTCGACTGTGCCGTCGCGCCTCAGTGTACCCTTGCAGGAGCGGCTGATGACCAAATCGGCCGCGTCGACACGCCTAGCCTTCACATCGTCGATGACTGACTTGGTCATCTCGACGGCGGCCCATTCCTCACCGTCCAGGATCATTTCGAACATCTCCGTCATCGTGCGAGTCAGAAGCGCGAAGGAGTCGGTCCTGCGAACCTCATAGCCGCGAATCAGCATCTCCTCTCGCGGCCACACGACACGACCGACGTAGCGTTTCTTGGCACCGTGGCTGAAGAAAGCGGAAAGCGCGGTCTCAAGCTCTAGTTCAGCTCCTTCCTTGGTGAATTCTGAGGCCAGACTCTCACCGAAGCGAAGCGTCTCCGCCTTCGCCCTCTCCCAATCCGCATGAATCGGCGAATCCTCTGGCGGCTTGTTGATTGGAGACTCCTTGTCTACCGGGGCTTTGACGAATATCGAATCGGTATCAGAGTAGACCACCTCGTGGCCGCGCTTCTCCACATGAGCGATGATTCCGCGGATGTTGTGGCGGGCCCATTCTGTTATGCTGGCGCCGAGGTCGGGGTGGGTGAAGCGGTAGAAGCTCGAGGCAAAGACTCCGTAGAACGAGTTCATCAGAATCTTGACTGCGTATTGCAGTTGGTCCTGCAGGAAGGCCTCGGCCTCGTCGCCAGACTCCCTGGCAACTGAGAGGGCGGCCTTGTGGACCTCCCTGCTCTGCATCAACTGCTCCAGAAGCTGCGGGACCAGCCCTAAGCGGTCCTCCTTCGAGAGATATCGCGTCTCGGTGGTAGGCGATACGCTGTGCGAATCGTCGACTGAGCCGTCTCTCAGGAGGGTGGTAAAGCATATGTTGTTTGCAATCATGATCGAGGGGTACATCGACTTGAAGTCGAGTACGACAACCCATGGCTCCAGTCCCGCGTCCACTTCGTGGACATATCCGCCGGCGATCTGATTCCTCCTCCGAGGCCCCGAGTTAGTGGTCGGGACGGAGACGTTTCTGCGGTCTGCCAGACGGATCACCAGCGAGTCGAGCCACTGGCTGGTGGTTCCAGAGGAGGCTGTTTCGACTGTTGTCAGTGATACCGAGGCGAGAGCCTCCTTGCGAGCGACCGATTGCAGACGATCGAGGATGTCCAACGGAAGAACCGTGTCTCGAACGCAGTACTCGAGGACCTCCTCGGGCCGCTCGGCCCATTCCCTGTCCATCTGGCTGGCATCGATGTCCAGTTTGTGCTTGTCCTCGTCTTCTGGCCAGAGCAACTTGGAGACATATTTCAGAGTCTCCCGCTGAGGTCGGAGGGTCTGGCGTGCCTGCCACCAAGCATCGAGAGGGATTCTTCCATGAATTCTCCAGACGCGGTTCTGCTGGCGTTTTGGAAACAGCCTGTTCTCACTCTGCAGCATCGGGACTCTGCCCCATCCGTACAGCGCGGCGGCCTCCATCCTTGAGCGGCCTGCTAGGACGTCCGCCCTCTCCTCCATCCGAGGCAGGTCGAAGTTGTCGATGTTGTAGCCGGTGATGATGTCGGGATCCTCGGAGCGGATGAGTTTGGTCAGCCCCTCCATGATATCGCCCTCCTCGCCTTGGAAGGTGTGCTCAGTGCGCTCCCCTCCCCTGTCGATGACAGCCGCGGCACACAGGATCCTGTTCGACTGGATGCTCGTCTCCAAGTCGAATGAGAAGGTGACGAATGGGGTTCGGAATGGCTCGGTGATTGACAGGTCATCCACAGTGCAAGACAGAACCATATCGACAGGATAGAGGCCCGCTCCACCGACCTCGGCGATACGCCCAGTAGCGGTAGCGCGATCCGTGGTAGACTCGTCACGGGCCTCGACCGGCGCGCGCTCGCCGGCCCAGAGTACCTCACCGCAGGCAGAGATGTGGGGTCCGAGGTCGTAGTCCAGCAGCAATCTGCGCTCGAACAATATGTCGGCGCTGCTGACCTCCCAACTCTCCTGCAATGTCTTCCTAATATTCGGGCCTCTGGTAATCATCCAGGGTTGTGGCACCTCGACCTTCCAGTGCGGCTTGTCGCCGTCCGGGGTCCACTTGTCACCGATTGGGGTGACGTTGACCGCCCAGTCCATGCTCCGTAGATAATCCAGTGCCGAATCGGCCTCGGAAGCTGGTCGTGGTTTGCCGGGCAGTGCGATTACGACATACGGTCGAAGCCCGTTCACCAACAGGGTCACAGAGTGTCCAGCGCGAGAGCGGCACCAGAGTTCAACGGTGGTTCGGTGGGGCTTCCCATCACCCGACTGATAGGAGCCTGATATGATGCACATCTCCTCCTCCCACTGCATGGATGTCCCTCAGGCTCAGGCTGTGCTAAGACGCCTTCAATCTATGTAATCGTGAGAGCCCAAAACGATAGTGGAGGGGGAGGAGCGGAACCGTTGAAAGCCGACCCCCTCACCTGCGACGCAATTAGGGGTGCATTGGTGTTGGATAATGACAGCCCGGCAATCGACTGGGACAGCATGATATTCAGTTACCAGAAGACCGATCGGATGTACATCTCCCACTGCAAAGAGGGTGGGGACTGGAGCCCTGGGGTGATGCAGGACTTCCAGAACCTCAGCATGTCACCGGCCGCTGGGGTTCTCAACTACGGCCAGGGCCTGTTCGAGGGCCTGAAGGCGCAGCGCGCAGCCGACGGCAGCATCGTCATGTTCCGGCCCGAGAGGAACGCGAGTCGCATGCAGGACGGCGCGAAGCGCCTCGGGATACCTGTCGTCCCTGAGGAGATGTTCCTCGACGCGGTCCGCAAGACCGTGCTCGAGAACAGCCGCTGGGTCCCCCCCATGGGCAAGGGCGCGCTCTACATCCGGCCGCTGCTGATGGGCAGCGGCGCAATCCTCGGTGTGGCACCCGCACCCGAGTACACGTTCCTGGTCTACGTCTCCCCGGTGGGGCCCTACTTCAAGGGAGGCCTCAGGCCGATCTCGCTGAAGGTCTCGGATGATTTCCACCGCGCCGCCCCGGGCGGCTCGGGCGGGGTGAAGGCGATCGGCAACTACGCGCCCGGGATGGTCCCATCGAAGGCCGCCAAGTCCGAGGGCTTCGCCGAGATCATCTACCTCGACGCCGTTCACCACAGGTACGTCGAGGAGGTCGGAGCGGCCAACTTCTTCTGCGTCAAGGACGGCGTCATCTCGACGCCTGAGCTGACCGGGACCATACTGCCGGGAGTCACCAGGGAGTCGGTCATCGAGATCGCGAGGGACCTGGGTTACGAGGTCCGCGAGGAGAAGGTCGACGTCGACTACGCTCTGAGCGCCGACGAGTGCTTCTGCGCCGGCACGGCCGCCGTGGTCTCCTCCATCGGCTCGATCCAGCACGGCGACAGGGTCGCCAGCTTCGGCGATGGCGAGGTCGGGCCGATTACCCGGATCCTGCATGACGAGCTCACGGCCATCCAGCAGAAGCGGATCCCGGACGAGCGCGGGTGGACCGTGGCCGTCGAGTGAGTCACTCGCGGACCATGCCTTGGAAGTACCCGGCGAAGCCGAACGGGAGGTTCATCGGCCCGCCCGTCGGGACCCAGCCGTCTTTCAAGGCGGCGTTGACCTCCTCCTCCAGACTCTCGAGGGTCTTCGACTTGATGATGCGGTACTCCACGGCCCGTCATGCGAGGCGACGGACAAGGTGATTGCGGTCAGCGGCCGAACTTCTTGCGCCGCCGGCCGCTCTTCTGCTTGAACGACTTGCGCTGGGCGCGCCTCTGGCGGTCGCCCTTCGAGGGCCCTCTGGCCTGAGTCTTGCTGTCCTGCTTTTTGGCCTCCTTCATCTGGCTGCGCAGGCGAAGGCCGATCGACTGCATGACGCCCTCCTTGCTGTCCGCGTTGGTGGAGCTGAGGGCGTCTTTGGTGGAGAGCACGAGGCGTCCCTCCTGCAGGTGCGGGCGGGAGGGGTGGCTGGCCTCCGCCTCGCGCTTCATCTTGGAGATCCCAACCGCTTTGGCGGCCCAAGCGACGGTCTCGAGGGTGGGTTTTGGCACGCTGGCCTCCTTGGGGACGCGTCGACCGCCGGATCGGCTCAGCCTGGAGTCGAAGTAGCCGGTCCAGATGTTCATTTTGCTGGCGTCGCGGGGCATGCTGTCGCTACCTCCCCGTCTGCGGAGTGACTTGAGGGCTTCGCGAGCCTCAGTCCTCGAGAAGGACACCGCTGACAACGCCGTGCATGCCGGGCCTGCTGGTCACGCGCACCCGTCCTACGTCGGTATCGACGACGGCGCCCTTGGTGATGATGTTGCGTCGGACGTAGTTGGGGTCGGCGTCGTTCTCGGCGACGCTGTTGATGGTCGCCCTCACCGTCTTGCCCTCCTTGGGGTCGTTGACGTTGATGTGCCTGGCCGACTGGACTCTCATGGTCTGGGACTTCGCCCGCTTGCGGTAGGCCTTGCTCTTGTCCTCCTCGCCCACGTACGCGAACTGGTTCTCGCTGGATATCTCCGTCTTGCGCTTGCCGCGATAGCGGTTCGGTCGCTTCAAGCGGCCGCCGCTCGGCTTTCTGCGGGATATGCCATGCCACTTTGCCATGCGTCCCGCCGACCGACCACCCTTATTTCAATGGATTGGAGGACTATTCGCCCATAGCCGATGCGGCTTGCTGGATGGCGTCCCGCAACTCGGTGTAGTTCGTGGCCACCGGGTGCTGGGGGAACTCGTCGGCGACGTTCTGCGGGGGGTTGAGCAGGATGCCCGTGTTGGCTGCGGCCAGCATCGTGGTGTCGTTGTACGAATCACCTGATGCGATGACGTTGAAGTTCATCGCCCGGAGCGCCTCGACCGTGCGGCACTTCTGGTCCTCGAGGCGGATGGTCCAGTCGGCGATCCTGCGCGAGTCCTCGTCGATCTCGAGGGTGTGGCAGAACAGGGTCGGTCGACCGAGCTTGTCCATCATCGGGCCGGCGAACTGGGAGAAGGTGTCCGAGAGGATGATGACCTGCCAGTTGGACCTGAGCCAGTCGAGGAACTCCACTGCGCCGTCGAGCGGCTGCATCCCCTCGATCACATCGGTGATGTCGTCGATGGACAGACCGTTGGCATCGAGGATATCGAGCCGGTACCTCATCAGCTTGCCGTAGTCGGGCTCTTCGCGGGTCGTGATGCGGAGTTCGGGGATGCCCGTGCGCTCGGCGACGTTGATCCACACCTCGGGCATGAGGACGCCCTCCAGGTCGAGACAGACTACTAGCATCGGGCCGACGCCAGCGAGCGCCCGTCTTCAACGTGTTCGTCGCTCCGCCGATGCAGTATGTTCTTCTCGGTAGCGCATTCACAGCGGTGCGTGAGCGAGAAGAGGCTGCGTCGGCGCACGCCTGTCAGATTCAAGCAGGTACGCGAGGACATCCGCCAGCTCGGCGAGTCCGTGGGTCTCGAGCTGGACCTCGCTGAGAGCTTCCTCGAGAGGGGGCACTTCGAGGGGCGTGACCTGATCCTGGTAGACCGGGTCCCCCTGGGGATACAGGTCGAGACCGAGGGAGGAGACTCCTGGTTCCCGACGCTCCGGGGCATCATCGCTTGGCAGCCCGAGCACTGCTGGGCCGCCGTCGACCACGGCGCCATCCCGTTCCTGATGAACGGTGCCGACTGCATGGCGGCCGGCGTCCAGCTCGCCGACCCCTCGCTGAAGGCCGGCGACCTGGTCTGGATCCGGGACGAGGAGCACGGCAAGCCCCTGGCCACGGGGGTCGCGCTCGTCAGCGGGGACGAGATGATGGAGATGACCAACGGCAAGGCGGTGAGCACGCTCCACTGGGTCGGCGACGAACTGTGGGACCTCGAAACCTGAGCCAAGAGGATTCATTTGGTGCAAGTATGCCGTCGGGGCATGCGCAGGTCGGTCGTACTGGCAGTCATCCTGCTGCTGCCGCTGGCGGCCGCGGAGGGCGGGGTCAACGAGGCAGCCGAGACAGAGGGCACCGCCATAGCGTCGGTCGAAACGGCCGACGTCGCCCTTCGGGGCGATAGTTTCGACATCACCGTGACCCTGGACGACGAGGCCGCCTCCAACGGCACCGCCGTCGGTTGGACCACGCAGATCTGCATCAACTCCGGGGTCTGCTACCCGCCTGAGACCAGCGTGCTCACCGACAGCCAGCTCGACGGGAGCACCTGGGAGGGCTCGGTGCTCCTCGATGACACCGGCGCCTACGTCAACTGGAGGATCGATCTGAACTGGACCGATGGCAGCACCCAGACGGTCCCGGAGGCCGGGTTCGGCTGGAAGGTCTGGTCGGACTGCTGGTGGGACAACGGGACATGGGGCGGCTCCACGACCGACTGCCAGGAGGAGGACGAGGACGGGCTGCCGGGTTTCGCAGCCCCCGCCGCGATAGCCGCCATAGCGATGGCAGCCTTGATGGCACGACGCGACTGAGCGCGCGCATGGGCGAGGGCGACGAGGAGCCGGGCTTCATCCGCCTCGAGTTCCAAGAGCTGCCTGCCGACGAGATGCTCTCGCGTGCGCATGCGTTCCACGAGCAGATGGACCAGAGGCGCACGACCCGCCACTTCTCGGGCCGCGAGGTGCCTCGAGAGCTCATCGAGCTGGCAGTGAGGACCGCCAGCACTGCCCCCTCGGGCGCGCACCTGCAGCCGTGGACCTTCGTCGCTATCTCCAACCCCAGTCTGAAGAGGAGGATCAGGGATGCGGCGGAGGTCGAGGAGAAGAGGTTCTACGAGGAGCGGATGCCCGAGGCCTGGGAGGAGGTCCTGACTCCCTTGGGCACGGACTACGTCAAGGACCACATCACCGATGCGCCTTGGATAGTGGTGCTGTTCAGGCAGTCCCAGAGGATGCGGGGGGAAGACGACATGTCTCCCACCTACTACTCGCAGGAGTCGTGCGGCATCGCAGCGGGCCTCTTTATCGCCGCAGTACACAACATGGGTCTGACGACTCTCACCCACACACCCTCTCCGATGGGTTTCCTGAGGGATATCCTCGGCAGGCCATTTCACGAGCACGCGATGCTGCTGATGCCCGTCGGCTACCCGGCTGAGGATGCCAAGGTGCCCGACCTCAATCGCAAGGACCTCGATGAGGTCTCAGAGTTCTTCGAGTGAATCAGTGGGTAGCGTCTGTATCGACCCACTGAAAGCCCACTAATTCGCTGATTGCAATCGGATGGGTCTGAACAGTCACCCATTGATTCGTTAGTTAATCGATTGTATCATTCTCTAATCGAGTAATCTCGAACCTACTTTCTGCTTGGCCTAAGAAGATGAGTGGGCCCGACATAGAGTATCAACACACCGGAGTGTTCATATGCCCCACCATGCGTTATTTCCTATCTGGAGTTGAGATGATGATGAAGCACGTAATAGCAAGGTGGGATCGTTTTCGCCCGAGCAAACGCCATGCACGCATCATCAACTGACTCCACTCGGTCAGACCCGTTCGATCGAGGTACACCGGCCGTATGGTGTAATAGGATTAGCATAGATGACTGCGAAGCTTCAGATTCCGGTTCGAATCCGGATATGGCCGCCATTCCTACAGTACAAGCAAACGCAAGGAGATATGAGAATGCAACAACAGATACATGAGAGAGAGCAAGCAAACGAGGGCAAGCCGCCGGCAGTGGCGCACAGCGAGTGGTTCTCCCCAGTCCGTCACGAGCCGAGCTGGTTCAACTTCACGAAGTTCATTCCTGACGCTGTCTGCTGGGTGATACCCGACGGAGACGACATCGAGATCCACAATGTTAGGGTATTCAATCCTGAGATGAGAGGTCAAGGAATCGGGACTGAAATGATTCGGCACATCAGGGAGGCCTTCCCGCATCACCACATCTGGGTGGACACGTGGGACCACTCGAGGCCGTTCTGGGAGGCGATGGTGGCAGCAGGATACGTCGACTCGATCGAGAGCGACTACAGCTGGCCGTGCTCAGACACCAACTGCACGACCTGTCATCCGACAAGAGTCACCGGAAGGAGGCGGGCGCAATGAGCGACGATTTCGTTCTCCCTAGAGGGGTGATAAATATGGTTAGGAGACGACCAAGGAGACTGGCAGTGAACCGCATCCTGTATCCTGGCTGCGGCACCGACTTGGCAGACCCGATTCTGAAGGTCATGGAGAGGTCGGATACCGGCCACATCGATGCCGCTTACACCGACATCAGGTGGTTGCCCGATGGTGGCTACTTCCGGCTGCTGGCAGTATGGGAACGGTTCATCGAACGGGCTCACGAAGAGATCCTCGAGCAGCTCTCCGACGAGTTCGAGATATTGGAGGAGGAGGCGAGTATGGTCTTTGTCGGTCCAGACAGCCCGGTTCACAACGATCTCTCCGTTTGGATGGAGGCCAGGCTTTTCTCGTGGATGCGGGAAGCGATAGAGATCAATGAGCGTTGGGCACACTTCGGGGCCCGCCTGCCTTGCCACATCTACAGGACCGATACTCTGGGCTTCCCCGTCAGCGAGTTCCTCCTGAGAAGGGGCGAGACCACCGTTCGACTTCGGATAGGGCATGTCAGCCACCACCTGTTCCACCTGTGGCTGATGCATCAGGGTTGGACCCTGATGGACCCCGAGGCGTCGACCATCGTGCTCCGAGGTAACGGTGGAGAGGGGGGCTCGGAGTTCGACTACCCCGACCACACCGGACGTCATGACGGTTTCATCCACCCTGATGTCGAGGGGCTCGACGATATTCTCTGGGAGGTTTGGTGATGG
>Ga0209445_1000539_pt1 | contig 21384 bp, 23 predicted proteins | sample MarorgKNORR_S2LV_4_FD_188223 | JGI IMG/M metagenome (GOLD analysis project Ga0209445, IMG submission 188223) | Marine microbial communities from the Southern Atlantic Ocean, analyzing organic carbon cycling - NADW_A/KNORR_S2/LV (SPAdes) (version 2) | ecosystem: Environmental > Aquatic > Marine >... | reverse complement strand
AACAATGGCAGCGCGGTGGCCCGACTTCGTCACGACCGGCTAGAGCGTTGGCGCGTCGACGCCGGACGCACGCAAGGCATCGGCGTCGACCCATTCGAGCGTGAGGATGTGGGTCGCCTCGAGGACCACCTTCGGGGCGTACCCGGCCTTGTGGGCCTCCTGCCAACGGGAGGCACAGAGACACCAGCGGTCCCCCGGCAGGAGACCGGCGAACCCGGGGCGCGGCGTCGACAGGTCATTGCCGGCCTGAGCCGAGAACTCGAGGAACTCGGCGGTCATCACGGTGCACACGGTGTGGACGCCCATGTCGTCGGCGCCGGTGTTGCAGCAGCCGTCCCGGTAGAAGCCGGTGAGCGGATCGTGGCTGCAGTCGACCAGTTCGCCACCGAGCACGTTCACGGCCATCAGTTCACGTCCGACTTTGTCATGCACCCAGTCTTACCGACTCCGCTCGACCTGCAAGAACTCGCGCCCGTTGAACATGTACCTACTGAGACCTCAGATCTCCGCCAGGTGTCCAAGAGGACCTTCGCCTCAACCTGACTGTTGGACTGCGTTGACGAAATTGTCGTAGAGCCGCCTGGAATTGGCCACGAAGTCGTCCATGCAACGCTCAGCGTCCTCGGCAAGGCCCGTCAAAGCAGTTGGACCGAGCGTCGACTCCAGCGCTGCTCGGTATGCAGGCACAGTCCCCCAGGTGGGCACCGTGTCCGCTTCAACCTCGACGTGGTATTGCATCGACCAAGCATGGCGGCCGACGCGCATCGCCTGGATCGGGCAGAGATCGGACGATGCGAGCACGACCGCCTCAGGTGGCGGCTCCACAACCTTGACCGAGTGCCACTGAAGTGCCCGTTGGACTGTAGGCATCCCGGCAAAGATCGGATCTTTAAGTCCTTCCGGGGTCAGCGCCACCTCTAAGACACCGATCTCCGGGGGTTGCTGGTGACCACACCTGCCGCCGAGAGCATCGGCAAGCAGTTGGTGTCCAAGGCAAATTCCCAGAAAGGGCCGGCCCAGGTCCGCCACCCAGCGCCGGATTGCCGCCTTCTCCTCGAGTAGCCAAGGGTGCTCGTCGACGTCCCACACGTCCATCGGCCCACCCATCACCCACATTGCGTCGAATCCTTCGAGTGGTGGAATCGGCTCTCCCTCGTCGAGTTCAACAGCGGTCCAGTCGACGCCATCATGTTCGAGGAAGTGCCGCAACTGTGCGGGATGTTCGCAGTCGATGTGTTGTAGTACAAGCAGGCGCACATCGATTCCTTATGTCGGTGGCAGTGGGTACGAGTCCAGTCGGACCGGCTCCAAGGCTAGGCATCTCCCATTGTTGGAAATGGGTTCCTTTCCCATTGCACGTCTGGATCGACAACGAGGTGTTCATCTGGGAAGGCCTTCCCTCCCCCGAACGCCTCCCCAGCGAATTCCTTGTCGACTACGTCCGCGTCTGGCAATAGTGAGCACGGCCCTGATGGCGGTCCGCCAGAGGATCAGGATTGATGACGTCTCGCGGTGACAGGCCCTCCCGGCCGTTCTACTGATCGAGTCATAACGAGAATGCACCGACAGCCCGCTTTACCTAATACCTTGGCCTCCATGGCAGACGATCGCTACGGGACCCCGGACGATGAACTGGAGATCGAACGGATTCGACTCGACAAGCTCGCCGAGACCCTCGATCCCTACACGTTCGAGGCCCTGCTCCGGGCCGGCATAACTCCAGGCCACGATGTGCTCGAAGCGGGATCCGGGAACGGATCCGTCGCCGTATGGATGGCAGACACGGTCGGCCCCACGGGTTCGGTACTTTCCTTGGACATAGACGTCCGATTCCATGCCGAGGTCCCCGGACATGCGGAGGTCCGCGAGTTCGACCTCGAAACCGACGAACTTCCCCATGAAGCATTTGACCTGGTCCACGCCCGGGCCGTCCTCCAGCACCTGCCGACCCGTGAGGAAGTCCTCGCCCGATTGGTGGATGCACTCCGGCCCGGAGGCCACCTGATAGTCGAGGATGGCGTGTTCCTCGGCTTCGCCGAGCAGGTCCTGGAAGAGCCCTATCGGACCATCCACGCCGTGATGTCCGCTGGTACGCAAGAGGAGTGGCGAGATCCGAACTTCGGCCTGCGGCTCATCGACCAGATGCGTCGACTTGGCCTGGTCGACCTCCAGGCCGACGGTCGCGTTTGGACGATGCGACCAGGAGAAGCAGGCGGCGACTGGTGGTTCCTCGCCCTCGAGCGTGCCCTGCCACGACTTGTCGCCGCGGGTGTCACCACCGAAGAGATGGCCGCCGCCACCCTCCGTCAGGTGGGCAACCCCGAATTCAGGATGCTCAGTCCCGTCCACCTGTCCGCTCTTGGAAGAAAACCCGCCTGAGCGGGCGCACCCAGAAGGTCCAACTCGGCTACTAGGCCCATCCGACCCTTCTACTGGTCGGGTCGTAGCATCCCTTGATGCCTGTGTTGTTGGCGGTCGCGGCCGCCATGTTCTTCGGAGTAGGGGACGTCTTTGGGGGCGTCACCATCCGGCGGTCCGGACGGCCTGGCGCCGCCATCTCGCTCGCCCTGACAGTGACCGCAACCAGCCTTGTACTCGTCGGTCTCATGGTGGTCGTGCGGCCGCCGGAGGCTGTGGAGGTCACCGACGTGGCATGGCCGGCACTCGCCGGGCTACTCATGGCCCTTACCCGGCCCCTGCTCTATCAGGGAATGGCCCGTGGTCCGGTTGCCGTGTTCGCCCCCGGCTTCGGGTTGACCATGATCGCCGTACCGACGCTCCTCGGACCGTTGGTCGGCCAGCGCCTAGCTACCGTCGAACTACTCGGGGTGCTGTTGGCCGTCCCGGCTGTCGTACTGCTGTCGAGTGGGGACGGGTTGCCCAAACTCGGCGAGGTTTTCCGGAGTCGGGTCATTGGATTGGCCGCAGTAGTGGGTACCAGCATCGGGCTGGCAGGGATGCTGATCACCCGGGCCGACCCGGCGGCAGGAGAGGTTCCGGCCCTGGTCATGTTGTTGGTCGGGGTGGTAGTGCTGTCACCGCTCGCCCACGCCCGTTCCGGCTCCGTGTGGCCGGACCAGGTGATTCGACGGCCTGGATTGCTGCTCGGGTGCATCAGCGGGTCGGCGTTCGCCCTGAGCACGGCGGCCTACCTCCGTGGATCGGCTGCCGTGGTGACGGCGCTGATCGCCCTCTGTCCGGGGGTGAGCGTCGCTGTCGCCTGGCGCTTCCTCGATGAGAAGGTGGTGCCACTCCAACTGCTTGGGGGAGCGTTTGGCGTGGCATCGGTCGTCTCATTCTCCCTTGGGTCCTGAGGACTGGAAATCAGCCCATCGGCCCGTCGACCGAGAACACCTGGTCCGGAGAGGCCGTGCCGGCAAGCGAAGGGGTGGTACCCGCGGAATGTCTAGGAGGCCGAGCGGGCAGCATGTGCGGCCATCAGGATCCGACCGGCCCGGCCATCGAAGCGGAGTTCCGACGACATGCGATTCATCATGTAGGCCACCGACATCCCGGCCTCCACATCGATGACGGCCAGGGAACCACCCCAGCCACCCCAGAAGCAGGCACGCCGGTTCGGGCTTATCGGCATGGACTCGCTGGGGAGTCCGAAGCCCAGGCCGTAGCGGATCGGCCCACCGAGGATCGGGTCGTGGTCGTCGGTCTGGACCTCGAAGATCCGTTCCACGGTTTCCGGGGACAGCAGCGTCGTACCACGTGCGGTGCCCCCGCAGGCGACAACGCTGTGGACCTCGGCCACCGAGCGGGCATTCCCATGGCCGTTGGCCGCCGGGAACTCGGCGCGGCGCCAACGGTCGGTGTTGCCGATCTCCGCGCCCATCCGTCCATGGGCCTCGAATCGCTCCGCCACCTCCGAGTGGGGTCGATCGTCCATCCGGGGAGCCTCCACACCGGCGGTGTCGAGTTCGGCCACCCTGCTGAAGTGCTCGTCGGCGAGACCGATGTGGAAATCGGCGCCGATCGGGCCGGTGACCTCCTCAGCGAAGAACGTTCCCATGGTGCGCCCATCGACTCGACGAAGCACCTCACCGAGCAGCCAACCCTGGGTCATCGAGTGGTACCCGGACTTCGTGCCGGGCGTCCACCAAGGGGCCTGGGACGCCAGACGCGCACACACGTAGTCCCAGTCGAACAACTGGTCCTCCTCGATCGGTGCATCGAACCCGGGCAGGCCCGCCGAATGGGAGAGAAGGTGGCGGACCAGGACGGCTTCTTTACCGTTCTCGGCGAACTCGGGCCACAGGTCGGCGACCGGTTGGTCGACGTCGAGGGCGCCGCGATCGTGGAGCATGAGCACGCACAGGGCAGCCATGGTCTTGGTCGTCGACCAGACGTTGACGATTGTGTCGCGCTCCCAGATTTGGTCTCCGGCCACATCGGCGGTGCCTCCCCACAGGTCGACCACCGTCTCGCCGTCCACGACGACCGCACAGGTTGCGCCGAGGTCACCCATCTCGAAGTTCTTCTCGAAGGCGTCCCGGACCGGCCCATAGCCGGCGTCGCACGTTCCCTGGATGTCGACCATGGGGATGAGCCTGACGCCCAAGGCCCGGTGGCACAAACCCTTCTCCAGGGGACCGTCGCCATGGCCGACTCCCCAGTGCCGGCACGGATCTAGAATCGATCCGTGCCGAGCGACCGATTCCTGAAGATGATGAACAGGGCTCACCGGACCCTGCTGAAGGGCAGCGGTGGGAGGCTCGGATGGGCGGCAGCCGGCATGCCGGTACTCGAGTTGACCACGATCGGTCGCAAATCGGGCCAACCCCGGTCGGTCATGCTGACGTCGCCACACCGGGAAGGCGACGCCATGGTGATCGTTGCGTCAAAGGGCGGAGAGGACGGCCATCCAGCCTGGTTCCTCAACCTCCGAGAAAACCCGACGGTCGTCGTCAGCATGAAGGACGACCTCAACCGGAAGATGGTCGCTCGTGTTGCGTCGCCCGAGGAAAGGCAACGACTCTGGCCGATCGTGACCGGAAGCTACGCCAACTACGCCAACTACCAGGAGAAGACGGAACGCGAGATCCCGCTTGTCGTTCTCGAACCAGCGGATAAAGCCCAACCGCCGGGTTGAATCCGTGCCATCGGAACGGGCACCAACCGGCATCGCAATCCAGAACGAACCAGAGGGGATCATCCGATGACCGGACGCAAGGCGCCGGCACTCGATGATCGTTCGCTGGGCTGGCTTCGATACCTCCACCGCAAGGCGACCACCCCGGACAACTGGGACCGCGACGGCCAGCCCCATCCCCACCGGAACTCGTCGTGGATGCTGGTCGCTACGTGTTGCAGCGGAGTCGAGACAGGCAGCGGTGACCTGACGACGCTTTGGCTGGATGGCCGGTTGCCAAAGGGGCGGTTACGGTCCACCGGATGCTTGTCGCTGTCACCCGGGGCGTCAGCCTGAACATCGGGCACTGTGAACTGACCCACCTCGAACGGGAACCGATCGACGTCGACGCAGCAAGGACCCAGCACACCCTCTACGAACGGGTGCTCGAAGGCCTCGGGTGCCGGGTCGAGCACCTCGACGAGGAATCTGGCTTCCCGGACTCTGTCTTCGTCGAGGACATCGCCGTCGTGCTCAACGAGGTCGCCATCATCACGAGGCCGGGGGCGCTGTCCAGGCGTGGTGAACGGCCCTCGATCGAGAGGGCACTCGAACCGCACCGTCGACTCGCCCACATCCGGGAACCGGGAATCCTCGACGGCGGCGACGTGCTGGTCGCCGGGAGGAGCATCCACGTCGGCCTCTCCACCCGTAGCAACGCCGAGGCGGTGGATCAACTGCGGGCGATCGTCACCGACCACGGCTACCAGGTGTCCGAGGCCGGGTTCCGCGGCTGCCTCCACCTCAAGTCGGCGGCCACAGCGGTCTCGGACGACACGCTCCTCATCAACCCCGAATGGGTCGACGCCGCCGCCTTCCCCGACCTGGTCTGCATCCCGGTCGACCCGGCAGAGCCCAGGGCCGCCAACGTCGTCCGAGTCGGTGACGCGGTCCTCTTCGCAGCCGACTTCCCCCGGACCGGCGAACGGCTCTCGTCCGCAGGCTTCGACGTGCACCCCGTCGAAGCCTCGGAACTGGCAAAGGCCGAAGGCGCCCTCACCTGCTGCAGCCTGCTCTTCGAGGTGCCGCATGAGGTGGAGCACACCCTCGCGGGGTGATGCGAGGCGACCCTCAGGCGACAGGGCCACCTCCACACGCCCTGGCTCAACGAGGCCTGAGCGGCGACTTCGCCCACCCGCCTTCCACCTCCCCCATTTGACGAGAGCAAACCCCACCTGCTCTGCTGGTCCACGAGGCAGGCCCGACCGAGACATGCCCAGACGAAAGGCGGACCCCATGTCCCAGACCGTCCATGTTGTATTCCGTTGCAACGAAGGCCAGGGGGCGAACCTCGTGGCGATCCTCGGAGAGGGCCTCGTCGACACCCGGGCTTTCGACGGCTGCGAATCGGTCGAGGTCTATGCCGATGCAGACAACCCCGACACCATCGTGCTGTGGGAGAAGTTCGCCACACGGGCGCACCACGAGGCCTACCTCGCCTGGCGGATCGAAACCGGCATGCTCGACATGCTCGGCCCGATCCTGACCAGTGGGCTCGAGGTCGCCTACCTCGACGACCGCGACGCCTGATCCGACCTGGCGACCGGCACTACCTGGTGCGGAAGCTCTCCGGGAAGATCGACTGCTCGAAGCCTGACGGAACGTTGCCGGTGGTGGCGTAGAGGTAGAAGGCCGTCTGGAAGACCACCCCAGGGCGACCAGCACCACGATGGGGACGAGGAGCGAAAGGACCGGAAGGACGAGGAACTCGCGGCCCTTGAGAAACACACCCCACGAGACCTTCGCCAACCCGATCATGTTCGAGATCCGGCCCATGCGACCGGGGGTACCCGGATCCTCGCTGGACAGATCCGTGTATGGAAGGATCCACGCCCAGCCACTGCGACGAAGGGAACCTTGATGGCCACCTACGAATGCGCCTCCTGCGGGATGTCGGTCAACGCCACCTGTGGCGCCTGCGACGCCCCACTGGTGAATGACGCGCTCACGAAGGACGACGGCTCGACGGTGCAGGTCTCCCGCTGCCCGAACGACCACGGAAAGATCAAGTCCCCGATGTGCTGCGGCGCCGACATGGCCTGCGCCATCTAGGCACCTCGCGGCCCAATCACGATGATCAGGACGACCATCGAGCGCTGGCACGAGGCGCTGCGCGGCGAGTCGGCGTTCGAGGACCTCCTCCACGAGGACTGCGTCTTCTGGTCGCCAGTGCTGTTCCGTCCCATGGAGGGCCGCGACCTGACGGCCCTCTACCTCCGGGCCGCCTACCAGGTCTTCCCCGGCGACGGGGCCGACGCCACAGACTCGACCGACGGCCCCTCGGGCTTTCGCTACACGAAGCGCGTCCTCGACGGGAACCACGCCGTCCTCGAGTTCGAGACGACCATGGACGGTGTCTCGGTCAACGGCGTCGACATCATCACCTGTGACGACGACGGCCTGATCACCGAGTTCAAGGTCATGGTCCGACCCCGGAAGGCCGTCGAGAAGGTGCAAGCCCAGATGGCCGCCATGCTCGAGCAGATGCCCCCGGCAACCGGCGCCTGACCTACACGCCTGCTACCTGGATTCGATACGACCGACTTGCCGCCGCTGATCCTGCTGCCGCCCTCCGAGAAGAAGGCCCCCGGAGGTGTCGACGTCCCGTGGCACGAAGCCGGGCAGTCATTTGCCGGACTGGACGACGCTCGCCGTGAGGTGATCGCGGCGCTGGACGATGCCATGGACGCCCCACTCGAGGCCAGGGCAAAGCTGCTGGGCGTCGGTGCAGCAAACGTCGACAGGGCCACCATCGCCAATCGCCGTGTCGACACCTCCCCGACCCTGCCCGCCATCGTGCGCTACACCGGGGTGCTCTACGACGCACTCGACGCCGAGTCCCTCCCCGCCCGACTGCGAAAGCGGCTCGACGAACAGGTCGTCATCTTCTCGGGGCTGTGGGGTGCCGTCCGGCCCTCGGATCCGGTCCCCGACTACAAGTTGAAGATGGGCGCCACGCTGCCCGGCCTGGGCAGGCCGTCCCGCTACTGGAAGCCGCACCTCACCACGGCCCTCGTCGAGGCCGGCATCGCAACCGTCTGGGACCTGCTGCCCAACGAGCACACCGCTGCCTGGGACCCGAGCGTCGCCAGGAACCGGATCCGTGTGAGGTTCCTCGACGACGTGGAAAGGGACGGAAGGCGAACGCTCATCACCGTCTCCCACTGGAACAAGTTGCTCAAGGGAGCGCTCGTCCGACACCTGCTCGAGCACCACCTCGACGACCCCGATGGGCTGGCCGGGTTCGAGCACCCCGAGGGATACGCCTACCGGCCGGACCTCGCCACGACCTCCGGGAACACCACCGACATCGCCCTCGTGGCCGTGCGCTGAGCCGACGCCGGAGCCCTCGAGGCCGTGTGGCGGAACACGTTGGGCGGAATCCTGTTCGCCGGATTCCTGTGGCTACTCTGGCGGCTCGTCGGCGCACGCCTGTGGCGACGAGGCGTCGACCCGCCACTCGTCGAGCGGAACCGAACCTTCTTCTGAGGGCTGCGAAGCCCACCCGACCATGGGAGCAACGATGACCCGACCCACGATCCTCGACGGCGGCATGGGGCAGGAGTTGATCCACCGCGGCGCCCCACGGTCGCCGGAGCTCTGGTCGGCCTGGGCGATGCTGGAGGACCCAGACCTGGTCGCAGCCGTCCACGCCGACTACGTGGAGGCCGGCTGCGACATCCTCACGACCAACAGCTACTCGACGTTCGCCGACCGGCTCCACCCACATGGGCTCGGGGACCGGGCCGACGAGTTCACCCGCCTCTCCGGCCACCTGGCCCGCGGTGCAGCCGACGCCTCCGAGCGCCTCGTACTGGTCGCCGCCTCGCTCCCACCGATGCGGGGCAGCTACTGCCCGAACCCTGACGGAACCTACGAGGAACTGCGCGCCGAATACGCCGTGATGGTCGACCAGTTGGCGGACAGCGCCGACCTCTTCCTCTGCGAGACCATGGGCGCCTGCTTCGAGGCCCGTGCCGCCGCCGACGCCGCCCGGGAGTCGGGCCTACCGGTCTGGGTGGCGTTCACCCTCCAGGGAGCGACCGGCCCACACCTCCTCGACGGCACCCCATTTGACGAAGCCGTCGACTCCATCGACGCCGACGCCTTCCTCCTCAACTGCTGTCCGCCCGAGCAGACCAGCGAGGCACTCCCCTACCTCCGTGCGGCCACCGACCTGCCAATTGGCGCCTACGCCAACGCCTTCCACGGGATGCCCGTCGGCTGGAAGGGCCGGGACGGCCATGCCCTGCCCGAAGGACGCACCGACATGGGCGCCCAGCGCTACGCCGAGGCCGCCCGCGGGTGGGTCGCCATGGGCGCCGACATCGTGGGGGGCTGCTGCGAGATCGGCCCCGCGCACATCGCCCGCCTGGCCCAGGAGTTCGCCGCCTGAGCCGGCCTCAGGCCGGCCGCCCCCCGACCCAGGCCTGCTCGACCCGGAGTTCGGGCAGGTCGTCGATCTCGACCACCATCGGGTCCCGGTCCACGATGACCAGGTCCGCCAACTTGCCCGGCTCTAGCGAGCCCACCAGGTGCTCCCGGTGCAACGCCCTGGCGCCCTCGATCGTGTAGCCCCGCAGCGCCGTAATCCGGTCGATGGCGCACTCCGGCCCGACGACCCGGCCCGCCGAAGTCCGACGCGTAACCGCCGCCCACATAGATGTGAACACGTCGGGCATCGTGACCGGCGTGTCCGAGGACAGGACCACCGGCACTCCCGCATCGGCAAAGAGACCGGACGGGTACATGCGCTCGGCGATCTCGCCGTAGTCACGCAAGGCACCCTCGACGTAGAGGTGCACCTGGGTCGGTTGCGGAACGGGGACGATCCCGGCGGCAGCGATGGCTGCGATCTGCTCGTCGCTCGGGAACCCGCAGTGCTCGATCCGGTGTCTGACGTCGGGACGGGGGCTCCTGCGCTGTGCCTCGCCCACGGCGTCGATGACCATCTGGATCGGGATGGGCCCCTGAGCGTGCGTGGCGGTCTGGAGGCCCAACTCGTGGGCGGCGACGAGGAGTCCCTCGTATTCCTCAGGGTCGTGGAACAGGTAGCCGTCCCGGTGGTTCACGGCACAACCACAGGGCACGTAGGCAGTACCACCGGTCAGTGCGCCGTCGGCGTACAACTTCACACCTCCGAGGCGCAGTCGCTCGTCGCCCAGATGCGAGGACAGGCCCAGTGCAGCCAGGTGGGCAAGGTGGCTGGACAGCACCATCAGGGTCGCCCTCAGCCGAAGGCGACCGTTGTCACGCGCCCGCAACCAGTTGTCCATCTCCCGTTCGGAAACCTGGCAGTCGCCCACCGAGGTGATGCCGGCACCCACGATGAGCCGCTGGCCAAGGTCGAGCATCCGGTCGAGGACCTCCGACGACTCCGACAGGTGGAAGTTCGGGCCGTGGTTGCGGACCTTCACACCGTCGGGTCCGGTGAGCAGGTCACAGGCAGCCTCGAAGACCAGTCCGACCGGGTTCCCCGCCCCGTCCCGGTCGATGCGCCCTCCGTTGGGCGTCTCCGTCGTCGCATCGATGCCTGCCGTCCGCAGCGAGGCGTGGTTAACCACGTAGCCGTGGCCGCTCGAGTGCATGATCTCGACCGGCCGATTCGACGACACCCGGTCCAGGTCGTCGGCGGTCGGATGCTGGTCGTCGTTCCCCAGGCGGTGGTGGTCGTAACCGAAGCCACGGATCGGTCCCCCGTCGAGCGTCCCCTCGTGCTCGCGGAGCAGTTTCACGACCTCGTCGATGCTGGCCGCCCCGGTGAGGTCGGCCCACGAGGCGCACTGCCCGAGCATGAGCGGATGGGTGTGGGCATCCACGAAGCCGGGCAGCAGCGCCGCCCCCGCAAGGTCGACCACCGACGGCGCCCAGGGCGCCGCCGCCTCGCACTCTTCACGTGATCCGACAGCGGCGATGCGGTCGTCGACGACCAGCACCGCCTCGCAGTCTCCGCCGGTCCCGCTGCCGGCAACCGTGTGGATCGGCCCGCCGGTCAGCAACGTCGCCTCGTGCACGGGGCGAACCTACCCTTCAGGTTCCCTTCCAGCCCCCGGCGATGTGCTCCAGCCACCACTGTGGCGCATTGTCGATCAGGTTGCCGAGGTGCGAGTAGTCGTGCCAGCGTCTGATGCGGCCGTCGGTGACCTCCATGACGGAGGTGAAGGGATGCTCGATCCGCTCACCGGTGCGGAACCCCCAGATCTCCACGTGCTCGGTCACCACCAGGTCTCCTTCGGCGACCACGTGCTTCGGGACGTGCAGGTACTCCGACAGTGGTTCGATGCCGAGTCGGAGGCGGAGGATGATCTCTTCGGGCCCCGTGGCGCCGGTGGAGTCGACTCCCACGTCGGTGTAGTGGCAGTCCTCGGTGAAGAACTCCGCCATGCGCTCCCAGTCGCGCTCGAAGTGCGCGTCCCAGTAGTCGGCGACAACCCGTCTGTTCCGATCCATGTCTCCCATGAGGATGGGATGATTCCACGGATTGAGCCGCTGGCCGTAGCCACGGTCTCGCCAGGCCGGGCTTCCTCATCCGTCAAGCCGAAACGCCCCCGCTACGCGGAACGACCCCCCGAAGGGGGTCGAACCCGGAGTCGAACGCTCACTGCCCTGAGGCTGCGAGGCCGGTTGGCCCGAAGGCTTCCCCAACTATCGTCCTTCCCCGAGTGAACCGGCGGCGAACCACCCGCTCACTGATTGCGTTTCTAATCGAATTCCTCTCCGGCCGCAAGGGGCAATTCTGACGTCCGAGAATTGGTTCTCACTCCGGACCTCCAGAGGAAACCACCCGGTCGAAGATGAGGATGGCCGGCGGAGAACGGACACCTGGCCACGGTGGCCGTCGCGGAGTCCCACCGGTCGTCGTCGACCCGCTCAGCAGGGGTCGTCGCTGTCGTCCAGGTTGCGGACGAAGTAGCGGATCTCGGGTTCGAGCTGATAGCCCTGCTCCTCCCAGAATGCCAGGCCGGCCTCGTTGTGGCCCCAGACCTCGAGACGGATCCGCCGGATGCCACGCTCGAGAAAGCGTCGCTCGAGTTCCTCGACCATCCGCCGCCCCAGGCCGCCACGCCGCAGGTCGCTGCGGACCGCCAGGCGCTTGATGCGTCCGCGATGGCCGTCCCAGGTGCCCATCATGGCGGCGACGACCCCGTCGTCGGCCTCGGCCACGAGGAACAGTTCGGGGTCGCGTTCGAGCTTCGCCGTGATCTCGTCGGCCGCCTCCCTGGACAGATCGGAGGCGGCCATGCCCGTCTCCTCCCAGAGCGCCGCGACAGCATCGATGTCGGCCACCTCAATCGAGCGGATCACGGCATCGAGGCTCACGTGGCTTCCCCCCCGCGCCGCCAGGCGGTGCCGTCATGGCGACGCACGACCCGCCCGGGGGATCCGACAACGACCGAGTAGTCGGGGATTTCGCCCCGCACGACGGAATTCGCCCCCACGACCACGTGGCGCCCGATCCGCGCCCCGGGCAGGATCACCGCCCCCGAACCGATCCAACTGTCCGCCCCGATCACGACCGGGTCCTCCGACGGCAACTGCGTGCCGATCGGCATGTCGAGGTCCTCGTAGCCGTGGTTCTGGTCGGTGATGTAGACGTTCATTCCGGTGAACACGTCGTCGCCGATGTCGATCGACAGGTGGCCGACGATGGCCGACCCCCGGCCGATCAGGCAGCGGTCGCCGATGCGCACCACCGGATCCGTCACCATCTGCTGGCCCGGGACCATCCCCGCCGACAGAGTCACGTGCGATCCGACCAGGGTGTCCTCGCCGAGGTGGATCCAGCGTTCCCCGAACACGTAGCCGGTCGGCCAACTGATGCAGGTCCCCGAGCCGAAGCTGCCGAAGCGACGGGCAGGTCGGTCGTCGGGGCCGATCGCCGCGAGCCGGTGCTCCAACTTCCTGCCCTCACGGACCATCCCGCCCAAGAGGCGGCGAAGCATCGACCAGGGTCCAGCCATGCCGTGACGCTACCGGCCACCATTCCGCCGGCTGACGAAGCGACGGTAGCCCGGTGCCGCACCGGCATGGAGTCCGATCCGTCGGGGCGCCCGTTCCATCTCGCCGGCCCGTGCCGTGACGACGGTCAGCCAGGTCACCGCTGCCAGTGCGATACCGCCACCGATGAGCGTCGTGGTGCTGGGTCGCTCCCCCGGCCAGATCCAGAGCCACACGGGAGCGAGAACGACCTCGGTGATGAGAAGGAGGTTCACTTCTGCCACCGGGACGAACCGGTGTGCGTAGTTCCACATGGGGACGCCGAGGCCCAGAAGCAACCCGCCACCGACGAATCCCATCAGGACGTCCCTGGCCGGCAGGGCAAGGCCGGGCCCGAACAACGAGATCAGTCCGGCCACGGTGGCAGCAAAGAAGCCCGCCACAACGGTCGGCGCACCCGGATCCTCAGCCGGCGAACTACGCACCAGAACCGTGTAGGCCCCCAGGCACACCGGAAGGATCATCGCCAGGCCGATACCGAGCGGGTCACCGCCACCGACATTGCCTCCCACCATCACCAGGACCCCGGCTGCTGCAACGGACATCGCCAGGAAGGTCCGGCGCCTGACCTTCTCGCCGAGAAACAGGCGCGCCATCAGAGCCGCATAGAAAGGGCTGGTGCACTGCAACAGGAGGATGAATGCGGCCGTAACCCGACTGAGGGCCACGACGAAAATTCCGAACAAGGTGCCGAGCAGCAGGCCTGCGACCAACTGACGGCCGCCGGCCGCCCGGATAGCCCGTACCGGATTCCGACCGCCGAGGACGATCACCAGGGCGGCAACAACGCCGGTCCAGAAGGCCCGGTGGAACAGGTACTGCCATTCATCTGCCTCGACCACGGCGCGAAACGTCAGCGGACCGAAGCTGAACATCGTCCCGGCACCCAGAACGACGAGAAAGCCCTGGGTCCGACTCAACTGGGGAGGCACCGTCGAACCAGCTTTCGCCTGGGGTCATCGTCGAGACGCGGCACCCTATGTGCCAAGGATGGCCGACGCACAATGCCGGTGCCGGCAAAGATCAGGGACTCGCGACCCTGATTTCCGAGACGACCTCGGCGAGCAGGTCGTCTCCGTGTTGATAGGGCATCGACAGGCCGACCCGTGCGGCAACGTCCCTGTAGCGGACTGCCATCTCGCGGCCGATCTCGGCCGGCGTACCGACCACGGCGATCGTGTGCAGCACCTCGTCATCGATGCAGGCGGGGATCTCGTCCCAGCGCCCCTCCTTGGTCAGCCGGTTCAGTTCGGCCTGGATCTCGCCCCAGCCGTGCATCTCGAGGGTGGCCCGGTAGGCGGGGGTCGAACCGTAGAACGCCAGGTTCATCCGGACGCCCCGGAGGGCCCGTTCCCGTTCCTCCTCGTCGCGGTAGGCGCAGGTGAGCACCGTGGGGATCACCACCACGTCGTCCCGGGATCGCCCCACGGCCTCGATTCCGTCCTCGAGGCGAGGAATCGTCACTTCCTCGAGGAACCGGCGGGTGTGGAACGGATGGACGAGGATGCCGTCGGCCACCTCGCCGGCGAGACGTGTCATCTGCGGACCGAGGGCACCCAACCAGATCGGTGGTGGATCCCAGGCATGCGGCTGGGGGACGAACATCGGTGTCATCAGCGTGAACGTGTAGTGCTCGCCCCTGTAGTCGAGTTGCTCTCCCGACTTCCAGCAGTGGTGGATGGCACGAATCGACTCGATGGCCTCGCGCATCTGCCCGACCGGACGGTCCCAGCGGGCCGAGAAGCGCTTCTCGATGTGGGGGCGGATCTGGCTGCCCAACCCGAGCGCCGTACGACCCTCGGACAACCGCTGCAGGTCGTGGCCGAGGTAGGCGAGGTGCATCGGACTACGCGGGAGCGCCAACGCCACATTCGAATAGCAGAAAAGGTTCGTGTGTTCGGCCACCAGCGCCAGGGGCAGGAAGACGTCGCTGCTGGCCTCGAAGGTGAAGACACCGTCGACGCCGGCCGCCTCAAGGGCTCGTGCCCGGTCCGGGACATCGGCCAGATGGCCATGGACGCCGAAGTCGACCTTCACCGGTTCCCGGACGCTCCGGAGATGACCATCACTGCTCGGAACGCAGGTGCATGGAGGTCGGTGTTCCGTCGCGGGGTGGGCCGAAGCCCTCGAGCCGCCCGGCACCAACGAGCCCGTTCAGTGGACTGTGAGGAGTTGGCCGGCATACCAGTCGGCGAAGGCCGCGACGTTGGACTCGAGGTAGGAGAAGCGGCCCTGCCGGGCGAAGGGTGACCTCTGCCCGGCGTGCTGCTGGACCAGCATCGGGATGTCCTCGCCGAGCGCCGTGTCGAAGCGCTCGTAGTAGTCGGCGACGCTGTCCTCGAAACCCTCGGCGTCGATGGTCGCCTGCGGGAAGCAGACCACCTGGGCACAGCGGCAGCGATCGGGGCCATCCGGGTACACCTCGTACATCCAGAGCGCCTCGCGACCGAGGGCCACCATGAGGTTGGGGAACAGCCACGAGTAGCGCACGCCGGTGGTGGGCCTGCCCGTGAGCCCAGGGATCGCCGGCAGCGCCTGGTCCTGGGTGGCGTCGAGCAGGCCACCGGTACCGACCGTGGTCCCAAAGTGGCTGGCGTAGGCGCCGTCCACCTGCTCGGGGTCGTCCGGCTCCTCATAGGTGCCGTCGATGCTGTCCGGGTGAACGTAGGGCAGGTGGTAGTACTCGTTGAAAACCTCGGCGAAGGCCTTCCAGTTGCAGTCGACGGTGAACTCCCGCCGGCGGGTCGTGACCACGTCGGACAACGGCCAGTCGGCGTGCAGGTCACCGAAGTCGCCGAGCCAGTCGTCGATCGCAGGCGGCTCTTCCTCGAGGCTCACCAGTGCGAAACCGTGCCTCTCCGACAGGGCGAACTCGGTGAGGCCGTGCTCGGCGGTGTCGAAGCCCGGCGTGCGCTGCATGCTCGGCGCTCCGATCAGGCGGCCGTCCAGCCCATAGGTCCAGAAGTGGAAGCGGCAGCGCATCCGTGCACAGGTGCCCTCCCCCTCCAGGATCCGGGAGGACCGGTGACTGCAGGAGTTGCCGTAGGCCCGCAGCCGGCCGTCGTCGTCGCGCACGACGATGACCGGGACCCCGCCGAGTTCGAACGTCCGGTAGTCGCCGTTCGCCGACCAGGTGTCGGAGCGGCCGACGCCGATCCACCCCCGACGAAAGATCGCCGCCTCCTCGAGGGCGTGGACCTCCGGGTCGGCGTAGCAGGCAGGCGGAAGCGTGGCTGCCTCCCCGGCGGGCGCACGGCAGGCCGCCAGGTCGTCGGCGAGGCCCTGAGGGAGCTGCGATGACCGGGTGCTCAGGTCGCTCATGGCGCGGAGTGTAGGGCGCTTGCCCTCCGGGGAACGATTCCCGACATCCATCACAAGCGGGCATTTCGACCCGGCCTTGCCGACCTTGTGTGGCCGGTCGGATGTGCCCTTCGACACAGCCGGTGTCCCGGGCCCCGGTTGCCGATACCCTTGGGGGCACTCCGGTGGGAATTTCCCTCCAGTGGGTTCGCAGACGGGCATTGGTTCTTCCGGTCATCGTGAACCACCCCGAACGAATACCGACCTCTGCAGACGCGCCGAGGCGACACGAACCCATGCAAACGGCCGACACGCGGCCGAGGAGAGCAATGACCACCACCTTCGCCCAGTTGGGCGTCCCCGACACCATCTGCAGGGCGCTCGCCCGCAATGGCATCACCCAGCCCTTCGCCATCCAGGCCGCCACCATCACCGACGCCCTCGCCGGCCGAGATGTGTGTGGACGGGCTCCCACCGGCTCCGGCAAGACGCTCGCCTTCGGCATCCCGATCGCCATCAACGTCGAGCGGGCCAAACCGAAGATGCCCAGGGCGCTGATCCTGGCCCCGACCCGCGAGTTGGCCGAGCAGATCCATGAGGAGATCCGCAGCTTCGCCGGCCAGGTCCGCATCGGCGTCGTCTACGGAGGCGTCGGCTACGGGCCCCAGATCGCTGCGCTCCGCAAAGGCGTCGACATCCTCGTGGCCTGCCCGGGCCGCCTCGAGGACCTCATCGAGCAGGGTCTCGTCGACCTCCGCGCCGTCGACCACGTCGTCCTCGACGAGGCTGACCGCATGGCCGACATGGGCTTCATGCCCGCAGTCCGTCGGCTGCTCGAGCAGACGTCCTCCGATCGCCAGACCTTGCTGTTCTCGGCGACCCTCGACGGTGACGTCGCCAAACTCACCCGCGACCACCAGCGCGACCCCGTCCACCACGAGGTCGGCGAGGACACCCCCGACATCACCGCCGCCCGACACCTCTTCTGGAAGGTCCCACGGGCAGAGCGCACCGGCGTGCTCGCCGAGGCGGTCGGCACGGCCTGGCCCGCCATCGTGTTCTGCCGAACCCGCCACGGTTCGGACCGCCTGGCCCGTCAACTCGACAAGGCCGGCATCCGCACCGCCGCCATCCACGGCGGCCGTAGCCAGTCCCAGCGCACGCGAGCGCTGTCCGACTTCATCAACGGCAAGGTCCACGCCCTCGTCGCCACCGACGTGGCCGCACGGGGCATCCACGTCGACGACGTGGCGGCGGTCTTCCACTTCGATCCGCCCGAGGACCACAAGGCCTATATCCACCGCTCCGGCCGTACGGCCCGGGCCGGACGAAGCGGCGTCGTCATCTCGCTGCTCACCCCCGAACAGGTCAAGGACGCCCAGCGGATGCAGCGCCAGATCGGACTCGATGAGCCGGTCGGCGAACCCGACGCCGAGGTGCTCCTCGAGTCGGTGCCGAGCCCGGCCACTGCGGCCAGGGCCGTTGCCTACGTTGCGCCAGGGCACAGACAGAGCGAGGAGCGCGGGCAACGCAACCGCAACGGCGATCGGGATCGTCGTGGTCAGGGAAGCCACGGCGGCCAGGGCAACCGCAACGGCCGATCCCGTTCCCAGTCGTCGCAGGACCGTGATCGCAACGATTCGGAGCAGTCGGACCGGCGCGACGGTGGCGGTAACTCCTCGAACCGTTCCCGCAACGGCAAGCCCCGGACGCGCTCCAGCGGCGGGGGCAACTCCTCGAACCGGTCGCGCAACGGCAACGGCAACTCCTCGAACCGGTCGTCCAACGGCAACGGCGGCAACTCCTCGAACCGGTCGTCCAACGGCAACGGCGGCAACTCCTCGAACCGGTCGTCCAACGGCAACGGCGGCGGCAAGCCCCGTACGCGCTCCAACGGATCCACCGGCGGCCCCAACCGCAAGGCCCGTCGGGCCCACCTCCAGAGCGGAACCGCCTGACCCCGATCGGGTGAAGCCCGGCTAGGTTCCCCTCCGCCGTACGACCGAGGAGGGGGCACCGGGTGAAGATCGTCGAGATCCACGTCTTCCAACACGACCTGCCGGTCCAGGACCCCCCGTACCGGATGGCACTCCAGGACGTCTGGCACCTCGACACCACCATCGTCATGCTGGTCTGCGATGACGGCACAGTCGCCTTCGGCGAGACATGCCCACTGGGGAGCACCTACCAGCCGCAGCACGCCCTCGGTGCCAGGGCGGCGCTCGTCGAACTGGCACCCTGCCTTCTCGGCCTCGATCCGACCCAGATCGGCAGGGTCAACGCCGCGATGGACGCCCACCTCATGGGACACCTCTACGCCAAGGCTGCCGTCGACGTCGCCTGTTGGGACGCCACGGGCAAGGCACTCGGGATGCGGGTCTGCGACCTGCTCGGTGGCGCCGTGCGGGAGCGGGTGCCCTCGTACCACGGGATCCTCCAGGCCTCGCCCGAAGACGCCGCCGAGGACGCCGAGCGTCGCCAGGCCGAGGGCTTTCCGCGCCTCCAGGTCAAGGTGGGCGGAAGGTCCGTCGAGGAGGACATCGAGGCCCTACGGGCCGTGGCCGCCACGCTCCGGCCGGGGGTGCGCCTGGCCGCCGACGCCAACAAGGGCTGGCGAACCCGGGAGGCCATCCAGGCATCCCAGGCGCTTCGCGACCTCCCCATGGTCCTCGAACAGCCCTGCGGGTCGTATGCCGAGAACGCCTCGCTCGTCGGCAGGATCGCCCATCCGCTCTACCTGGACGAGTCGGCCACCGACCTTGCCACGGTCGTGACCGCCATCGGCACCGGCGTCGCCGACGGATTCGGCATGAAGGTCAGCCGTGTCGGGGGCATCAGCGCCATGCGTGCCGTCCGCGACGTCTGTGCGGCGCACCGACGGCCGCACACCGTCGACGACACCTGGGGCGGTGACCTCGTCGCCGCAGCCAGCCTCCACGTCGGCGCCACCGTCGAGCCCGACAACTTCGAGGGAACCTGGATCGCCCAGCCGTACGTGGCCGGCCACTACGACGATGAACACGGCATCCGGATCGACGGCGGTTGGATCAACCTGCCACCCGGCCCGGGCCTCGGCATCACCCCCGACGTCTCCCTCTGGGGCGATCCGGTGGCCAGCTTCACCGCCTGACCGGAGGAGTCAACCCTGCGGCAGCGTCCGGAGGTAGGACACAAGGTCGTCGATGGCACCCTCCAGATCGGCGTGCGGGCCGTCGCCCCCCGCAAAGACCGAGCGAAGCGTCGGTGCCCTTCCGTCGTGCAGGTACGGCGCCGTGTCGTAGAGGCCCAGCAGGGTCGGGGTGTCGAACTCTGGTCCCCGCTGCTCGCCAACAGCGCCACCGGTCCCGACGTCGTGTGTCAGGCCGTCGGTGAAGGCTCCTCCTGCATGGCAGGTGGCGCAGCCGGATTCAGCGAACACCTGCTCCCCCCGCTTCGTCGCCGCATCGACCGGGTACGGGCTCGCCGGCACCTCCCCATGGGCGAGGAAGGCGGCCAAGTGGGCGTTCTCCTCCTCGGAGAGCCCGGTGCCGAACTGGACTTCGCGAACCGTTGCCTGAAAGTCGAAAACATCGACACGGTCCCCGGACCAGTGGAACGGGAAGGTCGACCCGAGCCCGCGGATCGGGGTCGTGTTCCTCGGACCGTCGGCGAGCACCCAGGTCCGGCCGTCGTGGCCACCGTCGAGGTGGCAGCTGGCGCAGCTGATCCAGCCGTCCCGGGCCATCTCCGGACGTGCCGACGAGTGGAACAGGACCTTCCCGGCCAGCACGTCTTCCGGCAGCGGGTTGTCGGTCACCGTGATGCGGACGGTCTCCAAGAGGGTGGTCAGGTCGACCACGGACACGTCGTCGGAGAGGGCGTTGTGTACCCAGGCGGTGAGGCCGTCGGCCGACACGACGATCCCACGCGGATTCGACCCGACCTTGACATGCCCCACGCCGATGCCTGCCTCGAGGTCGACCACCGAGAGGTCGTCGCTGGCGGCATTGACCACGTAGAGGAGGCGACCGTCTGGCGAGAAAGCCGCCGCCGAAGGCAACCCGACCGGACGGTCGATCGTGTCGAGCCCCAGCAACTCGCGAAATACCGGTCGCCGGGCCCCGAGGTCGACCGACACGACCCGTGGCATCACGGTGTTCTCGAACGTGGGGCGGCCGCTCTCCACCCGGGAACGACTCAGCGGCAGGTAGGCACGGTCCCCGTCCGGGTGGAGCACGACCTGACGGGAGGCGTTGTTCTCCGGGCCGGTGTCGACGACAACCTGGACGGTCCCCTCGGCGATGTCGACGACGGTGAGGTCTCCTGAGCGCAGGTGGGTCACGTACAGGGTCGCCCCATCAGCAGTCATGGCTAGGCCGTGGGGGTCGGCTCCAACCTCGACGGCGCCCTGGAACACGAGGTCGGGAAGCCCGTAGGACGTGACAAGGCCCTCGCCGGCAGAGGCCACGAAGAGCCGACCACCGTCCGGCGACACCACGACTCCGGCCGGACGCCAATCGACCACCACTTCGGCCAGTCGGGCACCGCTGAGAGCGTCGATGGCGACGACCGAGTCCGACCCGGTCACCGCCACGTAGACGCGCTCCCCGGACGGGTCCAACGAGAGCGCCGCCGGTCCCTGGCCGACCGGCGCCTCCCAGCGGAGCACGCCGGCGCCGAGGTCGACGGCGGACACCGACGCCGAATCGGGATTGGCCACGTAGAGGGTCCCCTCATCCACCGACAGCACGATGGTCGAACTCCACCTGGCCCCCACAGACCCCGGGACATCGGACCCGCAACCCACGAGCAGCAATAGGACCACTCCTCCGAGCAGCCGGAACAGGCGATTCATCAGCCGGCTTCGCTTACCCGGCCCCCGAGAGGCGAGAAGCCGCGCTGGTTGAGGATCTGGGCCTCCCAGCCGTCGGCGGTCTCGTAGGCGATCGACAGTTGCAGCGTGTCGGCAC
>Ga0209445_1000537_pt1 | contig 21423 bp, 19 predicted proteins | sample MarorgKNORR_S2LV_4_FD_188223 | JGI IMG/M metagenome (GOLD analysis project Ga0209445, IMG submission 188223) | Marine microbial communities from the Southern Atlantic Ocean, analyzing organic carbon cycling - NADW_A/KNORR_S2/LV (SPAdes) (version 2) | ecosystem: Environmental > Aquatic > Marine >... | reverse complement strand
TTTCAAATTTTAGACAATGGTTTACAAATAAATAAAATTTCAAAATCTTTTGGCAACAAGCAAGTCGTAAGAGATGTTAGTGTTGGTATTAATAGAGGTGAAGTTGTTGGTTTGCTAGGACCAAATGGAGCTGGCAAAACAACCACATTTCATATTGTTGTAGGTTTATTAAAACCAGATTCAGGATCTATTTTTTTAGATAAAGTTAATATTTCCACTTTACCAATTTATCTTCGTGGTCAAAAAGGAATTAGCTACTTACCTCAAGAGCCTTCTATTTTCAGAGGTATGAATGTAGAAGATAATTTAATGGCTATAATTGAAATAACTGAAAATGATAAAACTAAACACCAAATTATCATGGAAAATTTGTTAAATGAATTTGATATTAATCATGTCAGAAAATCTAAATCTATAGTTTTATCTGGAGGTGAAAGAAGAAGGCTTGAAATGGCAAGAACTTTGGCTTCAAAACCTAAATATTTATTACTTGATGAGCCTCTCACAGGAATTGATCCAGTTTCAATTGAAGAAATTAAAATAATCATAAAAAAACTAAAGAATAAAAATATTGGAGTGTTAATTACTGACCATAATGTTCGAGAAACATTAAAGATTGTTGATAAAGTATATATTGTAAATGAAGGTTCTATTTTCTTTGAAGGTTTACCGGAGGATGCAATTAACAATGAAAAAATTCGCAAATTTTATCTTGGTTCTGAATTTAATTTATAAAATAAAATGCTAATAAGCTCTAAAATTAATAATGGGTTGCATGGTTGTGTTAATATTCCGGGTGACAAATCAATATCTCATCGATCTATAATAATTCCTTCAATATCAAAAGGAATTTCTGAAATTTCTAATCTACTAATGTCTGATGATGTTTTACATACTATAAATGCTATGAAAGCAATGGGGGTTAAAATTAATACATTTGAAGACAAAATAATAATTCATGGAAATGGTTTAAATTCTCTAAAAAAACCTTTGAAAGATATTTATCTTGGCAACTCGGGTACAGGTGCAAGACTATTAACAGGTCTTTTATCTGCACAAAATTTTAAAAGTGCACTCATTGGTGATGAATCTCTTTCATCACGACCTATAAAAAGAATTACAACTCCAATTGAATTAATGGGAGGTAAATTTGAGTACAAAAACGGCACTTTACCCCTTCATATCTTTGGAAAAGAATTAAAACCAATTTCATATAAAATTCCAATCCCTTCTTCTCAAGTTAAATCAGGAATAATTCTTGCCGCATTAAATACAAAAGGTCAAACTACTATAAATGAAACTAGCATTACAAGAGATCATACAGAAATAATGTTAAAATCCTTTGGTGCAAATATTAAGATAAAAAAAGAAAGTGATATGAATTCAATTTTTATAAATGGAAAACAAGAATTAACTTCTAAAAATATTTACGTTCCTTGTGATTTATCGAGTAGTTCTTTTTTCATTGTTGCTGCCATGATAAATAAAAACTCAAATTTAAAACTTCAAAATATTAATATTAATCCAACTAGAGATGGTATTCTGCATGCATTAAAATTAATGGGGGGAAATATAACAATTTCTAATCAAAGATTAATCAATGATGAAATCATTGGTGATATAGAAGTTCAATCAAGTCATCTTAAAGGATGTGAATTGAATGAGGATATGGCAAAATTAATGATTGATGAATATCCTATTCTTTCTGTTGCCGCCTCATTCGCCAAAACTCCCTCATTATTTAAAGGTCTCAAAGAATTAAAGGTCAAAGAAAGTGATAGACTAGAATTAATAAGATTTAATCTCAATCAATGTGGAATTACATGTGAAGTTTTAAATGATAATCTTTTTATTGATCCGCGTAAAAAAAATAAAATTAAAAATAATAAAATCAAAACAAGCTTCGATCATAGAATTGCAATGGCTTTTGCAATTATGGGAAGCAAGTTGGACCACGATTTACAAATAAGTAACTCAAATTGTATTAATACTAGTTTTCCTAATTTTATAAAAAGTTTCAATAAAATTGGTGGGAATCTAATTGAATAATTTTATTATTGCAGTCGATGGCCCTGCTGGTTCAGGCAAGCAACGTATATCAAAATATATTGCAAAAAAATATAATTTATTTCATCTTGATTCAGGAGTTTTATATCGTCGAATGGCTTCTACTATTTTAAAACAAAAAATTGATTACAATAATCAATTTAATATAAAAAGATTAATTGATGAGATTATTTATTTATCACCTCGCAATCACAAATCACTTAGAACAGAAAATATAGGTAATATAACTTCAAAAATTGCCACCATTCCACTTGTTCGAAAATTTGTTAATAACCAGCAAAAAATAATCGTAAAGGAAATGTTAAAACTATATATTGGTTGTGTTATAGATGGAAGAGATATTGGTTCAAAAGTTTTTAGAGATGCCAAAATAAAGCTTTTTATCGAAGTACCAGCAGAAATTAGAGCAAAAAGAAGACATAAACAGTTGATTGCACTAGGCGAAAAGTCTATATACGGCCAGATTTTGAAGGAAATTAATTTGAGAGATAAAACTGATAAAAGACGAAAAGAGTCGCCATTAATAAAGCCTGCTAGAGCAATAATTATAGATAACTCGAATAATTTTCAAAAAACTATAATACAAATTAAGAAAGCACTTATCGAAATTAAATAATATGCAAAAAAATTTAGCTAAAAAAATCACTAACTCTGAATACGAAAAATTAATATCAAATTCACTCCAACAAAAAGAAAGTAAAGAAAAATCTATTGTTAACGGAAAAATCATTGCTATAGAAAATGACATGGCAATAGTTGACGTAGGACTTAAAAGCGAAGGTAGAATTCCTTTATCGGAATTCACCAGACCAGGACAAAAAGCAGAAATTAAACTTGGAGAAATGTTAGAGGTTTTTATTGAAAATGTAGATGGAGCAAATGGCGAAACAAAACTTTCAAGAGAAAAAGCAATCAAACAAGGTGCTTGGAACTATTTGCAAGATTGTTATAATAAAAATGAAGTAGTAACAGGGATTCCTTTTAATCGTGTAAAAGGTGGAATGAGCGTTGATCTAGATGGGGTAATAGCCTTTTTACCTGGTAGTCAAATAGACTCAAGAAAAATAATTAAAGACACCAAAGAACTTCTTAATAAACCTCTCGATTTAATGATTTTAAAAATGGATAAATTCAGAGGCAATATCGTTGTGTCTCGAAAAGCTATTTCTGATGTTGAATTAAAAGAGCAAAGACAAGCATTGTTGTCCAGCATATCAGAAGGATCTGTAATTTCAGGAAAAATAAAAAATATTACTGATTATGGTGTATTTGTTGATCTAGGGGGTATTGATGGTCTTTTACATGTTACTGATATATCTTGGAAAAAAATTAGTCATCCATCCGATGTTTTAGAGTTAGGAGCCCAAATCGATGTAAAAATTTTAAAATTTGATGAAGAATTAACTAGGTTAAGCTTGGGAATTAAACAACTATCTGATGATCCTTGGCTTAAAGTAAATGGCTTATATTCTGTTGATCAAAAAATCAAATCTCCAGTTTCTTCTATCAGTGATCAAGGTGTATCAATTATAGTTGATGAAAATTATGATGGCTTCATACCTCTCGGTGAATTAACCTGGTTAAAAAAACCACCACATCCCTCGAAAGTAGTCGAGCTAAATCAAGAACTTGAAGTTAAAATTACTGAAATTGACAATGAAAAAAGAAGGTTAATCTGTAGCTTAAAACATCTCAAAGAAAACCCTTGGAAAGGACTAACAAAAAAATACAGTATAAATAGTAATTTTGATACAGAAGTGGTCAATGTTGTTGACTTTGGTATTTTTGTTAAGGTTCATGAAGAAATAGATGGTATGGTTCATGTATCAGATCTTAGTTGGAATGAAGAAACTTGCTCAACAATACTATCTGATATTAAAAAAGGTGATATTGTAAAAGTTAAAATATTAGATATCAATATTGAAAAAGAAAGGATTAGTCTAGGTATTAAACAGTTAGAAATCGATCCTGTTCAAAAATTTATTAATGATTACCCCTTGAAATCAAGAATTTCAGGAAAGATTACAGCAATAGATGATAAGAGTTTAACAATTAATCTAGGTAAGAATGTGAATGGTTATATTAAAAAAACAAATTTATCTAAGGATAAGATAGATCAAAAAGTAGAGAGATTTGCTATTGGAGAAATGGTGGATTCAATGATTGTATCAATTGATAACAAAACACGTAATATTAATCTATCAATTAAAGAAATTGAAATTGATGATGAGAAAAAAACTCTTTCTAAGTATGGCTCTAGTGATTCAGGTGCATCTTTAGGGGATATTCTAGGTTCTGTTATTGAAAAAAAAAATAATGCTTAATGTTAAAATCAGATTTATTATTAACGCTTAGGAAAAAATACCCCTCTCTTAATTTGGATGATATTGAACTTATTACTAATATTTTTTTCAAAAAAATTATTAATAGTCTACAGAATGGAAATAAGGTTGAATTAAGAGGTTTTGGAACTTTAAGTAAAAAGATAAATAAAGAAAAGTATGTTCGTAATCCTAAGACTAATGAAAAGATTTATAAACCTAAAAACTATAAAATTCATTTTAAAATTGGAAAGATTTTGCATCAAAGAATAAACCCAAACTAAATAAATGACTCAAAAAAAAATTATTGTTGCTTTGGACAGCGATAATTTTAAAAATGCTATATCTCTTGTTAATAATCTAAAAAACGATGTTTATGCTTTTAAAATTGGTTATGAATTTTTTTTAAACTTTGGTATTAATGGCTATAAATCTATTCAACAAAAAAATGTAAAAATTTTTTTAGACTTAAAACTACATGATATTCCAAATAGTGTTAAAAGTGGAATTGATGCTATTACAAAATTAAATCCGTATTTTACAACAATACATATATCTGGTGGTGATGAAATGCAAGAAGCGGCAGTATCTGTAAAAAAAAATACTAAGATTATCGGAGTCTCAATCTTAACAAGCCTTGATTCTTCTCAAACAAAAAAATACAATTACAATGATAATATTGAAAATATTGTTAGCGACTATACTCATTATGCTCTTAAAAATAAACTCGATGGTGTTGTATGTAGCCCAAAAGAAATAGAAATTGTAAAGAAGATAGCATCAGATAAGCTAATTATAATTACTCCTGGCATAAGGCCTTCTAGTTCGTCAAATACTCAAGATGATCAAAAAAGATTTATGACTCCAAAAGAAGCCATTAAGTGTGGTGCAAATTATTTAGTTATAGGAAGACCAATTACACAGTCATTAAAACCATTAAAAACACTTCAAAAAATAAATACATCTCTTGAGTAAATTGAAATTTAAAATTTGTGGTATTAAGAATTTAGAAACTTTAGATTGTTGTATAGCAAATAATGTAGATTTTTTTGGATTAATTTTTTATAAAAAAAGCCCAAGAAATATAGAAATTAAAGATGCTCAAAAATTAATTTTTTCTAGTAAAAATAAATCTATTTCTTCAGTAGGAGTTTTTGTTAATGAACCAATTATACAACTTCAAAATTTACTAAAAATATTAAAATTAGATTATATCCAATTGCATGGAAATGAGGATAAAAACTATATATCTGAAATAAAAAAAAAGAATTCAATAAAAATAATTAAGAACATCTCGGTTAATTCTAAAGAAGATTTACTTAAAATAGAAAAATATCCAAATGCCGATTTTCTTCTATTTGATTATAAGCCTACTGAAGAAGAATTACCGGGTGGAAATGCTAAAAGATTTTCATGGGATTTGGTTAAAGATATTAAAACTTATAAACCTTGGTTTTTATCTGGTGGTATTAACATTAATAACATTAATGAAATAAAGAATTATGCAATTCCTTATGGAATTGATATTTCTTCAGGTGTAGAAGCCTCACTAGGAAAAAAAAGTATAAGCAGAATTAATTCATTATTTCAATTTTATGACTCAAAATAAAAATACATATAAACAATTTCCTGATGAAAAAGGATACTTTGGTCAATTTGGTGGTAGATATGTTTCTGAAACACTCATGCCGCTTATTTTAGAAGTGGAAGAAGAATACAATAAATTAAAAAATGACAAGGATTTTATAAATGACTTTAAATATTTTTTAAAAAATTATGTTGGAAGACCAAGCCCACTTTTTTTTGCAGAAAGAATCACCAACGATCTTAAGGGTCCTAAAATTTATTTTAAAAGAGACGAGCTAAATCATACAGGTGCTCATAAAATTAATAATTGCGTAGGACAAATTTTACTTGCAAAAAAAATGGGCAAACAAAGAATTATTGCTGAAACTGGGGCTGGTCAACATGGTGTAGCTACGGCTACTGTATGTGCTTTGTTTGGACTAAAATGTGTTATCTATATGGGAGAAAAAGATATTGAAAGACAATCACCCAATGTTTTTAGAATGAAACTTTTAGGTGCTGAGATACATAGTGTTTCAAGTGGATCTAAATCATTAAAAGATGCAATGAACGAAGCATTAAGAGACTGGGTAACTAATGTACGTGATACTTTTTATATAATTGGAACAGCCGCTGGCCCTCATCCCTATCCCAGTATGGTCAGAGACTTTCAATCTATTATTGGAAAAGAAGTGCGTACCCAGATCCTAGAATATGAAAACAAATTACCAGATTTGCTCGTTGCTTGTATTGGTGGTGGCTCCAATGCTTTAGGTTTATTTTACGATTTTCTTGATGATAATGAGGTTAAAATGCTAGCTGTGGAAGCTGCTGGCTTGGGTTTAAAGTCAGGAAAACATGCTGCCAGTTTATCGGGTGGTCAACCAGGCGTTTTGCATGGCAACAAAACCTATTTACTTCAATCTGATAGTGGACAAATTGAAGAAGCACACTCGATATCAGCAGGTTTGGATTATCCCGGTATAGGTCCTGAGCATTCATTTTTATTTGATGAAAAAAGAGTTCAATACGTTTCTGCAACAGATGAAGAAGCTTTAAAAGCATTTCAATATTGTTGTCACAAAGAGGGCATTATTCCTGCTCTTGAACCTGCTCATGCTTTAGCTGCATTAATAAAAATTGCTCCCAAAATGAATTCGGACGAAATAGTAGTTATGAATATGTGTGGCAGAGGAGATAAGGATATTTTTACTGTTGCTAAAGAATTAAATATTAAATTATAATGTCTGAACGAATTAAAAAAGTTTTTTCAGACAAGAAAAAAAAACTGATAACTTTTGTAACAGGTGGAGATCCGGACAAAAAAACTTCCCAAAAAATTCTTGAAAAAATTGTTGAATGTGGTTCTGATGTAGTTGAAATTGGGATGCCTTTTTCTGATCCAATGGCAGATGGACCAACAATTCAATTATCAAGTAATAGAGCTATTAATAACGGAACAAACCTAGAAACTATATTTAACATTTGTAAAAATATTAGAAAAATCAATAATGCCATACCAATAGTGCTTATGGGATATTATAATGTAATTTTCCACTTTGGTGTAAAAAGATTTGTTTGTGAATGTTCAAAGATTGGGATAGACGGCCTTATTATTGTTGATTTGCAACCTGAAGAAGATCCTGAATTATTCGATGAAATTCAATTTCATGATATTGATCTAATAAGGCTCATAACTCCCACTACCGACCCCAAAAGACTTAAAAAAATTATTCAACATGCTTCAGGATTTTTGTATTATGTAACTATTACAGGTATAACAGGTCAAAAATCTGCTGATATGAAAGAGTTAAAACATTCAGTTAAAGAAATCAGAAGGCAATCGAATCTTCCTATTGTCGCAGGTTTTGGTATAAAAGATAAAAATCAAGTTTCAGAAATTTGTGCAATTACTGATGGAGCAGTTGTTGGTTCCTCAATAGTAAAAATAATTGAGAATAATCTTAACCAATCTGATGTAATATTAAAGTTAATTGGTGATTTTGTAAAAGAATTAAAAAAAGGAACCAACCAATGAATTGGCTAACAAACTTTGTTAAACCAAAATTAAGTGCTCTAGTGAACCGCAGAGAGGTACCTGAAAATTTATGGCAGAATTGCCCTTCTTGTGCAAATATGTTGCATCACAAAGATTTAAATGAAAATTTAAGGGTATGCAATACTTGCAATTATCATTTTCGAATGTCTGCTGAAAAAAGAATAGAAATATTATTTGGAGATAATAATTTTAAAGAAATTGAATTAAATATAATTCCAGACGATCCTTTAAAATTTAATGATAAAAAAAAATATATAGATAGATTAAAAGAATATAGAAAAAAAACCAATCGCAATGATGCCTTTATTTTGGGGAAAGGCGATATTAATCAAAAAAATGCAATATTTGGATTTATGAATTTTAATTTCATGGGTGGATCAATGGGAAGAGCTGTTGGAGATGGAATTGTTCTTGGTGCAAAAAAAGCAATAGAAAATAAGTGTCCGTATATAATTTTTACATCCTCAGGTGGTGCACGAATGCAGGAGGGAATAATAAGCCTAATGCAAATGCCACGAACTGTAGCTGCGGTGGAACTATTAAATCAAAATAAAATTCCATATATCGTTGTTTTAACTGAACCTACCACAGGAGGAGTGACAGCATCTTTTGCCATGCTTGGTGATATTACTATTGCCGAAAAAGGATCAACAATTGGATTTGCAGGAAAAAGGGTTATTCAAGACACTATAAGAGAAGAACTTCCAATTGATTTTCAAAAAGCTGAATATTTACATGAACACGGGATGGTAGATATTATTGTGCACCGCAAGGATCTTAAAAAAACTTTATCCGACATACTTCATCACATTTCTTAATCAAAATGCCTAAACAACTAGACAAGTTGTTACAACAACTAATCACTCTACATCCGAAATATATCGATTTATCGCTAAACAGGTTATTGGAATTACTACAAAAAATCGATAACCCTCATTTAAAACTACCTCCAATAATTCACATTGCCGGAACTAATGGTAAGGGTTCAACACTTAGTTATTTACGCCACATAATGATGGAAAATAAATTTCTTGTTCATGCGTATATATCCCCTCATCTCAAATCTTTTAATGAAAGAATTATTCTTGCCAATAAAGAGGTTGTGACGAGTAAATTATTAAAAAATTTGCAGTATATTAAAAAAATCAATAACGACAATCCAATTACTTTTTTTGAAATTACAACTGCAGTAGCTTTTTATTTATTTTCAAAACAAAAAGCAGATTTTTTAATTTTGGAAACTGGTTTAGGGGGAAGGTTAGATGCAACAAATGTAGTAAAAAATAGTTTAATCAACATCATTACACCCATAGACATTGATCATCAGGAGTATCTTGGAAAAAATATCATAAAAATAACAAATGAAAAACTAGGTATTGTTAAAAAAAATAGTAACATAATTATAGGTAAGCAAAAAAAAATAATAACTTCATATATAAAAGAAAAAATTAAAAAAAAGAAAAATACTAAATTATTTTATGGCAAACAATTTAAAATAATGAAAACAAATTCTAAAAAATTTACATTGCGATATAAAAAAATACATTACTCTATCAATAATCCGAATCTTTTGGGAAATCATCAAATTGAAAACGCTAGCTTGGCAGTTGCTGCGATTTTACGATTAAATGAACTTGGTTATAATTTTTCCAACAGAATAATTAATCAAGGTATTTTTAAAACAAAATGGGCAGGTAGATTAGAAAAGGGTCAATTAAATAATATTCCGGTATATTTAGATGGTGCTCATAACCCTGGTGGAGCAATTCAATTATTAAAATTTTTTCAAAAACAAAAAAACAAGTGCTGGTTAATATTTGGAATGTTAAATAATAAAGATCTCTTATCTTATTTGAAAATAATAAAACCTATAACCTTAGGGGTTATAGCAATTAAAATTAAAGGAGAAAAAAATAGCTTTACACCACAACAAATTAGTATGAATTGTAGTAAATTAAATATTGCTTGTTTTGAGAAAAAATCAATCAAAGATGCAAATAATTTTCTTACCACAAAAGTAATGCCAAAAAACATTTTGATATGTGGCTCACTTTATTTAGTTGGGAAAATACGTTATCTTTATTTATAAAAAACTATCAATCCAATCGCTAAGAACAGACTTGGGTAAACTACCAACTTTTGTATCAATTAATTTTCCTTCTTTAAACAACATTAGAGTTGGTATTCCTCTCACATTATATTTTTGAGGTATCTCGGGATTTTCATCTATATTTAGCTTTAATATTCTTACTGTACTTTTTTTTTCCTCAGAAATTTCCTCAAGAATAGGTCCGATTTGTTTGCAAGGTCCGCACCATTCTGCCCAAAAATCTACAACTACTGGAATATTTGAAGATTTGATATCTTGATCAAATGTACTATCATTTGTTGAGTTCGTGGACATAAAATAAATTTAAGCATTAAATAAATATATTCAAGAGTTTATTTTATTAAATATATTTAATCCCTGTGTATCTCCAACATGAAACCAATTAGATGACATCAATTGGCCCATTAATAAATTTTTTTGAATTAAAGAATTCCAAACAGTATTTAGTGAAAATTTATTTTCTTCTATATTATTGAAAACTTCTAAATTAATCATCTGCATACCAGAATAATAAATAATTTGATCACCATCCACATATCTTCTAACTTTGCCATTGCTCATAGTAAAGTCTCCAGTATTTTTTTTTAAACCAAATGCATATTTTTTTTCAACTAAAAGTAATTTACATAAATCCTGGGATGAAAAATTATTAATTAAATTTTTAACATCATTGAAATTTGAATTTTGCCAAAAAATATCAGCATTAGTTACTAAAATACTTTTATTTTTAAAGTTTGAAATAGCATTTTTTATACCGCCCCCTGTATCTAGTATTTCATTTTCATATATTAATTCTATATTTTTCATAAAATTATTTTTTCTAATTGCTTCAGCAATATGCTCATGTTTATAATGAGTATTAATAACAATCTGTTTACATCCTAAACTTTGTAAAAAATTAATCGTGTTATCAAATAAAGTAATACCATTGATTTTTATCAAAGGCTTAGGCAAATTTGATGTTAATGGAAGCATACGCTTACCAAAACCGGCTGCTAATATCATTGTTGAAAATGAATTAAGCATAAAAACTATAAAATATATTTATCATAAAACTTTGTTAACTTATTGTTTTGAAGTATTGCCAGACTTGATTGTAATCTCAGTTTAGTTGTAGATATAAAATCTAAATACCACGGTTGGTTCAATTCATTAGCTAATTTCACCCACCTACCTAATAAACGTGTTTGTCTGGAACAATTCAATAAATGATATTTTAATTTAAATTCTTTTAAAGATATTAATTGATTGCTGTGAGAATAAAAATAATTCATAAAATAAGCATTATATTGATCAGTAAAAAAAATACGCGAATCCTCTAATAATGAAAATAAATCCCATGAGCTTTCTCCCCAGAATGAATTTTGATAATCAATTACACCGCATTTTAAATGACCTTCTCTTGAAGGTAAAAAAATAAGATTATTCATATTAAAATCTTTGTGCACAAAATGTTTGAAATTGAAATTCAGCTGTTTAAAAGACTCAATCCAAATATCAAAAAATTCATCATTTAATGAATCAATCCTATCGATAATGTTATTATAAGAAAAATAATATTGTGGAAGTTCGGCAATTTCATTTTTAAATAATTTAATATTATATTGAGGCAAGGCGTAGGAAGGATTAAAATTAATTTCCTTATTTATTATACACAATGTATCTGTAGCATATTGGAGTAAGTCTTTAATTGATTGTTGCTTTAATATTTTATCATATCTTAAATTACCAAAATCTTCAGATACTATAATTAGCTTATCATCATTTTTTTCAATAAGAGTAGGGATAGAAATATCAATGTTAGATAAAATCCTATGTACAACAAGATGATTTTTATATTCTAATTTATCTGAATTAAAATCAGTACAAACAAAACTATCAGAACCTTTAGATATTTTAAAAAATAATTTTTTTGATGCACCATTTTTAATTCTTTCTATTTTGTAATTCCTATATTCAGGAGATAATTTATCTAAAAAATTAAAATTCATTAAATCTTTTCTTTTTTGAATGAAACATTTTTAAATGTCTTTTTGATAAATCGATCAACTCTAATTCAATCAAATAAAAATCCTTAACACTGAGATGATTCATGATTAATTCTGGCCATTCGACAATTATTATATTACCATGCAAATTTTCAAATATATCTATCTCAGATATTTCATTTATACTTTTCAGTCTGAATAGATCGTAATGAAAAATCTCATACTTTAATAATGAATAATTAATCATTATAGGAAAAGAGGGGCTTTTTATACTTTGAGGTTTTTGTAATGATAAATTATCGAATAAAGCATTAATAAAAAAACGCGTAAAAGTTGTTTTTCCTACTCCTAATTCACCTTTTAGAAAAATAATATCTCCCACTGCGGCTTTTTGAGCAAATTTTTGTGAAAATTTATTTAATTGCTCTAAATCACAGTTACATTCAATTATTTTGTACAATTAAGTTAAGTTAAAAGGCATTTTTAAAACTTTCAACTAAATCAGTTTTTTCCCAAGTAAAATGGCCTTGTATAGTAGGAGTTCTTCCAAAGTGGCCATATGCTGATGTTGGAACATAAATTGGATTACTTAGTTGTAGGTGTTCACGAATACCGCGTGGGCTTAAATCAAAAAGTTCTGGAATTAGATTCTCTATTTTTGTTTCATCCACTTGGCTGGTGCCGTTAGTATTTATATAAATTGACAAAGGTTTGGAAACACCAATTGCATAAGATAGCTGAATAACACACTCTTCTGCTAAATTTGCTGCTACAATGTTTTTAGCCAAATATCTAGCTGCATAAGCTGCCGAGCGATCTACTTTTGATGGATCTTTTCCTGAGAATGCGCCTCCGCCATGAGGTGCAGCTCCTCCATAAGTATCAACGATAATTTTTCTTCCTGTCAAACCAGAGTCACCATCAGGTCCCCCAATTACAAAATTTCCAGTAGGATTAACATAAAAGTCCTTATCTTTTAGTTCATTAATTAAATTTTCAGGAATGCAATCATATACAATAGGTCTAACCAAATCTTTAATGTGTCCTGGTGACAAGCCTTCTTTATGTTGAGTTGACACCACAACTGATGCTACTTTTTTAGGTTTACCATTTTCATATAACATTGTAATTTGACTTTTTGAATCAGGCTCAAATTCTTCATTAGATTTATTTTTTCTTGCTTCAGCCATCTTTAACAAAATCTGATGAGCATAATATATTGGAGCAGGCATTAAACTTTCAGTGTCTTTGCATGCAAAACCAAACATTATACCTTGATCTCCAGCTCCCTCATCTTTGTTGCTACCAGAATCTACCCCCATAGCAATATCAGAAGATTGCTCATGTAGGTGATTCTCTATTTCACAATTTTTCCAATGGAATCCTTTTTGCTCATAACCAATGTCCTTAATACATTCTCGAACTTGATCAATTAAGTTATCTTTGTCAATTGAAGGCCCTCTCACTTCTCCTGCTAACACAACTTTATTTGTTGTGGCTAAAGTTTCGCATGCAACACGAGATAATGGATCTGCTGATAAATAAGCATCAACCACCATATCAGATACTCTGTCACATACTTTGTCTGGATGGCCTTCTGAAACAGATTCACTAGTAAATAAATATGGTCTTTTCATTTTTTCTCCAACAATTTTAAAACTAATACCTATATGTATCGTCTTTAAATGGACCCTCTTTTTTCACACCTATATAATCTGCCTGCTTATCAGATAGCTTGGTTAATTTTGCACCAACCTTTTTTAGATGAAGCATTGCCACTTTTTCATCCAAATGTTTTGGTAAAACATAAACTTTATTTTCATAATTTTTATAATTTTCCCATAGCTCTATTTGAGCCAATACCTGATTTGTAAATGAAGCACTCATAACAAAACTTGGATGACCTGTTGCGTTACCAAGATTTACTAAACGTCCCTGGGATAAAAGAATTAATTTTTTACCATCCGGAAATTCAATTTCATCAACTTGAGGTTTTATTTCATCAGTTTTATAATTACGTAAAGCTTCAATCTGAATTTCATTGTCAAAATGTCCAATATTACAAATAATAGCTCTGTCCCTCATTTTTCTCATATGGTCTAGTGTAATAATATCAACATTGCCAGTTGCGGTCACAAAAATATCACCGTATGAACATGCATCATCCATCGTTACTACTTCATAACCTTCCATTGCGGCTTGTAATGCATTGATGGGATCAACTTCGGTAACACATACTCTTGCTCCAGCTCCTCTTAAACTTGCAGCAGACCCTTTTCCTACATCTCCATAACCTGCTACGACAGCTACTTTTCCCGCCATCATTACATCTGTTCCTCTTCTTATGCCATCAACAAGACTTTCCTTACATCCATATAAATTATCAAATTTAGATTTAGTAACTGAATCATTAACATTAATAGCAGGAACCTTTAGAAACCCTTCTTTTTCCATATCCTTTAAACGGTGAACCCCAGTTGTTGTTTCTTCTGATAATCCTCTTATTTCTTTTAGTATTTTAGGGTATTTTTCATGAATAATTTTAGTTGCATCTCCTCCATCATCTAATATCATATTAGGTTTCCAATTATTAGGTCCAGATAATGTTTGTTCAATGCACCACCAAAATTCTTTTTCACTCATTCCTTTCCAAGCAAACACTGGAATACCCTTAGAAGCTATTGCTGCAGCTGCATGATCCTGTGTTGAAAAAATATTACAAGAACTCCATCGAACAGAAGCTCCTAAATGAATAAGCGTTTCAATTAAAACCGCTGTCTGAATAGTCATGTGTAAACATCCTACAATTTTTGCTCCTTTCAGCGGGTTAAGGTTACCAAATTCTTCACGTAAAGCCATCAATCCTGGCATTTCAGTTTCTGCAATTGCAATTTCTTTTAATCCCCATTTACTTAATGAAAGATCTTTTATTTTATAATCAGATGCCATTAGAATTCCTATAATTTACAAAGAATATTATGCTTAGCCTTCTAATGGTAATTTAATTTCAAAACAAGCACCTTGGTAAATTTCATAATGATTTTCTATCAAATTAATACTTCCTTTAAAACTTTCGATAATTTTCCGTGAAATGGATAAGCCCAAACCTGTATGTTTGTCTTTATCTTTTAACCTATCAGTATAAAAACGATCAAAAATTTTTTCTTTAAAATCTAATGGTACACCTATACCTTGGTCAACAATATGAAATATAATGTTTTCATCTTGCATTATAGTATTGATTAATATTTTAGATTTTGATGGTGAGTAAGAAAAGCTATTATGAATAATGTTATAAAAAACTTGGGCTAATTTGTTTTTGTTGGCAACAATATAAGCTGGTGCATTATTGCTCTTAAAATCTATTTTTATATTATTATGAGGCAATGATTTTATAAAATCTTCTACAAAAACTATAACATCAAATTTTTCAAATATCTCTTCATCTATTTCAACCTGTGTTAGGGTGTAATTAGATATATCAGAAATTAATATATTCATTCGTTCAATATCTTTGGTCATATTCTTTATTAATAGATTTTTACTATCTTCAGTAATTTTATTTTGAATTAACAATTCACTTGAACTCTTTAAACTAGAAAGTGGGTTCTTTAATTCATGAGATACATCAGATGCAAAACTTTCAATTTCGTTAATTCGTTTTTTTAAATCATCAGACATACTTGAAATATCTTTTCCTAATATTCCTATCTCATCTTTTCTTTTTGGATATTCAAGATTATTTTTTTTATTAGATTTTTCTCTCTCAAATCTTGTAATACGAGACAATAATTTTATTGGTGAGATTAAACTTCTAGAAAAAAACAAAGAGGATAAAAACATTATAAGAATAATAACAAAATACAGATTAATTAAATTAAATGATATAATTGAGATGTGATTTGCATCTTGATTTAAAATTGATTTGATTAATACAACACCATATACTGAACTATTTTTTACAATAGGTTTTGAAATAATTTGTGTTATATTATTTTCTGAATCAAGATATATGTTTGATGAACTAAGTTGTTTTTTTATTGTTTCTTGAACAACAAAAACATCGCCTCTAAAATCAATAAAAAAAGATTGTAATTTTATTTTAATAAAAAAATCATGAATTTTTTGAAATAAATTCAGATATAAGTTTTTGTATATATTAAAAAAGTTCCTATTTTCTGTGAAATTTTCAATATCAAGCTCAATTACATAACTTGATAAATACATTTCTTCAGTATCTACATATACTATCCACGATTCATCATAAATTTTAACTATAAAATTTTCATCTAGATAATTTTGAATAACATATTTTTGTGTGATAGTTGGTTCTAATTGTGGTTCAGATAAAATAATATTTTCACACTCTTGAATATTATTTTTTATTTCATAATCTGAATCTTTACTTATATTTTCTTCACAAGTTTCATTAAATAATCTCACTCTAAGTATAGCGCTCTCTTCTAAATAGTTAGCTATTTGATTAATAATTTTATTATTTTGTTTTGATTGAATTTTGAATCTTTTATCAGTATCCGTTGATATTAAAAAAAAATTAATAATAATAAAAAAAAATAATCCAATGATTGCAGTTAAAAAATTTATTATTAAAATTTGAGAAGTTAATGAGTAATTAGATAATGATAGTTTCTTAAAAAAACTATTCACGCCATGAATAGCCTGATCCGTATCTTGTTCTTATTTGATCAAAATTAGGATCATATGATTTAAATTTTTTTCTTAAACGCTTTATATGGCTATCAATTGTCCTATCATCTACATATATAGTATCACCATACATAGCATCCATTAGCTGATTTCGATCTTTAATAACACCAGGATGTTTTGATAGGGATTTAATTAAGTTAAACTCTGCTACAGTTAACTCAATTATATCATTTTTCCAAAAACATAATTGTTTTAAATCATCCAAAGATAAATCACCTTTTTTGAAATTTTTATTTTCTACACTATTATTTATTACATCTGCATTGCGATTTTGATGAACTCTTAATACAGTTCTTACTCTCTCATTAAGTAATTTTTGTGAAAAAGGTTTCTTTATATAGTCTGCAGCTCCCATTTTAAGACCAATAATTTCATCCTGTTCTTGATCTTTAGAGGTTAAAAAAATAACAGGCATATTTTTTAAAGATAATTTTTTACTTGAACGGACCTTCATCAATAATTCATTTCCATTCATCCGGGGCATTTTAATATCAAACAGACCCAAGTCATATTCTTTATTCTCTAATCCTATAAGAGCTTCTTGGCCATTTGCATAAGTATCAACTATATAGCCTTCTGATTCTAACGCCAGAGATATGGAAGTTAGTATATTGGACTCATCATCCACTAAAGCAATACGGGGCATATGAAATTAACTAATAGTCTAATTATTTTTTATGGCAAATTTAAGTTAAAATAATTTAAAATTTGGAAACATTTCTAACTTTTATTTATGTATATTTTGTTAATAATGTTAATAAAATGTTGTAATGATTTCAAATAATTAGATCTAAAAAGAATAAATTTTGATAATGAATACATTTGACATTATTTAAAAATTAACTATGTTCTCTTTTTGTTCTTATTGCGATATTAACTAAATGTTGTATTGTCTTTTTTTTGGCAACACTACATATTGTGTTTATCAACAATAAATTATTAAAATGAATAGAAGAAATTTATCAGACAATTCACTCGTATCCTTAAAACAAGAGCAAGAAAAAAATATTAATTTATTAAGTTTAAGTGTTGTTAGACGTGATGGATCAATAACTCCTTTCAAGTCTGATAAAATATCTAATGCAATTAAAAAAGCTTTTTTAGCCCAAACCAAAATAAGAAATGATAAACAAAAAGATAGTGAGCAAAGTTTAGGAATTTATAAAACTGTTGAGCAACTAACAAGTAAAGTTGTTGCAGCCCTAACTAGAAGAATTGCAGATGGGGATATGATTCACATTGAAGATATTCAAGATCAAGTGGAACTAGCCTTAATGCGTGACGAGCATCATAAAGTTGCTAGAGCTTACGTACTTTATAGAGAACAACGAGCTGCTTCTAGATATCATACAAAAAAATTAAAAGAACAGGTTGGAGTCAAAGTATCATCTATGATGGTCACTAAACGAGATGGCAACAAAGAACCAGTTTCTCTTGATAAAATAACTAATAGAGTTTCGGTTCTTTCAACAGGTCTTGCAATTGACCCAATTACAGTTGCTCAAAAAGCAATACCGGGTTTATTTAATGATATTACATCCACTGAGATAGATAATTATCTTGCTGAAACTTCAGCTGCTCTAACAGTTGAACACCCAGACTATTCTAATTTAGCCGCAAGAATAAAAGCTAATGCCCTTCATAAGGAAACGCCTGGTTTTATCATTGCAACTAAAAATTTATACGAAGACGGTCTTTTAAAAGAAGAATACTATAATAAAGTAATTGCTAATTCTGAGGCAATTGAATCAATAATTGATTATGATAGAGACTACAGCTTTGATTATTTTGCTCTAACCACTCTAACTAGAGCTTATCTTCTCAAATATGATAATAAAACGATTGAAAGACCTCAGGATCTTTGGATGCGTGTCGCTCTTACTGTTTCTTGTGATAACTTTGATTTTAATAAAGTTAAAGAAACATATAATACTCTATCAAGCGGTATGTACACCCATGCAACACCTACATTATTCAATAGTGGACTTAAAATGCAACAATTATCATCCTGTTTCTTAATAAGCATGGAAGATGACTCAATAGAAGGTATTTTTAACACAATTAAAGATTGTGCCCTTATCTCTAAAACTGCAGGTGGCATAGGTATGCATGCCCATAATATTCGGGCTAGCGGAAGTCGAATAAAATCAACTAATGGAAAATCCAATGGATTAATACCTTTTCTAAAAATATTTAATGAGACAGCTAAATCTGTTGATCAAGGAGGTGGTAAAAGGAAGGGGTCGTTCGCCGTTTATCTTGAACCTTGGCATGCCGATATCGAAAAATTTCTAGAATTGAGGAAAAATACGGGTGCAGAAGAGTTCCGAGCAAGAGATTTATTTTATGCTTTGTGGGTACCTAATCTTTTTATGAAACGAGTCGAAAATGACGAAGATTGGACACTTATGAGTGAACATGAATGTCCAGGACTTTCAGATCATTATGGCGAAGCTTTCGAAAGATTGTATGCAAAATATGAAAAAGATCTGCCTCATTTAAAAAAAATTAAAGCTAGAAACTTAATGTCTAAAATAATTGAAGCGCAGATTGAAACTGGGCAACCTTATATGCTTTATAAAGATGCTATTAATGAAAAATCTAATCAAAAAAATATTGGAGTTATTAAATCATCTAATTTATGTGCTGAGATTGTTGAGTATTCGAATAAAAGTGAAACTGCTGTATGCAATTTAGCTTCTATTGCTCTACCAAAATTTATTGATAAAAAAAATAAAAAATATGACTACAAAAAACTTTATCAAACCGCAAAACTAGCAACAAAAAATCTTGATCGAGTCATTGATATCAATTTTTATCCAACCGATAAAACAAGTACATCAAATAATTTACATCGTCCAATTGGCCTTGGTGTTCAAGGTCTATCAGATGTATTTTTTATACTATCAATTCCTCATGAAAGTGAAGAGGCTGGAAAAATTAATAAATTAATATTTGAAACAATATATTTTGGTTGTTTAGAGGCTTCTATGGAACTGGCAAAAGAAAAGGGTACTTATTCATCATTTGAAGGTTCTCCACTATCCGATGGAAAATTCCAATTTGATTTGTGGAACACTAAACCCTCCAATATGTGGGATTGGGAAGCGTTAAGAACAAAAATAAAAAAACATGGGGTACGCAATTCACTTACAACAGCATGTATGCCTACAGCTTCCACTGGAATTATTTTAGGTAATACGGAAACATTCCAAATTCAAACATCCAACATATACAAAAGACAAACTTTATCTGGTGAATTTTTATTGGTTAATCGACATCTAGTTAAAGAGCTATCTAGAAGAAATCTATGGGATAAAGAAATAAGGGACAACATTATTTTACAAAATGGATCTGTACAAAATATTCCAAACTTTCCTGATGATTTAAAGGAAATATATAAAACTGTGTGGGAAACATCACAACGTGTTGTCATCGACATGGCCGCAGACAGGGGGCCTTTCATTGATCAAACTCAATCCATGAATTTATGGTTATCCAATCCAACTTTTGGAAAAGTAAATTCTATGCATATGTATGCATGGAAAAAAGGTTTGAAAACTGGCATGTATTATCTTCGCAGTAGATCAGCTGTTGATGCTGTTAAAGTCACTGTATCCTCAGAAAAAGTTGCAAAAGAAAACTTTGTCAACTCCATAAGAGAAGATGAGCTAGAAGAATGTTTGACTTGCAGTGCTTAAGTATTAAAGAATAAGAATGATCTCAAAAGGTATTAAATCAATCTTTCCAATCAAGAATCAAGAAATATGGGATAGATATAAATTACACATTCAATCCTTCTGGACTCCAGAGGAAGTTTCTCTTCAAGACGATTTGAGAGATTTGCAGATTTTAAACGAGGGAGAGAAGCACTTTATAAAAAATGTATTGGCTTTTTTTGCAAATTCAGAAGCTATGATAAATGAGAATTTGGCAAGCAGATTTTATAAAGAAATATTAATGCCGGAAGCACGTTGTTTTATATCGATGCAAATGCTTAATGAATCCATACATGCGGAAATGTATGCTTTGCAAATAGAAGCGTACGTTGTGGATCAACAGGAAAAAGACATGTTGTTCAATGCAATTCAAAACGTTCCATGTATTAACCTTAAGGCTAAATGGGTATCAAAATGGTTAAGTGGAAGTCAAAACTTGCTTACTCGTTTGATTGCGTTTGGTTTAGTGGAAGGTCTATTTTTTGCAGGTTCTTTTTGTGCAATTTATTATTTTAGAAAAAGAGGATTACTTCCAGGATTGGCTTTGTCCAATGATTGGATAGCTCGAGACGAGGGAATGCACTTCAGTTTCTCGGCACTTATGTTCAAAATACTTCGTGATAAATTTAACAATAACTCTCTTACGGACACTGATTTGTTAGATGTCAATTTAATAACGGGGAATGTCGCACAATCAGAATTTGAAGAAATTGTCAGGGAGGCAGTATCCTTTGAAAAAGAATTTGTACAAGAAGCTTTACCAGTGGATTTAATTGGAATGAACGCTAATCTTATGTGCCAATATATTGAAGCTGTTGCTGATCGAATTGCTGATCTCTTTGAATTTGAAAGAGTATATAATACG
>Ga0209445_1000536_pt1 | contig 21426 bp, 19 predicted proteins | sample MarorgKNORR_S2LV_4_FD_188223 | JGI IMG/M metagenome (GOLD analysis project Ga0209445, IMG submission 188223) | Marine microbial communities from the Southern Atlantic Ocean, analyzing organic carbon cycling - NADW_A/KNORR_S2/LV (SPAdes) (version 2) | ecosystem: Environmental > Aquatic > Marine >... | reverse complement strand
AGTGTTGCAAAATGTCGTATAAACAAAAAGGCCCCGACAAGCGAGGCCTTTATTTGTGTGTTATATTTCGTTACTTTTTTGGGTTTTAAGCAATAATCCCAAAGCAGGTGCGCTAACCGGACTGCGCCACACCCCGAAATTGTATGAAAAAGGTCAAAGATCTGGGTGAGTGATGGGACTTGAACCCACGGCCTCCTGGGCCACAACCAGGTGCTCTAACCAGCTGAGCTACACCCACCATGCAAATTCAATCGAAACATAGCGATTGAAGCTATTGAAATTAAAAGTTTTCTTCTCACATACGAAAAACAAATTTCCGGGAACACCTGCCATCATTATCTATTCAACATGATAATTTTAGGATTGAACTATTGTAATTTTTCCCATGCGCCTGCTCACCAGATATATCCTCAAACAACTCTTTATACCCTTTATTTTTTCGCTGCTGATTATTGTATTCGTTCTTTTCACTCAATTTCTTCTAAGAGCAATCGATCGTTTCCTAGGTAAGGGCCTAGACCTAGCTACAATTTTTGAATACCTTTTTCTGAACCTAGGCTGGATCACTGCTCTGGCGGTACCTATGGCAGTCCTGATTGCCGCCCTCATGGCTTTCGGGCAGTTTTCAGAAGATAATGAAATTACTGCTATGCGTGCATCCGGAATTAGTTTTCTCACAATCGTACGCCCTGCACTGGTATTCGGCTTTGCTATCGCAGTCTCCCTGATCATGTTCAATGCTTTTATTATGCCAGAGATGAATTTCAAGGCACGTATGCTTTCCGGGGATATTTACCGCAAACGTCCTGATCTCAATATTGAGCCTGGTTATTTCATGGATGATCTGCCGGAGTACAGCATGATTATCCGCGATAAAGAAGAAAACATCTTGAAAGATGTTCGGATATTCAGCAAAGGAATTGGCGAGACTCAGACCAGCATTTATTCCGAAACAGGAGAGCTTTCCACCATTGATGATGCCATTATACTGAACTTATTCAATGGCGAAATCCATGAACTGGACCTCAATGATTATGGTAATTATCGCCGGATCGAGTTTAATAAACATGTGATCACCATACCTGCTGACGACCTTTTTCTCAACCGCCGAGATACTACCAGCCGCTCCGATCGAGAAATGACCATTCAGATGATTCTCAATAAGCGGAAAGATATTTTTCATCGGATTGATATCGTAAATGGGCGTATCGGCCGGGCTTTTATGCGAACCGAAATGGACAGTGTTGTACCTCCTAATTATGAAACCGCCCAACTATTGCTCAGTAATTTTAAAGATATTTACGCAGCTGACACATCCCACAGCGGTGATGAAGTCTATCGCAAAGAAAAGGAAATCAATATAACAGAACGTCAGTTACGCAATGAGTTTAACCTGCTCCGTAGCTACAATAAGTCGAACAATAAATATGAAGTGGAACTGCATAAAAAATTCTCACTGCCGGTGGCTTGCTTTTTATTTATCATGATTGGTGCTTCACTGGGAGTGCTATTTCGGAAAGGCGGCTTTACCATCGCCACCAGCCTGTCATTCGGTTTTTTTCTGGTTTATTATATTTTCATGATTGGAGGCGAAGACCTGGCTGACCGAACGATCTTATCTCCTGTCGTTGGTATCTGGTCTCCCAATGTGATTCTATTCGTTATCGGCGCCTATCTAATGCTTTATACTGTCCGAGAGCAGCCACCCCTAAAATTTGATTTCAATATTTTGAAGCACTTAAAAAATAGAGAAGATGAATCCGAAGAAACTGATTCAGCTTAAAGCCAATGGTGAAACCATCTCTAGGGCTGATCTGGAAGTATTCATCAGCTCTTACGTCAATAACAAAATCAATGATAATGATATGATTTCATTCCTAAAGGCCGTCTATGCTAATGGTATGACGGACGAGGAAATTATTGCCTTGACAAAAGTAATGCTTAATTCCGGTGAACAAATTGAATTCTCCGGTATGGATTCATATATTGCTGATAAACATTCCACCGGCGGAGTAGGCGATAAAGTATCCATTATCCTTGCACCCTTAATGGCAGCTGCGGGACTGGCTATTCCCATGCTTGCTGGCCGAAGCCTTGGCCATACAGGCGGAACAATTGATAAACTGGAAACTATCCCCGGTTTTCAGACCAGATTAGAAATTCAAGAATTCAAAGCAATTGTGGAAAATCATGGCCTTTGCATTATGAGTCAGACTGAAAAAATCTGTCCCGCTGATCGTAAAATATATTCGCTGAGGGATGTGACTGGTATCATCGATTCCATTCCACTAATCTGCGGATCAATTATGAGCAAGAAAATTGCAGAAGGAATTCAGGGACTGGTGCTGGACATCAAGACTGGGAATGGCGCCTTCATGAATACGTTGGAGCGGGCGGTGTCATTAGGTGAAATGCTTCAGAAAGTTGGTGAAGGATTTGGCTTAAAAACAGATGTGATTTATACTAGTATGAATCAGCCACTAGGCCGAACCGCCGGTATGGGCTGCGAAATTCGGGAATCCATCGATGCCCTACAAGGAGACGGCAATAAAGATTTGATGGATGTTGTTTTTGAGCTAGGAGGTAAACTTCTTGTTCAGGCTGGAGTTACTCGCTGGGAAAGTGACACCGTTCCGATCATGGAAAACCTGATTGAAAGTGGAAAGGCATACCAGAAATTTGAGGAAATGGTCACTGCCCAGGGCGGAGATTTATCAAATTTGGTTAAACAGAATCAACCTCTTTATGAAGTAACCGTTCCAGCAGGCATGTCGGGATATATCGAATCCATGAACACATTAAATATTGGATGGGCTTGCGTAGAATTGGGATGCGGCAGGCGAAATAAAGATGACATACTTGATAAAACAGCGGGGATTGAATTCCTGTCCAAAACAGGAGATAAAGTCAATACCGGTGATCCATTGTTTCGCTGTTTCAATTCTGACAATAATAAATTGAACTCTGCGACAAATTATCTTAAAGATTCGGTTGCCATTGGACCGGAAATAGTAAACCCCACATTATTTTATAACGCATAAGAGGTATCCCATTAACAATTTCTTTAAAAAGTTGGTTTTAGCAAACGCTTCAATTATATTGAAAGACCATGGTGAAATTCGAAAATCCGATCTCACTAATCCAGTCCGCTGGGAAGCACAGAAGATTTTGGATAGAGTCTAATTCCGGCGGTGAACTTTACATAACTGGGACGGTTCGGTTCCACGGATGAATATTTCCGTTTCGAGCGGACATAAATTGGTAGGTTTATCTTTGGTAGTAGAACAAATTCTTATATCTATTACACCGTCCGGACGCTCAAATTCTACTCGCTTCAACCCAAGCGTATCATGGGCTGACTTCATAAAGCGAGCCCAAGCAGGAAGGGCGGCACGTGAACCATCCTGACCTTCACCCAAACTGACCCTCGGATCATCCACGCCGACCCATACACCTGCTGCCAATTGTCGAGAAAATCCCACAAACCATGCATCGGTCCAGTTTTGGGTTGTACCCGTTTTCCCTGCTGCAGGATGATAAAAATTAAACCGCCAACGAGCACTACCACCTGTCCCAGCATCCAATGCTGTTTGCAATAAATTGGTCATAATATAAGCTGACTCTTCCCGAAGTACTTCTTCCCGAATTGGATAATATTCTTTAATCATATTTCCATATCGATCTTCAACAAGGGTAATAGCAAAGGGTTGATTTAAAACACCTTTATTAGTGAATGATGAATAGGCATTTACTATATCTAATAAATATACTTCTGACGTACCCAGAGAAATTGCATCCACCGCACGGATATTAGTTGTAATACCCATTCGTTCAGCCGTAGCCTTGACTTCTTCTGCTGGAACTAATTCCTTCACCACGCGAATAGCAACGAGATTTATAGACTTTCGAATTCCTTCACGCAGCGTAGTTAAGCCGCTGGTGGTTTCATCATAATTGCGTGGCATCCACTTTTCCCATTCTCCATCTGAATTGAGCACGCGTAAAACCAGTGGCTGATTCAATAATTGTTTCGTAACGGGATAACCATTATCGATAGCTGTTGTATATACAAATGGTTTAAATACCGATCCTGGTTGGCGTTGGGCCTGTACGGCACGGTTATACTGATCATGATAATCGGGGCGCCCCCCAACCATTGCGAGGATCGCACCAGAAGTCGGGTTCAAGGCGACAAAAGCGCCCTGGACAAGAAGCTTACTCCTTAAATCCTCATACATCGAGGTATCACCTTCCATCATCATTTTAACCGTGTCCTCCGGGAAAATACCAAAGTAGGCCAGTTGGGAAAATTCTTCTTCATCATTAAATAAACGCTTATTCAGCTTATCCTGGTTTTGTTTTATCGATTGCATTAGAGCTTCTTCCGCTAAAGCCTGCAGACGGGTATCCAAGGTTGTGTAAATTTTGAGCCCGTCACGATAAATATTGATCCCAAGGTTATCATCCTCTTTTTCCATGGTACGACGAATATATTCTGTAAAATAAGGTGCTTTACCCTTCGCCTGGGTTTTAATAATATTTTCGGATTCGATGACCCTGGCCTCAGAATAAATATCTTTGGTAATAAAATTCTGATCGCGCATTACACGCAATACTACATTCCGTTTATAATGGGCCCGCTCAGGATGGCGCACCGGGGAATACCGTGCCGGTGCCGGCAGAATCCCCACCAGCATAGCTGATTCGCCGAGCGTTAGTGAAGATGCACCCTTACCAAAATACCGTTTCGCAGCAGCTTGAACACCATAAGTCCCATGACCGAAGTGGACATTGTTAAGGTACATCTCCAAAATCTCATTTTTAGTATAAGTTCGTTCAATTTGGATAGCCGTAATCATTTCCTTGATCTTCCGAACAATGGTTTTTTTAAAACCAATTGTATCATACAATGTCCGTGCTAGTTGTTGTGTTAATGAACTGAATCCTTGTTTATAGCTAAAACTTAATAAATTAATTACAATGGCACGAAAAACATCTCGCATAGAAATTCCCCAGTGATCATAAAAGCGGCGGTCCTCCGAGGAGATTAATGCATTTTTCACATTATTTGGGATTTGATCCAGACCAATAAAAATGCGTTTTTCCAAATACAGTTCATCCAAAATTTCACCATCTGCAGAATAAATACGCGTCACTAGGTCCGGGTTATAACTCTCTAATTGATCCAGAGAAGGCAGGTCTTGGGATAGGTAAAAGATATAGCCAAATATTACTACTACCCCCGCTAAAACCAAGATGGAGGCACTTTTTAAATATTTCTTCCAGACTGAAATGGAAAGTTTGAATATCATATTGAAATTTAAGTCAGTGCCTGACCTAGAACAGGAAGGAACTTGATAAGGTTAACTCGAACGACTGGGAACTGGTTCCAAAAAGATCAGAAATTTATTTTTCTGGGCGGATCATTTTTTCCGGTTGGACCAGCTGATCAAACTCTTCTCCACTCATGTAACCCAAATCGATAATTACTTCGCGTAAAGATAAATTATCTTCGTATGCTTTTTTCGCTACTTCAGCAGCTTTATCATATCCAATATGAGGATTCAAAGCGGTCACTAGCATCAATGAATTATAAAGGTTCAAACGGATTCGTTCTTCATTGGCTTCGATACCATCAACGCAATGGACCCGGAAAGAATCACATGCATCAGTTAATAGTCGAATGGATTGAATAATATTATAAGCAATTACAGGGCGATAAACATTCAGTTCAAAATTTCCGCTGGCACCCGCAACAGAAATGGTGACATCATTGCCCATCACTTGCGTGCATACCATCGTCATAGCCTCACACTGGGTGGGATTCACTTTTCCCGGCATGATGGATGACCCCGGCTCGTTGGCAGGAATCAGGATTTCTCCAATGCCTGAACGGGGACCGCTGGCCAGCCAGCGAATATCATTGGCAATTTTAAATAATGATCCCGAGACTGTCTTCAATGCACCGGATAGTTCTACAATGCTATCTTGTCCTCCCAGCGCTTCAAATTTGTTTTCAGCAGTTTTGAATGGAAGACCTGTTAAGCTTGAAATCTCATCTGCGACTTGTTCCCCAAATCCTTCAAATGAATTGATCCCGGTTCCAACGGCTGTACCGCCCATGGCCAGTTCATAACAATGATCCAAAGCTTTTTCAATTCGGGATATCCCATGGCGCAATGCCGATGCATAGCCGGAAAATTCTTGCCCCAAACTCAGAGGCGTTGCATCCTGTAAATGAGTACGGCCTAACTTGATAATTGTATCAAATTCTTTTTCTTTTTTAACCAAACTTTTCAGCAATTTCTTGAGTCCTGGCAATAACTGGTTTATAGTTGCTTCCACAGCGGCAATATTGATGGCCGTTGGAAAGGTGTCGTTTGTGGATTGGCCCATATTAACATGATCATTGGGATGGACAGGATTCTTACTCCCTAGTTCTCCTCCCAGCTTTTCAATGGCTCGATTGGCAATTACTTCATTAAAATTCATGTTGGATTGTGTCCCAGAACCGGTTTGCCAGACAACCAAAGGAAAATGATCATCCAGATTACCTTCAATTACTTCATCAGCAGCTTCCCGGATGACACCTGCCAGCTTTGAATCTAATTTCCCAGCTTTTTCATTGACACTGGCGGCTGCTTTTTTCAGAATTCCATATGCACGAATGAGTTCCCGTTGGAATCGTTCTCCCCCAATTTTAAAATTGTTGAGTGAGCGCTGCGTCTGGGCGCCATAGTACCGATCATCCGGTACCTCCAGAACACCCATGCTGTCTTTTTCTTTACGGAACCCCAAGGTAAGGATCCTTACTTTTTATTCCACAATCCAGGTGTCCCCCGCATCCAGAAGATCCTGAACAGAGCCAGTACCTTTCTGCTTGACTGCTTTATTAATCTGAGCCAACATTAGATCTTCATAGATAGGAGCATCGATTGCATACAGCACCCCAATGGGATCTGGAAAATCATCTTGGTACGTCATATTTGAAAGTAGAGAAGCAATGACATAATCCCCTTCATCGTGAACCAACAGATCATCCACGCTCCACTTTTTCCCAATCGTTACAACAATTGGTTTGTTACCATCAAGGCGTATTCCTTTGTTCTGTTTTGCACCAAATAGCATTGGCTGACCATTCTCTAGCCACAATACCTTATCCGCTTTGCTTTCTTTGTCTGTCATCGGAGCAAAAGCACCATCATTAAAAATATTGCAGTTCTGATAGATTTCTATAAATGCAGTCCCCTTATGACTGTAGGAGCGGGTAATTATTGCCTGCATGTGTTTGGTTTCTATATCGATTGTACGACAAACAAAGGTTGCCCCCGATCCTAATGCCAATGCCAGCGGGTTGAAGGGACGATCCAATGAACCCATAGGTGTTGATCTTGTTACTTTGCCCAATTCGGAAGTGGGCGAATACTGCCCTTTGGTTAAGCCATAGATGCGGTTGTTGAACAGCATCACGTTTATATCCAAATTTCTGCGAAGCAGGTGAATCATATGGTTACCACCGATGGAAAGTCCATCTCCATCGCCAGTCACTACCCAAACGGAAAGATCCGGGTTGGAGAGTTTCACGCCGGATGCAATGCCAGGAGCGCGACCGTGTATAGTATGAAACCCATAGGTGTCCATATAATATGGAAAACGGCTAGAGCAACCAATACCAGAAATAAAAACAAACTTTTCTTTTTCAACTCCTAAATCTGGAAATATTTTTTGTGCTTGAGCCAGTATGGCATAATCACCGCATCCAGGACACCAGCGAACCGCTTGATCTGATGTGAAATCGGCCCGGGTATATGTTTTTACTTTTGTTTCTGGCATATCTATTACCCTATTAAATCTTTTGCTGTTTTCTGGATGTCCGCGGAACTGATTGGTTTTCCCCTTACCAGGTTTAGACCTTTTGCATCAACTAGGAATTCTGAACGAATGATTTTGATCAGTTGACCATAATTGATCTCGGGAATCAGTATATTTTTAAATTTGATGAGAATTTCACCTAAATCATTTGGCAGTGGGTTGACCCAGCGCAAGTGGACATGACTGACTTTTTTCTTTTCATCCTGGAGAGATTCAGCAGCTGATCGGCAGGAACCTTTGGTCCCACCCCAACTGAGTAGTAACAGATCACCACTTTTCTTACCAAATATCTCTGTAGGTTCAAATTCATTGGCAATTTTTTCCACTTTCAAAGCACGTGTTTCAACCATATGATGGTGGTTATCTGGATCGTAACTCACGTTACCTGTAACATCTTCTTTCTCCAACCCACCAATGCGGTGCTCAAGCCCTTCCGTTCCAGGAATGGCCCAGGGCCGGGCCATTGTATCCTTATCCCGAAGGTAAGGCATAAACTGACCATCAGCAATTTTGGACTTATCCGCGAATGTTACATCAAAGGGCGGCAAATCATCTATCTTTGGTACCTGCCAGGGTTCAGATCCATTGGCCAGATAACCGTCTGTCAGCAGTATCACCGGCGTCATATATTTAACGGCAATGCGACAAGCTTCATAAGCCACGAAAAAACAATCTCCCGGAGTGGCAGACGTAATTACTGGGATAGGCGCTTCCCCGTTGCGGCCATACAGTGCTTGAAGCAAATCAGATTGTTCTGTCTTTGTTGGTAGTCCCGTACTGGGTCCACCGCGCTGAACATTCACGACCACTACTGGAAGTTCAGCCATAACAGCCAAACCCAATGCTTCCCCTTTCAGGGCAATTCCGGGTCCTGATGTGGCTGTAACACCCAGATTCCCTGCGAAGGCAGCTCCGATGGCCGATGTCACACCGGCAATTTCATCTTCAGCCTGAAAGGTCTTTATACCCAAATGTTTCCAAGCAGATAATGTATGCAGAATATCGCTGGCCGGTGTAATGGGATAACCGCCATAATAAAGTCCTAGACCGGATTTTTCTGCTGCTGCTGCCAGGCCCAGGGAAAGAGCATAATTTCCTACAACATTTCGATAAGTCCCAGCAGGCAGGCTGGCTTTATCAACAGTATAGCGTGTAGTAAAAATTTCCGTCGTATCCCCATAATTATAACCAGCATCCATAGCACGGGCATTGGCTTCCACTAATTCAGGTCGTTTGGCAAACTTAACCTTCAACCAGTTTTTAGTCGATTGCATGGGACGGTCATATATCCAAAATAATAATCCGAGCGCGAAAAAGTTTTTAGTCCGGTCCACTGTTTTTGGCGGCAATTTCATATCTACGCAGGCCCGTTTCACCATATTGCTCATTTCAATATCGTAAACAGTATAATAATCGTCTAGACTGCCATCTTCCAAAGGGTTGGCTTCATAACCAGCTAATTTTAGGTTCCTAGGCGAAAACGCGTTGGCATTACAGATAATAGTTCCGCCAGGAGCTAATTCCTGCTGATGTACTTTTAGAGCCGCTGGGTTCATCGCCACCAATACGTCCGGTGCATCACCTGGAGTATGGATATCCTTGGAACTGAATTTAATCTGGAAGGCGCTTACTCCAGCCAGGGATCCCGCAGGGGCCCTAATTTCTGCTGGAAAGTCAGGCAGGGTACTCAAATCATTACCCACAATGGCAGTAGTTTCCGTAAAACGGCCACCGGTAAGTTGCATCCCGTCACCAGAATCTCCAGCAAACCGAATGACAACTTCATCTACCTTTTGCGTGGTTTTGCTCATGAAGTTTGCTCATTAATCATGGTGTTGGATTTTGTTTTTAAGAATGAATATTATTCTGTTTAGTTGGATGATTTCAACGCGTTTTAATCAATTAAAGACATGTTTATTGACTTTTATCCGGAGGACAATTTACAGACCTGAATTAACGGAAAACAACGGATTGTGAACGAAAAATAGGGTTCTTGCAGTATTGGTTTTCCATCTTTAAAATCAATGAGAGGGAATTATGGTTGACCAGAAAGATGCTCGACAATTATCCATGTTTCCGGAAGTCTCCGGGACTGGATCTATACCATCCATTTCGACAATGCCCGCTTTTGATAAGGCTTTAGGCAACCTCATTAAAATGAGTGACTTGGGCGCTTTTATCCAACTTAATATCCAGGGATTAGAAAAAAGTTACAGCCTTAATCTCAGCGATTATCCCATACCTGATGATTTTATCCAACTCCCCCAGAATTATTCTCCCTTAAACGTTCATTTATTCCCCTTGCCACTACGGAACCGCATTAAAAAAGAAATTTATGATATTCGGGCTTTTTTCACGCGGGGAAATTCTTTTAAAACATCATTCGGTTATTTTTTGTTTCGATCACATTTTAGTGAATGGAAGGAATTCATTCAATCTCACAGAAAAATCCTGGCTGAATATTTATCAGAAAAATTAGGAAAAGGAAAATATGGACAATATTACCTCGCAATGTTAACCGAAGGATATGAATTAATCCAGACAGTTTCTGATATAACCGCACCTTGGGATTTCAAGGACAATATCCTTTTAAAAGATATTGAGGCTGAACGAAAATCACTGGCAGAAAAGGGTACAACAATCCAAAGTTTAAAACCTACTGAGATTGACTTCCCTTTTCAATTGATAGTTTTAAAGACAATTCATATTCCCATGGTACTTCATCAATTTCTGCATCAAATTCAAATATTATCTGTATTCAAATCGATCCATTTAGATTATTTAGCTGATCGCGAAATCAATACGATTGAAGATATCAGAAGGCTAATAGAAGGCCTTTAACCTCCCCTTAAAACACCCTAATTTTCACCCTATGTCAAAGTACAATCAGATTAAACTTACCGAATATTCCCACGGCTCCGGCTGAGCTTGCAAGATTGGTCCTGAGGACCTGGCCCAGGTACTGGGTGATCTTGAAAATGCTTTTGAGGAAGATGTGATTGTTGGATTTAATGGTGCCGACGATGCCGCCGTGGTGCGCCTAGACGGCGGTAAACTGGTAGTGCAGACTGTGGATTTTTTCACACCAATTGTCGATGATCCCTATCATTTCGGGCAGATTGCTGCAGCCAATTCCCTTTCTGATATTTATGCCATGGGCGCAAGTCCTCGTTTCGCTCTAAATATAGTCGGCTTTCCGATTAATGATTTACCCAAATCCATCTTAAGTGAAATTCTTCGCGGTGGAATGGATAAAACAAAAGAAGCGGGCATACCCATTGTTGGCGGCCATTCCATCGATGATAAGGAACCGAAATATGGATTGGTGGTAACTGGCGAAGTCGAAGAAGCCAAACTTGTGAAAAACATAGGCGCAAGACCTGGCGATGCCCTTGTGTTAACTAAACCTTTGGGAACTGGTATTATTTCTACTGCAATTAAACGCGGTTTAGCCTCTGATCAAATAGTACAAAATACTGTGAAATGTATGGCAACGCTCAACGATTCTGCCTCAAAACAAATGCATGAATTTGACGTTCATGCCGCCACCGATGTGACCGGCTTTGGACTGCTGGGCCATCTATTAGAAATGTGTAAAGCCAGTAATGTTTCTGCTGAAGTTCAATTCAAGGAGCTATCTTTTCTTGATGGTGTACTGAATTTTGCCAATGATAATGTTATCCCAAACGGAACACAACGCAACCTAGAATATGCCTTAAAATTTATTTCTTTTTCCGATCATCTAAATGAAGCACAAAAACTCATGACTGCTGATGCCCAGACATCCGGCGGTCTACTGGTGGCTTTACCCCAGTCCCAAGCGGAAGAATATGCACATCAGTGTTATGAATCTACTGGTCTTCCGGCAAAACAAATCGGCGTTTTTTCCCAAAAAAGTAAATATATAATTTTTATAAAGTAGCGAACGGGGCCATGCATCTTTTATTCACAAAGAATTATCAATCTAAATTTAAATACGATAATATTAGTCGTATTTAATTCTTGGAGTACATTTATTGATACGGGTAATTTCTTAGGTAGGATAAATCAATATGTTAAAAATTACACGTAAAGTCGAATATGCTCTTATCGCCTTGCGGCATATGCAATTAAAACAATCGGAGGAATTGACTAGTACCAAGGAGATTGCTACACGCTATGGTGTCCCCCAACAATTGCTGGCCAAAACACTACAGCATATGGCACGCGATGGGATTATTGAGGCCGTACAGGGCCCTGCTGGTGGATACCGTGTTGCTACCAATTTAGAGCAGATATCCATGAAAGATTTTTTTGAAAAGTTGGAAGGACCATTGGGTATGATGGATTGTTATTTTGATTCCGACTGCATCCAGTTTGGATCCTGCAATATTCGTGTTCCGATTCAACGCATCAATGATAATATGCGCAATTTATTTTCACAAATGTCTGTGCAGGAGGTTACTCAGTAATGGCCCAAGTAAAAAAAGATCAAGTTATCGAAATTCTGAAGCAGTGTTATGACCCTGAACTTCCAGTAGATCTCTGGAATTTGGGGCTGATTTATGATATTCAAATCCAAAAAGCCTATGATGAAAAGATTTCGGATGTAAATATTTTAATGTCTCTTACAACACCCGGCTGTTCCATGGGACAACAAATGTCCCAGGATATTAAGAGTAAACTGGAGACTTTGGACGAAGTAAATCAAGCATTTGTAGAAGTGACTTTTGATCCGCCCTGGAATCAAGAAATGATTACCGATGAAGCTCGGGGGAAATTGGGCCTAGGTATTTCTGGACCCCAGGAAAAACAGGAATCCAATATCAACATGGAGTGGGAATAATGGATACACAAACGAATACACAAGAAATTTTTGACGCAGGTATCAGTGTAACAGAAAGAGCGGCCCAGCGCCTGGCAGCGGTAATGGAAGCGGAAGGGAAAAAAGACCACGGCCTGCGTATGGAAGTAACAACAGGCGGATGTTCTGGCATGAATTATAACATGTCATTTGAAAAAGAACAGGGAGAATTTGATAAAGTGTTCGAAAGCCAGGGCCTAAAAATATTTTGTGATCTAAAAAGTTATCTTTATCTGAAAGGAATTAAGATCGACTTTTCTACTGATATGCTCAATGGTGGCTTCCAGATAGTCAACCCCAATGCCGAACGTACCTGCGGCTGTGGAACCTCATTTTCTGCTTAAATAATGACAAAACGCAACCAAATAATCGATTCGGCGATCAGCCAGGAATACAAATATGGTTTTGTCACCGATATCGATCAAGAGACGATTCCACCTGGTTTAAATGAAGATGTTATTAGCATAATTTCATCCAAAAAAAATGAACCGGAATGGATGTTGAAGTGGCGCCTGAAAGCCTATCGCCAATGGCTAAAAATGGAAGAACCCAATTGGGCCAAACTCAATTACCCTAACATTGATTACCAGGCAATTTCCTATTATGCAGCACCAAAGCCTAAAGAAAAACTAAAAAGTCTTGATGAGGTCGATCCGGAATTATTGGAGACATATAATAAACTCGGCATTCCGTTGGAAGAACAAAAGTTGCTGGCAAATGTTGCCGTAGACGCTGTATTTGACAGTGTTTCCGTAACGACTACCTTTAAAGAAGAATTGAAAAAACACGGAGTCATTTTCTGTCCCTTCTCCGAAGCAGTTCAAAACCATCCAGATTTGATTAAAAAATATTTAGGCAGTGTTGTACCGACCACTGATAATTATTTTGCTGCTCTCAATTCGGCTGTATTCAGTGACGGTAGTTTTGTTTACATCCCTTCTGGTGTACGCTGCCCAATGGAACTGTCAACCTATTTTAGGATTAATGCTGCCAACACTGGTCAATTTGAGCGGACCTTAATTATTGCCGAGGCTGGCAGTTATGTCAGCTATCTGGAAGGATGTACCGCCCCCATGCGCGATGAGAACCAACTTCATGCAGCAGTAGTGGAACTGGTAGCACATAAGGATTCCCAGATCAAATATTCCACAGTGCAGAACTGGTATCCCGGTAATCCTAAAACCGGCAAGGGCGGTATCTATAATTTTGTCACCAAGCGTGGGACCTGTCTAGAAGAAAATGCTAAAATCTCCTGGACTCAGGTGGAAACGGGTTCGGCCATTACCTGGAAGTACCCCAGTTGTATTCTTAAAGGTGATCATTCAGTTGGTGAATTTTATTCTGTAGCGCTTTCCAACAATTTTCAGCAGGCCGATACCGGAACAAAAATGATTCACCTGGGCAAGAATACACGCAGCACTATCATTTCAAAAGGGATTTCCGCTGGCAAGGGCCAGAACACCTATCGTGGCGGGGTCAAAATCATGAAAGGTGCGGAAAATGCACGCAACTATTCCCAGTGCGACTCCATCCTGATTGGAGATCAATGCAGTGCACATACTTTTCCATATATTGACGTTCGAAATTCTAGTGCTCAAATGGAGCACGAAGCCTCTACATCCCGGATTGGAGAAGATCAACTTTTCTATTGTAATCAACGGGGTATACCCATGGAAGATGCCGTATCAATGATTGTTAATGGATTCTGCAAGGATGTATTTAAAGAACTCCCAATGGAATTCGCAGTGGAAGCACAAAAACTGATGGAAGTGAGTTTAGAGGGAGCAGTCGGTTAATACCCAAATTGGGTATGAAATTAATTTTTCTATCCACTTTATCATTGTACAATTTGAATGTTAAAAATAAAAAATCTATACGCAGGTATCGATGGGAAGGAAATTCTTAAAGGAATAAACCTTACGATTCATCCAGGGGAATTACATGCCATTATGGGCCGTAATGGTTCTGGCAAAAGTACCTTAGCTAATGTAATCACTGGCCGGGATAATTATGAAGTTATGAAGGGGTCCATTTTATTTAACAATATAGACTTGCTTGGCATGAGTCCTGAAGACCGGGCACTTTCAGGTATATTCATGTCATTTCAATATCCTGTTGTCATACCAGGGGTAAATAACACTTATTTTTTACGCGCCGCACTTAATGCCAAACTGAAGCATCAAGGCATGAAGGAAATCAATGCAGCTGATTTTTTGCGTCTTATCCGCGAAAAACTGAAATTGATCCAAATGGATGAAAAATATTTAAACCGTGGAGTGAATGATGGATTTTCTGGTGGCGAAAAGAAACATAATGAAATTCTACAAATGTTAACCCTCGAACCGGCACTTTCTATTTTGGATGAGACTGATTCTGGGCTCGATATAGATGCTCTAAAAATTATAGCAAATGGGGTAAATAATTTTCGCAATAATGATCGTTCTTTTTTGGCAATTACCCATTACCCTCGATTATTGGAGTATATGAAACCTGATTTTATCCATGTGCTCATCGATGGAGAGTTTGTTAAATCCGGTGATGCTTCTTTGGCATTTGAACTGGAAGAAAAAGGGTATTCCTGGCTGGAAGCATGAACTATTTACAAAAACAATTTGACGCCCTTTTAAAGTATTGGCCCAATGAGGATCAAGCACTGCGAGATGTCCGTTTGAAATCATTTGACCAATTCAAAACTCTGGGATTCCCAACCAAAAAATGGGAAGAGTGGCAATTCACAGATTTTTCTGCTATTGAAAAAACAAACTATCGTTTATCTTGGGCCAGCGATCTGCCCCAGATCCCGGACCAGATTCCCGGTCAAATTGAGGATTGTCATACCGTCTTTATCATCAATGGTCATTATCAACCTCCATTATCCGATATTCCAGATGGTGTAACTGTTGTAACCGGATTGGATCATTTCAGATCTAATCCAGAATTATATGCAATCAACGGTAGTAAAAACCCATTTTTGGCACTGAATACATCTATGATGAATTCAGGGGTTCACGTCCTTATTAAGCCAAATACGCTTATAGAAAAACCCATACAATTGATCTACTTCACGACTGAATTTTCCGATCCTTTAATGAACCACCCGAGGTTCGTTTTTCACATCGGAAAAAATGCCCAGGCAAATATTATTGAACATTATTTAGGCGTCTCAACCCTCTCCTATTTTGTCAACTCAGTTACCCAAGTTATTCTGGATGAAAATGCAAGATTATTTCATGTTCGAATCCAAGAGGAAGCCGCCACTGGAAGCCACACAGCTTCAACCCATTATGAAGTTAAATCAAATGCTCAGCTGAATGTCACTTCGATCACATCAGGGACCCAATTATTCCGCCACGATATTCAATTGAATCTTCAAGGCAAGGGAGCAGAAGCAATTCTCAACGGCCTGTCTTTAACCGATAATTCTCAACATCAAGATCAACATGTAGTGGTAAATCATGAGAATGATGCCTGCCAGAGTCATCAGTTATTCAAATATATTTTAGCGGATAAATCGTCAGGTGTTTTCAATGGTAAAGTAGTGGTACATAAGCATACCAAACAGACTGATGCGAATCAATCCAATAAGAATTTATTATTGAGTTCTACAGCACTGATGAATGCAAACCCTCAATTGGAAATCTATTCAGAAGATGTGAAATGCGCCCATGGTTCTACTACAGGTCAAATTGATCCGGAAGAACTTTTTTATCTCCGCTCTCGTGGAATTGACCTAAAGAAGGCCTCCGAACTTATTATCGGCGGTTTTGCAAAGGACATTCTTGACTCCATTAAGAATGAAAATGTGAAATCATATTTAAATAATAAAATCACCAATTGGTTGGAAAGTGTTCTTAACGATGGCTGATATTGAAGCAACAATGGCATCGATTCGGGACGAGTTTTCTTTATTTACCAATCCCCATGATAAATATGTCTTATTAGTTGACATGGCTAATGATACCGCTGGGCTGGCCCCGGAAGATTGTATTGATGATAATAAAATCCTGGGGTGTACATCTCAAGCATGGATTGTTCGAGAGAAATCCGGGGATTCTTTTTCTTTCCACACAGACTCGGATGCGATGATCGTTAAAGGTTTATTATCATTAATTGAGCGTGTGTTTAATAAACGTACGAAAGAAGAAATCTTAACAATCGATGGCAGCAAATTTCTGTCATCAATTGGTCTTGGTACGGCGATCAGCAGCCAACGAACCAACGGATTTAGCAATGCCATTCGGAAAATTCAAACGGAATTATTGGATTAAATATGAATTCTGATATTGATGAACAGATCATTATTGAAAGAGATTGTGAAGCAACCCTTATCCCTTTCGGTAATAAAATCACCTTAAAAAAAGGAGAAGAAGCCCATATTACCCAGGCCTTAGGCGGTAGTTATACGCTCATGATACACGGCAATCTGGTGCGAGTTGAAAGTAAGGATGCCGATGCAATAGGGAAAATTCCTGAAGTCCAACCCTGGCTTGAAGAAAAAGAAAATGATGGACGCATTGATGAAAAAGCGGTTTGGGATGCCATGAAAACCTGCTATGATCCAGAGATTCCCATTAATATCGTTGACTTAGGGTTGATTTATTCCTGCGAAATATCCAATGAAGATGGCGGCGGATCCAGTGTTGAGATCAAAATGACACTGACTGCACCTGGATGCGGTATGGGCGATATGATTGCAACGGAGGTTAAACAAAAAATTGAGGGCATTCAAGGAACTTCAGATGTAAGTGTTGAACTGGTCTGGGATCCACCCTGGGACCGATCCATGATTACGGAATCAGCTAGGCTTCAATTAGGAATGCTCTGATGTTGGATGTGGCGTCCATCCGGAAGGATTTCCCTATTTATAATAAGGGAAATAGTCCTTTAATTTATCTTGATTCTGCTTCTACCACCCAAAAACCCCAGTCGGTTATAGATACAATAACATCATATTATGATTCTTATACGGCCAATATTCACCGCGCCCTGTATACGATTGGAGAAAAAGCAACAGACGAATATGAAAAAGTGCGGGAAAAAGTAAAACTATTTTTGAATGTCCCTGATACTCATTCAATCATTTTTACTCGCGGAACAACAGAATCCATTAACCTCGTTTCCCATGCCTGGGGGACAAAATTTCTAGATAAAAAAAATAATGTGATCGTCTCTGAGATGGAGCATCACAGCAATCTCGTCCCCTGGCAAATGGTGACGGAACAAACAGGTGCATCATTAAAATTCATCCCTCTTGCTGATGACGGCACGCTGAATCTCAAAGAACTGGACTCATATTTTTCTCCCAATACGAAATTGATGAGTTTGGTCCACCAGTCCAATGTATTTGGTACCGTGAACCCAATTAAATCCTTGATCGCCAAAGCCAAAAGTGTCGGTGCGATTACCATGATTGATGGCGCACAAGCGGTACCCCATTCCAAAGTGGACATTACGCAATTAAACTGCGATTTTTATGCATTTTCCGGTCATAAAATGACGGGGCCAACCGGTGTCGGTGTTTTAATTGGCCGGACAGATTTATTGGAAGAAATGGATCCATTTATGGGCGGCGGCGAAATGATTGATGTTGTCACCATGGAAAAATCAACCTGGAATGAAGTCCCATGGAAATTTGAAGCAGGTACCCCCAATATAGCCCAGGTCATTGGTTTAGGCGCAGCTATTGATTATTTGATATCGGTGGGTTTGGAAAAGATCCATTCCCATGAGAAAGAATTGCTAGACTATGGATTGGATGTTTTGGCTCAAAATAAAGATATTATTCTTTTCGGTCACCCAGAAAACCGAGGGGCAGTCATTCCATTCATTGTGGAAAATGTTCATCCCCATGATTTAGCCAAATTTCTAGATACAGATGGTATTTGTATTCGCGCTGGCCATCATTGCGCACAACCAATCATGAATCGCCTGGGTGTCACAGCAACAGCAAGGGCTAGTTTTTATCTTTACAATTCAAAAGAGGATATTGACAGGCTCGCTGAAAGTATCGAAAAAACAGCCCGTATTTTCGCCTGATTTTTTCTTACTTTTCCAATGCAGACTGAAAGTCTATAAAGGAGTTTGACTATGAGTGATAATGGAAATGAACCAAAAAAGTATAAGTATCTGGTTACCATGCGCTGGTATGTAGAAACAGATGAAGAACTCGTTGCCGGAGCAGCAGAAACAGACGAAAAACTATTAGAAATTGTACGCCATCGAAAGGATGGATCCAGAAGTTGTAGTACCTGTCCAACGCGGAATCATGAAGGATATGGTATATTGGACTACCACTATTTTATGGGGGATAGAAAGCCAGTTTATATGTCTACGGAACAAATCAAGCAATAGATGGAGACTATTTATCTCGATGATTTTCTGGATGAAGGTCTTTTAAGAGAATCCTCATTCCGGGAAAAAGTAGACCGGATTAATTGGTCAAAATATTCCAATAAGCGTGTCATGATCAAAGGCTGTACTGATATACCTATCCCCACTTGGGCTTATCTGATACTGACCGCCCAACTGGCTCAATATGTGGAACGGATATATTTTGGAGAATTACGTTCGGCAATAAAAATTTTTGTAAAAGATAAAGATTAAATTATGGCAGAAGAACGCGTCAGCTGGGAAATGTATTTCATGAATATCGCTAAGGAAGTAGGCACCCGTTCAACTTGCAACCGTAAACATATTGGTGCTGTGATTGTGCGCGGAAAAACCATCCTGGCTACTGGATACAACGGCTCGATACGTGGGCTAGCCCACTGCGATGAAGCAGGCCACGAAATGGATAATACGCATTGCGTACGGACAATTCATGCGGAAGCCAATGCCATCGTCCAGTCCGCTCGCCACGGTGTCCGTATCGAGGACAGTGAAATTTACATCACCGCATCTCCCTGTTATGATTGCTTTAAAATGATTGCCAACGTTGGTATTAGAAAAATTTATTTCGGTGAATTTTACCGTGATGAACGCATTATGGAACACGCGAAGGAATTGGATATCGAACTGATCGATCTATCAAAATAATTAAATCGCGCAAGCGGTTCATTATTGTAATTAAATAAAAACAGCCCATAGATGATTCCATGGGCTGTTTGATTTTTATTAAGTTTTACCGGTTTCTAAAAAATCAAGTCCGAAAAAAATAATTCAATTTAAAAAATAATGAATTCGCCTTTGTATTATACCACTTCCCATCCGCTGATGAATAATAGCGGTTATCATGTAGGTTATAAACGACATACATGAGACTCCCAGGTAAATATTCCCATCGAAATACAAACGTACCTACCTGATTATTCATTTTAAAGTCTTTATCCTTATTATAATTGTATGGTTCTACATTTAATGATTTTTCTTCTACCAAACGATTATAGTCGACATAATCCATGTCTACTTTGAATGGCTGGTAAAAAGCTTCAAATGTCATTCGGGGTGATAATGCCAAATTAATACGAACATTTGTATCTGTTCTCTGACGCTTTGTGTTGGCATAGATAATATTCACATTGTTTGAGTCTTCAACAATGCCGACCCACTGCATAGAGCCAGGTCTATTTTCGTTTGTAGTCTCGACACTAATATTGAGATAATCGGTAGGTCGAAGTATTAATTCGAGCTCAGTTTCACTTCCCCACCCACGGATCGCGCCATGGGATAAATCAACTTTTGGCCGCAATATGAACCGTTTGCGCCGATCGGTCCGAAACCAAAATTCATAAGACTCCCAGGCTTCATCTTTAATAATAACAGCACGGGAATCCCGGTATAAATCATCATCTTCATATACTTCCGGATTCAATTTGACTGACCAGCCCATTCCCCAATAGTTCATAAAAGTATTGCTTTGATCCAGATCAATATCCTTGCGTGTAATCAGGCCATCGCCTCGACCACTTAATCCCGTCCGTAAAGACAGAGATTGTTCCAAGAATATTCCTTTCGGTGTATCCCTTCGTATTCGCCCCCGTACACCTGTATACCAGTTATTATTCCGCTGCTGGTATCCCAGATCATTTACGTTGAAATTTTCATCGCTATAATGCCCCCAAGTACTCAGTTCCCACCAGATTGGATCACGGTAACTTAAACTAAAGCGACCGGCATACCCTGGATCATCTCCTATCCTTGAGTTCGCTGCCTGGCCCTCAAAAGACCACTTATTATCCATGAACTTCAATCGCCAGTCCACAGAAAATACATTTGCTGCGTCGGTTTCCCCTTGGCGCCGCAGATCCGTTGTCATGAAGCCTATCGTTGATAGTTCATTAATTACTGGTTGTTCCAGACGCCCAATAAAATAATTGGTATATGGCTCCAGCAAAAATTGTTCCTGCTTTGTAGCTCCTTCCATTTCAAATTCACGCGTACCATATTCTTGGTTTGTTACAGCCTCAATGATCCCAAACCGCATGCCTGATGCCGTTTGTCCCATAATTTTTGCAGCCCCTAAGATTGTGGTAGCTTCTGGTCGATTTACAATTGATCCAGATTCCGGGCTGTAAAATCCTGGTCGCTGGCCAATCCTACGGGAGTTGAACAAATTGAGTCTGCTTTTGTAAAAATTGGCTCCCTCCACAAAAAATGGCCTGCGTTCGTTAAGTCGCGTTTCAAAAGCGGATAGGTTGAGTACTGATGGATCTGTTTCCACCTGGCCAAAATCAGGGTTAAAGGTCATATTCAGATTTGTGATCGAATTAATG
>Ga0209445_1000534_pt1 | contig 21476 bp, 18 predicted proteins | sample MarorgKNORR_S2LV_4_FD_188223 | JGI IMG/M metagenome (GOLD analysis project Ga0209445, IMG submission 188223) | Marine microbial communities from the Southern Atlantic Ocean, analyzing organic carbon cycling - NADW_A/KNORR_S2/LV (SPAdes) (version 2) | ecosystem: Environmental > Aquatic > Marine >... | reverse complement strand
GCCCACTGTACTTCTACTACGGACTGCTAGGACACGCGGCCTTCCAGTGCGCATCTAGGAGATTTCTCGTCTCCTTTTTTGCAATACCCGACCCGCTCTCACACCTGTGAACGCGCCGTCCTTGATCGCGGCCTGGCCGTTCACGAAGACGTGCACCATGCCCTCCGAGTAGTGATGCGGATCGATGTATTCGGCCACGTCACGCACATCCTCTACATCGAACACGACAATGTCCGCGATGGCGCCCGCGCGTAGTACGCCCCGGTCCGGCATCCCGAACACCTGCGCCGGCAGTGAAGTCATGCTGCGGATCGCCTGTTCCAACGAGACCGTGCCCTTCTCCTTCACGTAGAGCCGTATCTTGCGGGCGAACGCGCCATAGCTGCGTGGGTGCGGGACTCCCTCGTTCATCGGCACCAGACCGCCGTCGGACGACGTCATCATCCACGGCTGCACCATGAGCGTCTCGACGTCGTCGTCGTGCATGTTGAACGAGACGATGCTGACGCTGCCGCCCCGGATGAGCTCGATGGCGGTGTCGATCGGGTCCTGCCCTCGCTGCTCGGCGAGAACGCTCAAAAGCATGCCCTCGATCGCCTCGTCCGGACGGTATCGGCGGAACTGAATTCGATTAGCGCCCCCGCGGCGAGCGAGGCCCTCCACCATGCCCTCTCGGATGCGAGCCATGAGTTCGGGATCGTCCATTCGCGCCAGCAGAGAGTCGCGTCCGCCTGCCTGCGACCATCTTGGCAGCAACGCCGCGTTTAGCCCGGTCGCCGACGCGGTATACGGATATTGGTCCGCGAAGACCTGCACGCCCTCGGCCCGTGCGCGCTCGACGCGTTCCACGATGGCGGCACCGTATCCCCACACGTCCGGTCCCATGGCCTTCACGTGGGTGAGTACCGTCGGGATACCCGCGACGCGACCTACGTTGATGACCTCCTCGACCGAGGCGATCAAGCCGATGCTGTACGTGGACTCGTCGCGGTGGTGGCTAGTATACGAGCCGCCGAACGGGGCGACCTCCTTGGCGAGCTCCTCGATTTCCTCCGGCGGGGCGTAGCTACCCGGCACATAATAGGTGCCCGAAGAGAGGCCCCACGCGCCTTCTTCCATGCCGGTACGCACGAGCACACGCATGCGGTCGAGCTCGGCGGGTGTCGCGAAGCGATCCTGGGTGCCAAGCACCGCGCGGCGCACAGTTCCATGACTGACGAGCTGTGCGGCGTTCACTCCGAGCCCGTCCGCCAGCAACTCCCCCCGCTGACGAGCCATGTCGAGGCTGCCACCGCCGTCCGGATTCACGAAGACCGTGGTCAGGCCCATCGCCAGCAGCGGCTCGCCGTGGCTGAGCCCACTCGAGGCCAGCCCCGGCCCCGCATGGGAATGCGTGTCGATGAAGCCCGGCGTCACGTAGAGCCCGGTAGCGTCGATGACCTCATCGGCCGCAACGTCGCCCAGAGCGCCGACGGCTTCGACCCTGTCGCCCCTGATGAGCACGTCGGCGCGAATCCAGGGATTGCCGGACCCGTCCATGACACGACCGTTCTTGATCAGGATCGTGCGGTCCTGGCCGGCGAGCGCCGTACCGGACCAGAGGGCGATTAGGCAAAGAATCGTCAGCACGCTGCGCATGTTTGTTGGTCTCCGGTCTCGGCTACTCTTGCGGCGCGGGGACGCCGGGGCGTTGGCTCGAAAGTATACTACCCGGTGATTGGCCCGACAGCGGCCAGTGGATAACCGGTTGGCGGAGGCCATGCGCGACGCAAGCGAACTAGCGACCCTGCTCAAGCAGATCGAGGGACGCGGGTACAAGGCCTACAAGCAGATCTCGGGGCCGTGGCGATTCTCGGACTTCACCCTGCACGTCGACCATGTGCAGGGGGATCCCTTCGCGGACCCCACTCGCCTGCGCTTGAAGCTGCCGGCGGACTTTGTCGCCCTCCCCGATTCGGCGTACCGGACTCGTGCACGCGCGCTGGGTACGGCCGCCTTCCTCGCTAGGGCGTTCGCTCGAGCCGCCCGCGGCGTCAGTGGCTCCGGCACCGGCAAGAGCGGAGAACTCCGGATGGAGGATCCCGGTCAGACCGTTCTCCTGCAGACCGCCGTGCTAATGAGCGAACACGGCGATCTGGAGGCGCGGTTCACTGTCGGGCTGCCTGCGCAAGGGCGCCGCACGCTCGGCCGCCAAGCGTCTGGCTTGCTGACGGCGAGGGTCCCGGAGCTCGTACGCTCCGCGCTGATCGCGGCGGCGCACGACACGGGCGAGATCGAAGCTCATGCGGCCACCAACGAAGACGCCGATGCCCTCAGGAGCCAACTGGGCGACCAGGGATTGGTCGCCTTCGTGGCGGACGGCTCCCTGCTGCCACGCCGAAGCGGGATCGACGATCGACCGTTGCAGAGCGACAACGTCGTGGCCTTCCGCTCGCCCGAGTCGCTGCGGGTGGAGCTCGAGCTTCCCAACGCCGGTGTGGTGTCGGGCATGGGCGTCCCGCCGGGCGTGACTTTGATCGTGGGCGGCGGATTCAACGGCAAGAGTACGTTGCTGCGCGCCATCCAGTCCGGCGTTTACAACCACAGGCCAGGTGACGGCAGGGAACGCGTTGTCAGCCGCCGCGACGCGGTGAAAGTGCGTGCAGAAGACCGGCGGTCGGTCTCGGGCGTCGACATATCGAGCTTCATCGATGGACTCCCGTTCGGCCAGGACACGAAGCGATTCGCCACTGAGAACGCCTCAGGATCGACGAGTCAGGCCGCGGCGATCGTCGAAGCGCTCGAGGCCGGCACCCGACTGCTGCTGGTCGACGAAGACACCTCGGCGACGAACTTCATGATCCGCGATCGCCGCATGCAGCAGTTGGTTCCAAAAGAAGGCGAACCGATCACGCCCTTCGTCGATCGAGTACAGGAGCTGTACGAAAGTCGAGGCGTGAGCTGCGTGCTCGTACTCGGCGGCAGCGGCGACTATCTGGACGTGGCCGATACCGTAATCCGCATGACCGACTATACACCTTGGGACGTCACCGAAGAGGCGAAGGCCGTGGCCACCCGAATCCCAACGGGACGAGCAACCGAACGGAAACAGCCGCTATCTACGTTCTCGCTCCGTCACGTTCAGCCTCGCTCCGTCGATGCCAGCAAGGGCCGTCGAGCGGCGTATGTGCGGGTGCCAGACGATCGCACACTCCTCTTTGGCGCTGAGACCATCGACCTCGGCGGCGTCGAGCAGATCGCGAGCCGCGCTCAGATGCGAGCCATCGGACAGGGCCTCGTCCTGTTGGCCGCCCGAGTTCTGGAGGGACGCACCACTGAGGCAGGCATCCCCGCCGCGCCCGATGTCGCCAGCGCGCTTGATGCGGTAGAGATCCTGCTCAAGCAGGACGGCCTGGACGTTCTCGAACCGCGCAAGGTTGGCAACCTCGCTGAGTTCAGACGCTTCGAGCTCGCGGCCGCGTTGAACAGGTTGCGCACGTTGAAGGTGGAGTAGCCGGATGAAACGGGGGCCGGATCTGGCAGGGCATCTGCCGGCGGCGATGCCCGAGCTGGGCGCCGCCGTGCCTGCGCTCGCGGTGTCGGGCATCGCGAGCACCGAGCCTTTTCTCATCGAGGGCGAGGCCGCCTCCGTACAAGGTGTGCTCAAAGGCGGGATCGACCGGATCCGCATCCATGACCGTGTGGTCGTGCGCGACCTGACCCTGGCCGGCTCGCTGGGCGTCAACTTCGTCTTGATGCCGGGAGCGCTTCGCCGGGAACGCACGGGTCCTCTCGGCACCATCATGGAGAACGTGGTCGTAGCACCGACGCTGCCGTTTGTCGCCGTGCAATGGAGCGGATCGCCGGTCGCGAGTGACGACGCACTACGGCTCAGGCTCACCCCGGCGGACAGCCAGGTCCAGTACGACATGCGAGACGGTGTCCTACGGGCGCATGGCCAGGACTCCGGCCAATCGGTCGCGCTCGCACTTCACGGAGGCAAGGGGGAGTGGACCGTATTGGACGCCGGCGACGGCAGCCTGCTCGTGTCACACGAGATGGGCGGCGCCGGGCCTTTAACGCTCCTGATCGCTGCTGGCAGCGAGGCCGCGCTCCGCTCCGCGTTTGCCGCAGCCGCTCACCTAGCTGCACATGAGCGGCGGGCCGCAGCCGCAGCCGTCGATGGCGTGCGGGTCGTGACAGGGGTCGCGGAGCTCGACGAGGGCGTCGCCTGGGCATCGTCCCGTGTTGGAGCGTCACTCCGGCGTAGCGCTGTGGAGGGTACCGGCCATGACGGGGTTGGGTCGAGCCACCGGTTGTTCTGGTCCGGTCTTGGGGCGCTCGCGGTCGCTGACGTGGAGACCGCTGGTCTGGCAGTATCGCTCCTGGACGACATGCTCGGTGCGGGAGAGGCCTGCCAGCCGGAGTGGCCCTTGGGGGCGATGGCGACGCTGCTTGCGGCTCGGTTGGCGCTCACGTCGGGCGACGCGTCGGCCGCCCGGCAACGCGCCCGCTTCGTCCTAAGTGGGCCCTCATCGCCATCAGGGTTGTCCTCCGACGGAGTGGGCCTTTGGGCGCTCGCGCTCGAGACGCTCGCCGACGCACTACGCTACACGGAGACCGACGACCGTATCGCGGACTTGAGGCGGCTCGCGGTGGAGCTGCCGTCCGCCGCGGCCGGGGGCACGCGACTACCGATGGTCGGCGACCGGCGTCTCGATGCGGGGGATTTCCTGACGTCGGTTCTCGCCGGCGGCGTGGGCAAGCCGCCCGCAACGGGCATGAGCAGGCTCGACGAGACCCTGCACACCTGGTCCGGTTTCGGTGAGAACGCTGACGGAGCCTGGGGACAGTGGCGCGCGATGCTCTCGCTGGGGTTCGCGAGTGGGCCCTCAGGCCCCGCGAGCTGGGATGAGGTCGAGGACGCAATGGCACCCGGAGCGCCGGTCACCGGGGCCATGCTCGCTGCGTTCAGCCATAGCGTGCTGGGCTACATGCCCGACGCGCCGTCCGGGAGACTGCGCCTTGCGCCACGGTTCCCGTCCCACGTGCATTCTCTCGCAATTGAAGGACTGCGTCTCGCCTCTGCTTCAATCGCGCTTCGATACGAGCGTTCGAAGACGTTACACCGCTTTGAGCTCGAACCGACTTCGGCCCGCGTGCCACCAATGCTGGTGCTCGAGCCTTCCGTCCCGGGGAAGCGCCTCGTCGAGGCCCATATAGGAGGCGTCAGCGCGGACCTCGAGGCGACTTCAGAGGGGGAGCGCGTCCGGGTGCGCGTTCAACTCCCGCTCGAAGGACCGTGTACGATCGACCTCAGGACGGAATAGCAAACGGGGCCGAGCAGCGAACGCTCCGGCCCCGAAAGCCTAGACCCTTGCAGATCAGTCCTCTTCGAGATAGCCGTGCTCTAGCAGCAGCTCTTTGGTCCGAGGCTCTCGATCGGCCAGCGTCGTCCTCGAAATCTCACGCGCGAACTCGACCCGGTGATCCTCGGACACGTGCTCTAAAACAGCGATCGGCGCTCCGTAGCGCAGTAGAATGCGCTTAGCGTCGGTAGCAACGGAATCGTTCACATTCCCCCCAAGAACAATGCCGCAGATGAGTTGGTGACGCGGCAAGGGATAATAACATAGACCCTTCGCATCGAGTGGAACGGCGCTTCTTTGCTTTCTGCGCGCTGGCTATCGTCCCATGCGGTATCGCCTCAGGGGCCGCCGCTCGAGCCGCCAACGATGGGTGGGATGAGCTCGCGCACGAATCGAGGCGGTTCGCCGCGCGATGGCTGGCGACACCGTATCCGCGCTCGATCCGACAGCTTCAGGCGTGGAGCTGATGGTCCTGTTTCCGGACGATGAAGGCCAGCTACGCTGCGCAAACGGTTGGTGCTGATCAGCGGTGTGCTGATGGGTTGGCTGCTACTCGTCGGCGGGCGCGTGGCAATTCGCTCCCGCTAGTTCATGAGCGCCGACTCGTCCTCGTCGTCCGTCTCCACCATCGGCGATGGCATGACGAACGGACCATTCAGTTCGAAGCGCGGCACTTCTACCCTGAACTGCTGCCCGTCCGGGCGGACGAAGGTGTAATAACCCTCCATGTACCCAACCGGTGTGCGGAGCACACAGTAGCTCTGGTACTCGTGGGAGTCGCCAGGCCCGAGCATTGGCTGCTCACCCACCACGCCTTCGCCATCGACCTCGGTGTCGTCTCCTGAGGCATCGTGGATATACCAGTGCCGGAACAAGAGCTGGGCGGACGTGTCACCCTCGTTCCGCATCATGATGTCGTACGAGAATACGAAGGTGCCATCCTCCGGATCGGAGTTGGCGAGGGAAAAGCGGGGTTGAACCCGTACACGGATACCGTCGGTGGCTTGCTCGTAGCGCATGATGAATGCTAACAGGGGCCGCAAGGGCACGCAGCCCGTCGCTACCCCGCGGGGCTGCCTAGCTACGGTCGATAACAGTCGTGTGCGTATTGCCGACTGAGAAGACGATTGCCCCACCGAGGAACTCTGCGATTGCATTCCCGAGGTCGTCCTGGTCGGCGATCACCGAGATGCCGATCAGCATCGTCGTATTCGGGTCTCCGGGCAGGCCTTCGGGTAGCGTCCATCTCTCGAAGTCCAGCTGATATCCATCCCCGCCGGTGAAGGTGAAGCCTTCGGGCAGGTAGGAGTCGAGTCCCGCCGGAACCACCCCCGCCTGGGCCTCAGCGGGTCAACTGAGTTGATCGGCCTGGTAGTTGAGCGTCGCGATGCGCACGACCTCCATCTCCGCCGAGGCGTCCGTGGCTCGAGCACAGTAGATCATCGTCTGCAGGTTGGGGATCGCGAAACCCGCCAGAATACCCACGATCGATGCCGCAATCATCAGCTCGATCAGCGTGAAGCCTCCACGGCGTGAGTCACGTCGCTGGACCTGGCTCATCAGGTCCCCCCAGAAGTTTGCCGGTCGCCCCGGAGCCGACCCACTCGTTCGGTGATTCCTGGGAGTCGTACCGGATCACCTCCTCGCCGATCGTCGTGATCAACTCGTACCGGTCCGTCCCGACGGCGAAGTACTCGACGCCTGGCACCGCGCTGCCCGCATCCTCCAATGTTTCCGGCAGTTCACCGTATTCTCCGCGATACGCGTTCACACGCAGCGCCTGCATGTACATCACCAACCTCATGTCGTCGGCCTGCTCCTCGACGGGCACAGCCTCGATGGGGTTCATGACAACCCATGCCGGTGGAGCGATCAACATGTACAGCGCGAACACGCCCAAGTTGACGCCCAACGGAAGCACCCACTTCGCCTGAGTTTTCGGAGGAGCCTTCTGGTGCTGGGCATCCTCACGTTCAGCGGCATGGCTCATTACGGCCGAGAGCGCGTCAGCCGCTTCCTGGCCGGGCGTCTCCTTGCCTGCGTGATATGGGCGTACTTGGTCCTCTGAACTCATTCTGACCGGTCTGAAGAATTTTGCAGAGCCGCAACTGCTTGCTTCCACAACAATGTTCCAAGATACCACCCGCGACGCGGCGACCTAAGAAAAACGCGGCGCCCTCCAACTCCAGAGCGCTCTCGACGATCCGAATGGCCCTGAGTAGCTTCGAAGCCATGCCCCACCGCGAACTTTCACGGTCCGTCGAGGACTACTTGAAGGCCATCTTCAGGCTTTCAACTGATGGCGAACCAGCCTCCACCACCGCGATCGCGGAGGCACTAGACATTCAACCGGCCTCGGTAACCGGTATGGTTAAGCGGCTGGCAGAGACGGGACTGCTCCGGCATGTGCCTTACCGCGGGGCTCGGCTGACCGACGCTGGAGAGCAGGCGGCACTCAAGGTGCTGCGGCGTCACCGCATCATCGAGACCTACCTCTGCCAAATGCTCGAATACGCGTGGGACGACGTACACGCGGAGGCGGAGCGCCTCGAGCACGCTGCCTCCGACGAGCTCGTCGAGCGCATGGCGACCGCGCTGGGCTCCCCGAGTCACGACCCGCATGGCTCGCCGATTCCAACACGAGCCGGGGAGCTCGAGGCTCCGCGACTGGCCACGCTCGCGGACGCGGAGCACGGAACCAGGGTGCGCATCAGCGAGGTCCGCGACAAGGAAGCCGATGAGCTCCGCTCAATGGCCGCCCATGGCCTGGTGCCGGGCGTTGCGCTCTTGGTCGATTCTGACCAGGACCTGGAGGGCGTCGTCGCCGTCACGGTCGGTAATGACGAAGGCGTCTCACTAACGGTCCAGGACCACCTCGCCCGAGGAATCTTCGTCGTCCCGGACGAAGCCTGAGCGTGGCACGGCGGCCTGTGATCCTTGGGGTCGCAGGTGGTTCCGGTTCGGGCAAGTCGACGGTCGTGCGCGAGCTCGTCCGGTCGCTCGGAGACGACGTCGCCTCTGTCATGCGGCACGACTGGTACTACCGAGACCTCGCGCATCTGCCGATCGAGCAGCGATCCTCGGTCAACTTCGATCATCCCGATAGCCTCGAGACGGAGATGCTCGTAGCGCATCTGAAGGAACTGCTCGACGGGAATTCGATCCAAGCCCCTACGTACGACTTCTCAACCCACACGCGAAGCGAGCGAACGGTCACTGTACATCCCACGCCCGCGATCGTCCTCGACGGGATTCTGGTGTTCGCACACGCGGAGCTGAGAGAGATCATGGACCTGGCGGTCTTCGTCGACACGGAGCAGGACATTCGTCTGATTCGGCGTATGCGACGCGACACCGAGAAGCGCGGGCGAACCGCTGAATCCGTGGTGGACCAGTACGAGAAGACCGTGCGCCCCATGCACCTGGAGTTCGTGGAACCCAGCCGGCGCTACGCCGACCTCACGATCCACGAAGGAGGTTTCAACCGGGTCGCCGTCGACCTGGTGACCGACCGCATGAGGGAAATCCTGGCCTAGCCGTTCGCTGGAGCGCAGCCGTCTCGGCTAGGAAACTGGACAGGCCGACGCCGAAGGGGGGCCTTGCGAGGACGCTGCGCTCACTACGACCTCGAAGGTGCGGGTCACGCTAGATGCGAAGACCCCGGTGCCGTCCCCGCGGACGCTCGGCACGCGCACCTGACCCGATGGGTTGAAATTGCCGCCTCGCACCCAGTTCACGTAGTTCCGGTCCGTCGCGGAAATCATCACCGGCGCCCGCACGCCTGCCGGCAGGCCGTCCTGGAGGCTCGTGGCGAGTTCCTGGTCGAGCTCGAAGCGGCTGAAGATCCCGAACTCCCCGGGAAACACGATGGTGGTGTCGGAGGCCGAGATCGAGAGTCCCAGCAGCTCCAACGTGTCGCTCTTTACGTCGATTCCGAGCGGGGCGAACGCGTCCTTGATGCCCACGATCACGGTCTCGTTCACATAAGCCCACGTGCCCTCGGACGCCGACCAACGAATGGTGAGCGGGGTGCTCGCCGGCAGCAGACACTGGGCCCCCTCCGTGATGCCTAGGATCGCGAAGTCTCCGGGCACGACCGTGGCGCTCGTCAGCACCCCACCTGAGGCGAGGTCGACGCGCAGTTGCAGATGGTCCCCAGGACCGAACACCGCCGACGCCGTGGGTGCCACCCAGTAGCAAGTGCCAGTACCGCCCTTGGGCGTCACAGTGACGCACCTTTCGATCGCGGTCTCCGCGAGCTCAACGCTCGCCCCACCCTGCCGAGTGATGACGATCTTGGCGCCCGGAACCGGATGGAATCCCGCGCCCACGCCGCCGACCGTCCGGTGCAGAAAAGCCGTCACGCGGTCGCCTGCGAAGAGACCCTCACCGATCTGGACATGCACTTCCGCCACGACCACGTCCTCGACCTCGACGATCGTGATCTCCTGCAGCGTGCAACCGCCGAGACCCAACAACACAATCATGGCCCGGATCTGACGCGCGCCCACCATCAGAAGTGCACCTCGAAGCCGAAGGTCGGTAGAATCGGAAACATGGAAACGCCGGAGCGCGTCGCCGGAGAACGGTCGTATTCGTAGAAATAGAAGAGCACGTTGCGCTGGTCGTAGACGTTCACCAGGTCGATGTGGGGCGTGATCGTTCCCCACGACTTCTCGAACGGCTTCCGGAAGCTGGCGTCCAGCCGATGGTAGGTAGGGTATCGACTCGCATTGCGACCCTCGAGCGCGACAGCATAACCGCCGAAGTCTTGATTCTCAGCGGCACCCGCCCACTGGAGGCGGCCGCCACCGCGGGCGAACTGCGGCGAGTAGTAGGCGTAGGAGCCGATCGCACGGGTGTAGGGGGTACCTGTGCCGACGTTCCAGCGCAGCCCTCCTTGCCAACCCCAAGGGAGCGGGTAGCGCAATACGAAATCGACGTCGAGCCGACGATCGAAGATCGGGGAGTAGGTGATGGACGGTCGCGGAATTGCCGGGGCCAAGACGTCGGCGAAGGTCCTTTCGGCGCGGAGGAACGAAACCGCGATCCAGCCGTTTATGTCGCCTGTCTCCTTGCGCAGGAGCAGATCCACTCCGTAGGAGAGACCGTCCCCCGAAAGGATGTCGTCGAAGTCGTCGTTGGGGTCGTCGGCAACGTTGAAGGTTACGACACCGTCGAAGGAGCGCACGTAGGCCTCGATAGACCAGAACCAGTCGATGTCTCGATATCCCTCGACGCCGAACTGAAGCTGATCCGAGACGACGTGCGGCGCGCTCGCGCCCGCGAGCACCCAAATATCCAATCCCAGGGGGACTTCCTCGTCCCTGAGCGAGTGGAGAAACTGCGTGTAGCGCCCAGCCGCCACCTTCACCGCGATGTCTCCCCCATCGAGGAAGCGCTTAACCGCCAACCGTGGAGACAACTCGAAGACGCGGTCTCCGGGATCCGGACTCCATGCGTCGAAACGAAGCCCAAACTCGAGCAGCCATTCCCGGGGGCGCGTCCAGGACGTCTGGGCGTACGTGCCCAGGAGCCACCCATCTCCCTCACCGTTGCCGAACTCGGTGCCCCCGGTCTTGAAGAGATTCAGGTACGAGAGGCGCTCGAGCGCCCCGCCGACCGTGATGCCCAAGGTCGGTGTGGGTCGCGTATCGAGATCGACGCGAAGCTGGCTCTGTGCGATCCGACTCGTGAACTCGGTATCGGCGAAGTCCGGGAAACTGAGGCCGGTTCCATAGCGGCTGACGTTGGCGCGCACATCAAGCGACCCTCCGCCCCGGCGCGCACGCGTCCAGCGGCCGCCGAAGACGTCGTTGCCCCAGTCCCAGTCGATACGGAGGGGAAAGTCTTCAGCGTCGAGCCGCGTGAGATCGAGCACGTCCTCACCGGTGTACCCGGTCAGCGTGATGCGGTCGCCCGAGGTGGTCCAGCCCTCGATCACGGTCTGGAAGTCGGTAAGGTGGTACGGAAACTCGAAGGCGGGCTTCATGAGGACGTCGAAATACGACCGCCGGGCCGAGGTGCGCCATTTGACGTTGGCGAGGCCCACGGAGTTAGCCGTGCTGCGGGGGAGACTGCCGCCTATCGCGACCCGAGTGGCGAGCAGCGAGATGCCCGCGTCCACCTGAAAGTCACCATCCCCGGGATCGCTCTCGATCTGGAGGACCGACGAAACCCGGCCGCCATGCTCTGCCGGAAACCCCCCGGAGTACAGTTCGGCTCGGTCCAGCATGTCCGCATTGAACACCGAGAAGAACCCACCGAGATGGAACGGGCTGAAGATGGGCACACCGTCGAGCAGGATCAGGTTCTGATCCGCCGAGCCACCACGCACATGGAAGGAGGCCGAGAAGTCTGAGGTCGATACCACGCCGGGCAAAACCTCGATGGCACGGATCGGGTCGGCCTCGACGATGCCTGGCAGTTGCTTGAGGTCCGAGAGGTTGATCTCACGGACCGTAGCGCCTCCGATCTCTTCGAAACGGACTCGCTCCCGGCTACGCTCGGCTTCGATCGAGATGCCCTCGACCTCGATCGCCTGGCGTATCAAGCGAAGGCCGTATTCGAGCGTTTGCCCGGGGCCGAGGGTGAGGAGTTCGGTCTGTTCCGCGTAGCCGAGCGCCTGAACGAGAAGCTGATACGTGCCGGCTGGAACCGATACCAGGCGGAACGAACCCAAGCGATCGGTATCGGCTGCAGCAGCCGTGATGGTCCCGGCGAGCAGCCGGACCGTTGCACCATACACGGCCGAGCCTTCCTCGCCCCGGACCCGCCCTTGAACGGTGCCCAGCTGAGCCTCGAGCGATGGAAGCCACATCACGGCAAGCGTCCCAAACGCAAGCAGACACCGCGCTGCACACCTATGTGCCGACAAGTTGATCCTTTGCAATGATTGATTCGCCCCTACGTGGTCCACTGTACGGGCGACTTCTATACCGCGAATATGCTTGCCGGTGCCCTGCCCAACGACCCCTTCACTGCGACCACGTCGTGCTCCCCCTCTCCCCTGGACATAGCGCATGAGCGCGTCCGTAGCGCTCGACCGGCTCCACACCTGGCAGCGCTCGGTGCTCGCCAACCTGCCCACACCTTTGTACTCGGCAAAACGGCTCGCCGCGGAGTTGAGCGAGTCGCCCATCGACCTCTTCGTGAAAATGGACGCTGAGACAGGTTTCGCTCTCGGCGGCAACAAGGTGCGCAAGCTCGAGTTCGAGCTCGCCCCCGAGAGGCTCGAGGGCGTCTCCCGACTACTGACCGCTGGCGGCCCGCAGTCGAACCATTGCCGGGTGACCGCAGCGGCAGCGGCTAGGCTGGGCTTGAAGTGCACGCTGGTGTTGAGTGGCCCCGAGCCGCTCGACCCCACTGGCAACGCTCTTCTACATCGACTCTTTGCAGCAGAGATCGTAACGGTGCCGGACCGGAGCGAACGCACGGATCGAATGGAATCGGTCGCTGTCGAATACGCCGCCCGGGGGGAACAGGTACTCGTTGTGCCCATTGGCGCGTCCACGGGGCTCGGCTGCCTTGGTTACGCCCGCGCGGCGGTCGAGTTGACGAAACAGCTCGACCACCTTGGCCCTAGCCCGCGACGGACCTGGCTATTTGTCCCGAGTTCGTCATGCGGCACATCGGCCGGCTTGCTATTGGGGATCTCGCTTCTCGGGCGAGAGGACGTGCAGTTGGTCGGTGTGAGCGCCGACGTGAGCGCTGCAGAAGTCACCGCCCGCACGCTGGAAATCGCCCGGGACGGAGCCGAATTGCTTGGCTGGCAAGGCCAGATGCTCGACAACCTCACCGCGCTCGACGACCAGGTCGGCGAAGGATACGGTGTCCCAACGCCTGCGGGGCTGGAAGCACTCGAGCTCTTTGCGCGCACAGAGGGGCTCGTGCTCGACCCCACGTACACTGCGAAAGCCGCCGCCGCACTCGTCGCCTGGACACGAGCGGGGAAATTCTCAGCCGGCGACCGAGTCGTATTTCTCCACACCGGTGGCCACCCCGGGCTCCTGGCCTGACACTGTCGCGATACTATCTTCGCTTGATGTCCTCCCCCGAAGAACTCCTCGCCAAAGTCCCGCTCTTCAAGGAACTCGAAGCGCAAGATCTCACACGCCTGGCCGCCGCCTCCCGCGTCGAGACCTTTCCCGCCGGCGAAGCGATCGTCGAGGTAGGAGAACCGGGCCGTCCTCCTTCTCGATGATGTCGCCCAAGTTGATGCCGATGCGGAATCGCATCTTGCGATCGTCGCTGAGCGCCTCGTTCCGCTCAGACAGAGCGAGCTGGATCTCCATCGCGCAGCGCACGGCTTCGACCACGCTATCGAAGACACTGAGAACGCTGCCACCTGCCGTGTCGACGACCCTGCCGTCGAAGTTCTCGATGCGCTTGCTGAATACGTCGCGAAAGTTCACGAGCACCTCGATCGTCGCTTCCTCATCATCGCCCATCAGACGAGAATACCCCACGACATCGGCGCTCAGGATAGCCGCTAGTCTGCGCTTTTGGTCCGCCATATTGGGCGTTCTCTTCCTGTGGGCGACACGCCAACGCTACAGGCGAACCGAGTTGCCGCCGCAGCCGCCAGGAGGCGCTGCTCCGAGCAGAAGCATGTGGGTCGACAAGTCGGAACCGATGGCGACCGGCCGCTAGCAGTGGTCCGGCTCGATCCGTCCGTTCATGCGGCCACGATACGTGGCCTCCCGTTCCGAGGCATAAGGTGGACGACGCCTGCACGGTGGCGATCTGCGATCGGAACGCCTTCCGAAGTGGCGCCGCGCCGTCTGGGTTGCTCTCGAAGAAGGAGGCGTCCTTATTCGTAGACCCTGTACCGGTCTGAACCGGTCTACGCCGAGTCGGAGCTGACATCTAGGAGTTGTCACATGAACGTGCGCACCTGCCGAAGCCTCGTTTTCCTTGCGCTCACGCTCCTGCTTCCAGGCGCCGCCGGAGCTCAGCACTTCCCGTCCGAGCAGGACCTCACCGAGCTTATCCGGTCCCGCGTCGAAGAAGATCGGGCAGTCGGTATCGTGGTCGGCGTGTTGGAAGCCGATGGCTCGACGCACATCGTCTCGTATGGGGACGCCGGCCCAGGCGCACGACCTCTGGATGGGAAGTCACTCTTCGAGATCGGCTCGATCTCGAAGGTCTTTACGGCGACGCTGCTCGCGGACATGGTCGCTCGTGGTGAGATCTCGCTCTCCGATCCCGTATCCGACCATTTGCCCAGCAAGGTCACGATGCCCTCTCGCGACGGTCGGGAGATCACCTTGCTCGACCTGTCCACGCATCACTCTGCGTTGCCGAGGCTTCCCGACAACATGTCGCCGGCGGACGCGTCGAACCCCTACGCGGACTACACCGTCGAGCAGATGTACGCATTCCTTTCAAGCCACGAGTTGCGGCGCGATATCGGATCCCAGTACGAGTACTCAAACCTCGCGGTCGGACTGCTCGGCCACGTGCTCGCGCGTGTTGGAGGCGGGAGCTACGAGGACGTAATGCAGGAGCGTGTGCTGGAGCCACTCGGGATGAGCATGACCGGCATCACGCTCGAAGGCGAGATGCGGGACTGGATGGCGAAAGGCCACGACCAGCAGGGGAATGTGGTGCCGCTCTGGGACCTCCCGACACTGGCAGGCGCAGGTGCGCTCAGGTCGGACGTCGGGGACATGCTGACCTTCCTCGCCGCCAATATCGGGCCTCCTGAGTCACAGTTCGAGCGCGCCATGCGTAATAGCCACGAGGTGCGGGAGAGCCTGAGTGCTCAGATGGACATCGGCCTGAACTGGCACGTGCGGAACGTCGGAGACGAGAAGATCGTTTGGCACAACGGAGGCACCGCCGGCTTTCGCACATTTATCGGTTTCGACCCGGACAAGGGCGTAGGCGCTGTAGTGCTGACCAATTCGGGACACGGCGCTGACGACATCGGCTTCCACCTCATCAATCCGGGGATGCCGCTCGCGCCCGCTCCGGAGCCTCAGCAGGAGCGAGTCGAGATCGAGGTCGCGGCAAGCGTCCTTGAGACTTACGCAGGCGAGTACGAGCTCTCGGCCGCGTTCTCCATTGTCGTGACCTTGGAGGCCGGCGCGCTTTTCCTGCAGGCTACCGGGCAGGGGAAAGCCCCCATGTTCGCCGAATCAGAGACGAAGTTCTTTCTGCGGGTGGCCGATGCCCAGGTCTCGTTCACGAAGGACGATTCAAACAGAGTGACCGGGCTGGTCCTCCACCAAGGCGGGGCGAACCAACCCGCGACCAAGGTCGCTTCGGAAGTGCCTGACGTAGTCGAGCGGACCGAAGTCGAGGTCGCTGCGAACGTCCTCGAGACCTACGTCGGCGAGTACGAGCTGGCGCCCACCTTTTCCATAGTCGTGACCTTGGAGGCCGGCGCGCTTTTCCTGCAGGCTACCGGGCAAGGGAAAGCCCCCATGTTCGCCGAATCAGAGACGAAGTTCTTTCTGCGGGTGGTCGATGCCCAGGTCTCGTTCACGAAGGACGATTCAAGCACGGTGACCGGGCTGGTCCTCCACCAAAACGGAGCGAACCAGCCCGGACAAAAGGTTAGATAGGCCGCGACGGAGGAAACCGATCAGGTTCCTCAAGCCTCCTGCCGCGCCTGGTTTGCCTTGATGGCCGTCGCCACGTATTCGGCGAGGCCTTCGCCCCGTTTTTCGTAGTTGGCTTTGAAGCGCTCGTCGGCCGTGTACATGTCCGCCAACCCCGAATGCATCGAGTGGCTGCACCGATAGAACCAGCGATCGATGTGCTGGCGGGCTTCCTCCGCCAAGTCGGTCGCGCGCTCACCGTCCGCCGGCGCACCCGCGACCATCGCCGCAGCCAAGCCGGCCTCGATCGCTTCCAGCTGCCCCTTGAAGAAGGCGACGTCAACGAGGCCGACCTCACCCTCGCGATCCAGTTGATCGACCAGGCCGCCAATGACGACTTCGACTCGAAGCAATTCAAGGACGAGGTGCGAGAGAAGACGCTCGAGTTGATTCAGTCCAAGGTGGACGGGCAGGAGATCACCGCCGCGCCCGCCGAGGAATCGAAGACCCAGATCATCGATCTTCATGGCCGCTCTCTGGGCCTCCAGCGAGGAGGACGAAGCGGAGCGCAAACCGGCCGCACGTGCCGGAAAGAAGAAGACCGCTGCCAAGAAGTCATCGGAAGGCAAGAAGTCCACGCGCAAGAAAGCCGCCTCCGGCTAGGCCTACTTGGCCGCGTCGGCCTCCCGTAGCGCCATCACTTTCTCCGCCGGGCCGAGTAGGCCGAGCGACTTTCGCATCGTCCCGATCGCGCCTACGTGGTATCCCTCGTGCCAGGCGAAGAAGACGATCTGGTCGCGCACAGACCTCTCGTCGTGGGCGCCCCCCTCGGAGACGAAATCGAGCTCCTCTTCGGACTTCGATGACAGCACTTTCATAAAGTCGTCACCGACTGACAACCACGCCTCACCCAACTCGGCGACCGACGGATAGTCACTCCCGTCTGTCGCGGCAGCTTTGCCGAAGCTCGCCTCGTATGGGTTCTCGCTCTCCTCGCTGAGCAGGTTCAGAACATGGACGCGGTAGTACAGAAGGTGACCAACCGTCCACGCGATCGAAGGGCCTACTTCGCCGCGCGATCGTTCCCGGGCTTGCTCGTCACTCAGGTCGTCCAAAACCAGCGGCATGAGGAAGTCGGTCATCCCGAACAACCCCATGAGTGTCTTCACACTGCCGGACACGCTTACCTCCCGACCTCAGCGCGTCGAGCCCATCAGCTTCTTCACCTGCGGTGCGACGATGAGAGCAAAGATGCCGGCACCGCCAATAATCATCGCCACGGTGCGGAACAGGGTATCCGCCTCCAAACTCTCGAGCGATCCACCGATCAGGCCGGCGAACAGATTACCGAGCGCCGCGCCCACGAACCAGATTCCCATCATCTGACCCACTCGGCGTTCAGGCGACAGCTTGGTGATCGCTGACAGCCCGATCGGGGAGATGCAGAGCTCGCCGACGGTGTGCAGGAAGTACGTCACCACGAGCCACGAAGGCGAGACCAAGTTGTCCGGCGAGGCGTTCGCGGCCCCCCACGCCAACACGAAGAAACCTGCCGACAGGCCGAGAAGGCCGAGCCCGGCCTTCATCGGTATCGAGGGATCCTTTTGTCGACTCTCCAGCCAGACCCAGACCATGCCGAAGACCGGCGCCAGCACGATGATGAAGAACGCGTTTACCGACTGCAGGAACGCCGCCGGCATGAGCCAGCCGCCGATGTTGCGGTCGGTCATGTCGCGCGCGAACAGGCTGAAAGAAGTACCGGCCTGCTCGAAGCCGGACCAGAAGATCGCGATCATCAAGAAGAGCCAGAAGATGACGCCCATCTTCTTGTTCTCTTCGACCGTGTGCCCGCCCATCGTCCAGATGTAGACGAAGTACAACGCGACCAATACCAGGACGCTGTAGCCGAGCCACTGCGCGATCTGCGTCAGAGTGACGGAGATCGTGCCGTTGGAAACCAGGAAGCCAAACAGCACAACGGCGGCGAACACGGCGAAGAACGTGCCGAAGAACTTCTTCGATTTCGCCGCGAGAACCTCGCGGCTGTCCTCACTCTTGAGCAGTCCAGCGTTGCCCAAATGGCCGACACCCAGGCGGTACTGGATCAGCCCCAGAACCATGCCGACACCTGCGGCGCCGAAGCCCCAATGCCAGTGGTGTGCCTCACCGAGCCAGGCGGCAACCAGAGGACCGAACAGCGCACCCAGGTTGATGCCCATGTAGAAGATCGAGAAGCCGGCGTCGCGACGCGCGCCGCCGTCCGGATAGAGTTCGCCGACGATCGTGCTGACGTTGGGCTTGAGCAGTCCGGTGCCGCAGATAATGAAGATCAGGCCGAGGAAGAACGTGTAGGTCGAGGGGATCGCCATCGTGAAATGGCCCGCCGCGATGATCCACCCACCGACCCAGACGGCCTTCCGTTGGCCCCAGAGATTGTCCGCGACCCAACCCCCCGGTAGCGCCAGGATGTATACGAGACTGGTGTATAACCCGTAGATGGCGCCGGCGGTCGCGATATCCAGACCCATGCCTGGGTTCTGGATGATCGTTCCGTCGGACTGGGTGACGATGTTGGTGGTCGCCGCCGTCATGAAGAGCGTGAGCAGCGCGCGCATCCCGTAGTACGAGAAGCGCTCCCACATCTCCGTGAAGAACAGCGTCGACAGACCGCGAGGATGTCCGAAGAACGTTTTAGGCCCACCAGTATTGGGGTTCTGGGGTCCTGCGAACGTAGACTCGGTGCTCAAATCGCTCTCCCGTGGTCTGACTTCAGTCTGGAACGGCCGCTAACGTAAGCGCCGCGCCCTGCCCCACGCCAACCTCTGCAAACCATTTGACGCTTCCCGCTGTCAAAGATTACACTCCACTTGCTTTTCGAGAGGAGTGGAGCTTATTTATCCCGGTAACCGAGAGGAACACTATCCGGGAGGCGAGGGTCACGATGCCGAAAGCGCACACCGACATGATTCGAGGCACGTTGGACATGCTCATCCTTCGTGTCGTGTCTCTGGAGCCCATGCACGGATGGGGGATCTCAGAGCGGATCCAGCAGATGTCCGACGAAGCGCTGCAGGTCAATCAGGGTTCTCTGTACGCCTCCCTCCATCGCCTCACTCGCCAAGGCTGGATGAAGTCCGAGTGGCGTATCACGGAGAACAACCGTCGCGGGCGCTACTACATCCTGACGCGCGCCGGTGAGCAGCAGCTCGGCATCGAGCGAGACCAATGGGCGCGGCTATCAGGTGCGGTCGATCAAATCATGGGAACGGCGTGAGGCGAGGAGAGAGACAATGAGACGGCTGTGAGAGCTTTGCGCGTTTACGCACACGCACGATACGTTTTCGTTAGCGTGTGCTCACCCCCAGATTACCCCTCCCCGGAGTCTCCTTAAAGGGGGGGGTAGGTGTGTATCTCCGGTAGATCGAATCAGCACCGGCCGCTCCGGTCCCGTAGATGACGTGCCCGCCCGTGATTAGGGGGGTCTACCCACTGGAGGGTCGCCTCACCGGCGAGCTTCCCGAGCATCACCGCAGATGAGGCGTATGCGCTACATCCGATTGACCGCTGTTCTACTGCTCCTAGCGTGCGGTGATGGCGGGACTACGCCTACGAGTCCACCTACGCCTCCGACTCCCGCAGCGACGAGTGTCTTACTTTCGGCCTCAGATCTAATTCTGGTTTTGGAGGGTTTAGAATCGGAAAAGAGCATCCAACTGACTGCCACAGTGAAGGACCAGAGTGACAACGTGATGACCGGTCAGACGGTCAGTTGGTTATCGAATGACCCTAATGTGGCGACGGTCTCTGCATCGGGCTTCGTCACCGGGATAGCGAGGGGTAAGGCGACGGTCTCTGCATCGGTCAGCTCTGTCAGTGCGACGGCCTCGGTCAGGGTAACCAATCGCATCAGCCCCGAGTTTGTCCTGCTCCTTTCCGGCCACGAGCAAGTCGATACTGTCGGCAAGCAACTTGAGAATCCCTTGTTCGTGCGGATCGTGAACGAAGATTCTATCCGTGTACCGAACCAGATCGTCAACTTCGTTGTGACGGCCGGCGAGGGCAGCGTTTTCGCTGGTTCTGCCCTAACGGATTCCTTGGGCGAAGCGCGTGAGGTTTGGACGCTGGGGCCGATGGCAGACTCAGTGCAGTCAGTCGAAGCGAGAGCTGTCAACACACAGACAGGCGCTCCGCTCGTCTTCGCGACCTTCACTGCGATTGGCGTCGCCGACGTCCCGGCGACGCTACCCACCATAGGAGACAGGATCCTGTCCGGTGTGGCAGGCGACTTGGCGGCATCAGCCGAGGGCAACGACACTCTCAGCGTCGAGGCCAAGGATCAATACGACAACCTTGTCCGGTCCACGCCGATCGAGTGGCGTGTCGTACGAGGTGGTGGTGTCGCAGATCCGCTGTCAGGTAGTGCGACGAACGACGAAGGCAGGGCGACGATCCGTTGGCAACTCGGCCCAGATCTTGGTGAGGCCCAGGAGATCCGGGCGGTCGCAACTGCCTCAGACGTAGAGTCGTCTTCGTTCTTCGCGACAGCCAGCCTGCCGCAAGATGCGCAGCTGGCGCTGGTCTCCGGTGACGCGCAGGTCGATTCCATAGGCAAGGCCCTGCCAGACTCTCTGATGGTGGCTGTAGCTCTTGCGGACGGCCAAGACGTCTGGGGAGCTTCCGTCTCGTGGGCTACGGTCGGGGACCGGGGTAGCGTCTCACCGTCGTCGTCCATAACGGACTCCCTCGGCCAGGCTTCTGCCGCCTGGACTCTGGGTACTGCGGTGGGTACTGACTCGGTGCGTGTGAGCGTGGACGGCATCTCACTAGAGGCGTACTTCGTCGCCACGGTCCAGGGGTTCAGGCTCGAACTCTCGGCGGACTCCCTGACCTTCAGCAGTCTTGGTGCTCAAGACACGCTCACGGCGCAGCTTCTTGGTCCGGCCAACTTGCCAGCTGGAGATACGGACATTACGTGGACGTCCAGTGATGAGTCGGTCGCCACGGTCAGTTCTTCCGGGGTGGTGACTGCCGTAGCAAACGGCACAGCGACGGTCAAGGCAGCAGCGAACGGCGCGATGAGCGATTCGGCGTCGGTCACGGTCGCTCAGGTCGCTGCAAGCGTCGTCTTGTCCGATACAGTGCTCGCGTTCCCGTCACTAGGTGGTACAACTCAGCTCACGGCCACGGTCTCGGACGCACTTGGTGTTCAGGTCGCAGGTGCGACGGTGAGCTGGAGTTCGACGGATACCAACGTGGTGACGGTATCGTCCGCAGGCCTGCTGACTGCGACAGGTAACGGGACAGCCTCGGTTGTCGCAACGAGCGGCTCAGCGAGTGACACGGCGTCGGTCACGGTCGATCAGGTGGCTAGCTCGGTCACGCTCGCACCGACGAGTCTGTCGTTCGCTTCGTTGGCTGACACGGCAACGCTGACGGCTACGGTGACGGACGCGGCCGGGACCGTGATATCGGGTGCTCCGGTGACGTGGACCACATCGAGCTCATCGGTTGCGACAGTCTCATCTGCTGGGCTCGTGACTGCGGTAGCAGACGGTACAGCGACGATCACAGCTACGTCAGG